>Ga0075435_100000450_pt1 | contig 25173 bp, 15 predicted proteins | sample RhiMethybrSRZTD4_FD_75302 | JGI IMG/M metagenome (GOLD analysis project Ga0075435, IMG submission 75302) | Populus rhizosphere microbial communities from Tennessee, USA - Rhizosphere MetaG P. TD hybrid SRZTD4 | ecosystem: Host-associated > Plants > Roots > Rhizosphere > Soil | place: USA...
TGCATCGTCAACGACAATGCCGATCGCCAGCACGAGCCCGAACATGCTGGTCATGTTGATGGAGAAGCCGAGGAGCGGAAACAGCGCGAAGGTTCCGACGATGGACACGGGCACGGCGAGCAGCGGGATCAGCGTCGCGCGCCAGTTCTGAAGAAAGACGAAGACGACGAGGACGACGAGCGCGATCGCCTCGAACAACGTCACGACGACGTCCGCGATCGAGGTCTTCACATAACGCGTCGCGTCGAAGCCGACGCGGTACTCGAGGCCGGCCGGGAATCGGGTCTGCGCATCCTCGAGTAACGTCCGGACGCGATCGGCGGTGTCGACGGCATTTGCGCCCGGGGAGAGATAGACAATGACGACGCTCGCGGGCTTCTTGTCGAAACGCGAAAAGGTCTTGTAATCCTGCGCGCCAAGCTCTACGTGCGCGAGGTCGCGGATCCGCAGGAGCGATCCATCCGCGTGTGCGCGGATCACGATGTCGCCGAACTGCTGCGGCTCGACGAGGCGTCCCGCGGCATTGACCGGATACTGCACCTCGATGCCGGACGCGACCGGCGGCTGAGCGAGAGTGCCTGACGGATTCTGACGGTTCTGGGCTTGAATCGCCGTCGTGATGTCGGTGGCCGTCACGCCGAGCGTCGCCATCTTCGATGGGTTGACCCAGACGCGCATGCCGTAGTCCTGCCGGGACGCGAGACGCGCGTCGCCAACGCCGGGCAGGCTCGCAATCCGATCGAGGACGTTGATTGTTACGAAGTTGTTGAGGAACGTCGAGTCGTACCGATCGTCCGTCGTCGTAAACGACATGCCGAGCAGAATCGCCGTCGAAAGTTTCTTGACCGTCACGCCTTCGCGCTGCACTTCAGAGGGAAGTGACGGTAGCGCGAGGCTGACTCGGTTTTGCGTCTGCACGACCGCCGTGTCGATGTTCGTGCCGAGATCAAACGTGACGTCGACGGTCAGGACGCCGTCGTTCGAGCTGCGCGAGAAGAAGTACAGCATCCCATCGAGCGCGACCAACTGCTGTTCGATGGCCTGGGCGACGGTGCGTTCGAGATCTTGCGCGTTCGCGCCGCGGAAGTTCGCGGTGATCTGGACGACCGGCGGCACGACTTCGGGATAGGTGGCGATCGGAAGGTTGGGGATCGCCGCTGCGCCGAGCAGGATCGTGACGATCGCGATGACGATGGCGAAGATCGGCCTGTCGATGAAGAACCTGGCCATGGGTCACCGTCCGATCGCGACGCGAGAGCCGGGTCGTGCTTTCTGCAGACCGTCCACGATGACGGCGTCACCAGGCCTGAGTCCTTGCTCGACGACGACGCGCTGATCCACGCGGTCGCCCGTGAGGACGGCTCGTGCCTGAACGATGTTGTCGGGATCGACGGTCAGGACCGATTGCTGTCCCTGCACGTCCTGTATGGCGCGCTGTGGTACCAGCACGGCCTTCGAACGCGCGCCGACACGGACGCGGACGCGCACGAACTGGCCAGGCAGCACCGCGTGATCGGCATTACGGAATGTCGCCTGCACTTCCAGCGTGCCGGTCTTCGTGTTGACGCTGTTCAACGTGCTCTCGATGCGGCCGCGGAGCGGCGGCGCGCCGCCCTCGCGCCACACGAGCTCAATCGGCAGCGACGTGCCGGCGTGCTCGAACAGCGGCAGCTCCGCCTCGCTGACCTGAAAACGCACCCAGATGGGATCGAGCGGCACGATCGTGGTCAACGGTTGCGTTGACGTTTTCGTCACGAGGCCGCCGACCTGCAGCAGGCTGTCGCCAATGCGACCGCTGATCGGCGCGCGAATCGTCGCGTATTCCAGGTTGAGCTCCGCGGTGCGAAGCATTGCGCGGGTGGCCTCGGCGGTCGCGCGGCGCGCCGTGACCGCCGCTTCGGCCGCCTGGCGAGCCGCGACTGCGTTGTCGAGGTCCTGCTTCGGCGCCGCCTCCTCTTTCACGAGCGGCTCGAGCCGCTCGACATCCTGCCGCGTCTTCGCGAGTGTCGCGTCCGCCTGCGCGATGTCCGCGACCGATTGGGCCAGCGCGCCTCGAGCGCGTTCGACATCCGCCTCGTACGGCCGGACGTCGAGGACGTAGAGCACCTGACCGGCCCGCACGTCGGATCCGATGTCGAACGTGCGTTGGTCGACGTATCCGTCCACGCGGCCGCGGACCTCGACCAGGTCGCGCGCGAAGGTCCGGGCGGGATACTCGCGAGACGTCGCGACGTCCTCGCCCTGGACGCGGACGATGGTCACCGCCGGTGTCGGGGGGGAAGCGGCCTTCGTCGCTGCTTTGCCGCGGCTCGCGGCCACGAGGCCGACGAGGACCATCGCGCCGACGAGGGCCGCGGTGGTCCACCCAGTTCGTTTGATGATGTCCGTCATGAATACTATTTATGATGCTCATCATGTATAATGTCAAGTGGATTCCGAAAGGAGTGGAGCCGTGAGAGTGACGCGCGAACAGGCGGCGGCCAACCGCGAAAAGATTCTCGAGGTCGCGGGCGCGCTCTTTCGCGAGCGCGGGTTCGACGGAATCGGTGTGGCCGACATCATGAACCGCGCCGGGCTCACGCACGGCGGCTTCTACGGTCATTTCGCGTCGAAAGACGACCTCGCGGCGGAAATCACCTCGCGCGTGCTTGGCCGTTCCGGATGGATGGAGCGACTGACCGGGACCCAGAAGCCGTCTTTCGCCGATGTCGTGCGGCAGTACTTGTCGCCAGGGCACCGCGACGACGCCGGACGCGGCTGCTTGCTCGCCGCACTCGGATCGGATGTCGTCCGTCAGCCGCGCCCGGTGCGCCGCGCATTCACGGAGGGCCTGCGCCTTCGCATCGGCGCGCTTGGCCGGCTCGTGCCTGGCCGATCGGCTGCCGCGCGCCGGCAAAAGGCGCTGGCGACGATGGCGGGGTTGGTCGGCGCGTTGATCCTCTCGCGCGCGGTCGACGATCCGAAGCTCTCGGATGAAATTCTCGAAGCTGCAGCGGCGTCCCTGGCAATGCGCATCGCCGCCGGCGGCGGCCTCGTCCACACTTCTGCAGGTCCGAACACGCCGGAGTGGGCGAGCAGGCCGTTCAAGCTGCCGTAAGATCAGCGATCATGCGCGGCGTTGTCTTTCTCGGAGACCGAAAGCTTGCACTTCAGGAGTTCCCAGACCCTACGCCGGGCCCAGGCGAGGTGGTGCTCGCAATAAAGGCCTCGGGCATGTGTGGCAGCGACTTGAATCACTATCGAGGCAGCGGCAAGCCCACAGTCATCGCGGGTCACGAACCATGCGGGGTCGTGGCGGCCGTCGGCGCCGGCGTCTCGGCCGAGTTCGCCCTTATCGGCGCGCGAGTGATGAACCACCACTACAAGGGGTGCGGGCACTGCAGGCATTGTCGCGTCGGATGGTCCCAGCTGTGTCGTGCGGGCACGACGGTCTTCGGCATCACGGGACACGGGGGCCATGCACCGTTCATGAAAGTGCCCGCTTCCACGTTGGTGTCGTTGCCTGACGAACTCACGTACGAAGAGGGCGCCGCCATTTCCTGCGGCACCGGTACCGCCTACGGAGCACTGAAGCGCATCGACGTCTCAGGGCGCGACACGCTCGCGGTTTTCGGTCAAGGGCCGGTTGGACTATCCGCCACGATGCTGGGCCGCGCGATGGGCGCGCGCATTATTGCAGTCGACATTTCCGCCGAACGCCTCGTGATGGCCAAGGACCTCGGTGCCGATGCGGTGATCAACTCCAGTCAAACCGATCCGATCGGCGCGATCCACGATCTCACACATGGCGAAGGGGCCGAGGCGACGATGGACTGCACCGGTGTGTCCGATGGGCGTGTGGCCGCGGTGCGTAGTGCCGGCACATGGGGACGCGTCGCATTCGTCGGTGAGGGGGGCACGACCGCCTTCGACGTGAGCCGCGACCTGCTGCGTCGTCAGTTGACGATTCACGCATCCTGGACCTTCAGCGCCATAGGTCAAGCTGAGTGTGCGCGGTTCATTGTGGACAGGAAGGTGCCGCTCAAGAGGCTCCTGTCGCATCGGTTCACGCTCGAAGAGGCGGATGCGGCCTACAAATTGTTCGACACGCAGACCACCGGGAAGGGCGTGTTCGTCTTCGACTAGCGGCGATCGGCGTCGGTGCTCGGCTTCAGGACTGACTGTCAATCCTTTTCTTCATGACGTGCCACGCGGGGTCTTTGCACAGCCCGCAGGCGGCGCCCTTGAAGGTCCTGGCCGCCGTCGGATCGCCGCGCGTCGTCCAGTCGAGCCACTTCCACGCAATCTGTGCCAGCTCGCCGCCGTTCGCCGCGCCGTAGGTGCCGATGTGCTGCAGGTCATCACGCCAAGCGTAGAAGGCGGGGACCTGATTGATGCGCTCGAACGTGCTCTTCCCGCTGCCAAACGCGATGTCCAGCTTTTCGCTGCCCGTGATCACCAGCACGGGCCCTTTGATCTTCTCGAGCGGAATCGGGTCGCCGCTGCTTCTCGTGCCAAGTCCGGCGCCGCTGTTCCATACGCCGAGAGCCGTGATGCGCGAATCCTCGACCGCCTGCTGGACGGCGAGTCCGCCTCCGCACGATTGGCCCATCGCGACGATGTGCTGCGTGTCGAGCTTGTTGTGGAACTTGCTGGCGGCGTCCGCGTTCTGTTCGAGGGCCCAGTCGACTGCGTGCGTCAAAATCGGCACGGTTACTCGACCGGGAGGATTCGCGGGATCGGGTGCGGCAGGCGCGGGCGCCGCCGTTCCACGTACGGCCGCTCCGGCTCCGCCTTGGCGGCCAGCCGGATTCTCTTGCGGTCCTACTTCTAGTTCCTTGTCCGCCAACGGGCCGCCGGCGATCACGAGGTAACCGTGCGAGGCGATCTCAGTGAGGTACTGCCGGAACCGGTTGCCCGCGTACATGCACGAGCCGTTGCCCCACGTCACGATGGGCAGCTTCCTGGTTCCGAGCTTCGTCAGGTCGGAGGGGTAATACGCGACCTGCTCGGGCAACCCTTTTTCCTGCGACATGATCGCTTTGAAGGGGCCGGTCCCGAGCGGCACATCGGGCAAGTAGTACGGCTGCACGCCGAACGGCAGCGGCTTGCCTCGACGATCCAACGCGGGCGTCGGGGTCGGTAGTTGTGCGATCACCGTGACGAGCGAGCCGACGATCAAGCCGAAGACGGCGACCACGCGGCGTGTGGACATGCGATCCTCCCTGTTGCGAAATCTCGTCATTCCTCTCTCGCCGACTCGGGTCACGCGCTCGTCAAGGAACGGTGAACGATATCGAGAACGCCGGCGAGCCGATCCACTTCGACCTGGCCCGGCGCGGACGCCCGGCCGATCATGCCGAAGCACATGGTGGATCCGAAGATCTCGCCGGCCAGCCGCGAGACCACGCCGGTGCCGGACATCGACATCGTCATCATCGGCCGCTCCGCGTATTGGTTCGCCATCTCCCACGTCGCGCGCAATAGTTCGAGCACGTCGCCCGGATCGCGCGGCATCATCGCGAGCTTCAACACGTCGGCTCCAAGCTCCTGCTGGCGGCGAAGACGCGTGAGGAGGTCGGCGGCCGGCGGCGTACCGGAAAAGTCGTGGTTCGACATCACGACGAACACGCCGGCTTCGTGCGCAGCAGCGACTAGCCGCCGCACGACGCTCTCGGTGCGGAACATCTCCACGTCGATCAAGTCCGCGAACTTCGCCTTCAGCAACGTCTCGTACAACGCGCCGTAGTCGGCGTCGGCGATTGTCGTGTTGCCGCCTTCCGCCTTCGTGCGGAACGTCACGATCAGCGGCTTGCCGTTCAGCTGCGCGGCGACCTTGGGCCCGAGCGCGGCGAGCTTGCGGGCGTCGAGCGCGATGTCGAGGAAATCGACACGGAACTCCACCACATCGGTTTGGGCGCTGCCGCCGATCACCCGCGCCTGCGCGATCGCCTCGTCGGCCGTCGTGCCGGTAATCGGCACGATGGTCTTCACGCGGCCTTCGCCAATGACGACGTGACGGATCTTCACAGTGCGCAGCGGCGGACGTGCAGCCGGCGCAGACGCTGATGCGGCCGGCGCCGCGGACAACAGGTTGGCGGCGAAGAGGCTGCTGCCTGCCATCAGCACATCACGGCGATCCATTGTTCTCCTCACAGCTTGGGGCCCTTACCCTGCGTGGCGGCACTGATGCGACGCCTTGTCGGCTACGCCGTCGCCGTCGCTGGGTGCGCGGCCACGAACTTCTTCGCCGCTTGCAGGCAACGGAAGGCGTGCTCCGTGAATCCCATCTCCTTCACGCGGGCGGCATGCGGCGCCTCGATCGAACAGGGGACGTTCGGGATCCGCTGCAGAATGCCCGCAAGATCGATCGCCCCTTCTCCTGGGTAGAGTCGCTCCTCGCGCGCCTGGCGAGTCAGTTCCTCGGTTGTGGTCGGGATCGTGGCCGTCGCGTCGCACAGGTGCACGAAATTGAACCAGCCCGGCGGCACGGATGCAAGGTCCGCGAGCGGCACGCGCGATCGCGAAAAGTGGAGCATGTCCACCAGGACGCCGACGTTGGTACGGCGGGAGGCCTTCAGCACGTCGACCGCCTCGCGCAACGTCTTGAGGCTCGCGAACGTGACGAACTCCAGGTTGATCGTCAGGCCGAGCGGCTTCGCAATGTCGCAGAGCTGATCGAAGCACTCGGCGGCGAATACGCGATCGTTCGTCCAGATACTGGAGATGACGTGCTTCGCCCCGAGCTCCGCGCCGACCTCGAGTTCCGGAAGATACTTCTTCGGATCCGTGCCGTCGGCGACTCGCGCGAGTTCGACGTCGTGCACGCGCAGGCCCGTCGAGGCGAGCGCGGTCTTCGTCTGGCGCAGCATCTGCGGGTTTGCTGACAGATCGAAGTTGGGCTCGCCCGGAAGTCCCATATAGATTGGGCGGAGGCTCACGAAGTCGTACCCGGCGCGGCCCGCGATATACGTCATCTCCGGCGGCGGACATCCGAAGGTCGTCAGGTATGCGAGCGAGAACTGCCGAGCGGAGGTGCGCGGCACGGCGCGCCCCGGTGACGGCTGGTCACCGGCGATTCCGATGGCCTCTCCCAACGTGACGGCTGTGGCCGTTCCCGCGAGAATTGAAGCCGTTCGAAGAAACTCCCGCCGCCGCATTCCACTGCTGCTCATTTTGATCCTCCGAGGACTCGATCTACTGGCCTCTGCGGTAGATGTCGTTGATGTCCCAGTGCCCCGGCGTCGGCGTCGGTGCGTTTTCCATCGCGACCTGAATGACCGTCGGGAGGTTGGACGCCAACGCTTCCTGGAGCGCCGGCCCGAGGACGGCCGCCGATTCGACGTTGATCCCGCGCGCACCGCACGCCCGCGCCATCGCCGCGTAGTCCGCGCGGTACGGCTCGCCGCAGCGCTCGAACATGCAGCCGAAACTCGAGCCATAGTGCATCGACTCGAGCCCGGCGATCGTTCCGAAGCCCGCGTTGTCCATCACGAGCCACACGACCGGCAGATCCGCTTCCATCGCCGTCGCGATGACCGACGGATTCGTGCTGAAGCCGCCATCGCCGATCAGCGCGACGGCCGCACGATCCGGATGCGCCATCTTGACGCCCAGCACGGCCGACGGCCCGAATCCCATCGTCGCCAGCCCGCTCGGCGTGATGAAGGTTCCCGGGACGGTGATCGGAAACTGCTGCCCAACACCGTTCTTGTTCCAGCCGACGTCGGTCACGATGAATCCGTTGTCGGGCACCGCCTTGCGCAGTTCGGCCAGGATGCGCTCCGGGCGAAGCGGATACTGATCGGAGCTGCAGTGATGATCCCAGTGCTCGGCGAACGCCCTCCGGCCCCGGGCGATGTCCTGCCGCAGCCGACCTCGGTCCCGGTGGGTCTTGCCGGCGGCAGCCGTCGCGAGCGCGCCCAACGCGAGTTTCGCGTCGGCCACAACACCGAGCTCGGTTGCGTAGTTGCGCCCGATCTCCGCTTCGTCGGCGTCGATGTGGATCAACCGGGTCGGTGGGATGGAGAAGGTGAAGCGCGGATCCCAGGAGCTCGAGTTCGCCTCGGCGAGACGTGTGCCAATCGCCACAATGAGGTCCGCGGTGCGGCACTGGTCGTTCGCGATCGGCGTCCCCCAGAAGCCGCTCTGGCCGAGCAGCAGCGGATGGTCCTCGCGCAGGCAGCCTTTTCCCATCAACGTGTGCGCCACCGGCACTTCGAGCGCTTCGGCCAGCGACGCGAGCTCCGCCGATGCCCGCGCCGACAGGACGCCGCCGCCGACATACAACACGGGCCGCTCCGCCGCGGCGAGCGCGTCGACGATATCGAAGGCGAGCGAGGATTCAATCGTGGGCCGCGCCAGCGGTGTGGGCATCTGCTGGAACGCGTCGACCGCGAGATCCGCGGAGAACAAATCCATCGGTACGTCGACGAGGACCGGGCCCGGCCGTCCGGCCTGTGAGAGGTGAAACGCGCGCTCCATCACGCGGGGCAGATCCTCGACACGATCGACGCGGTACACGCGCTTGCAGAACGGCCGGTAAATCTGGAACTGGTCCGCGTCCTGATGGAGGTTCACCTCTTGATGTGGATGCCGCCCGTGGTAATACGACGGGACGTCGCCGGCGATGACCACCATCGGGACGGAATCGAGCGCGGCGTTCGCGACGCCTGTCGTCGCGTTCGTCAGGCCCGGACCGAGGTGCGTCAGCAGGACGCCCGGCTTCCCGGAGGCGCGCGCGTAGCCGTCTGCTGCGTGTGCGGCGACCTGCTCGTGCCTCGTACTCACGAACCGGATACGGCTCCTGCCCAGCGCGTCGAGGAACGCGATGTTTGTATGGCCACACAGGCCGAAGATGACGTCGACGCCCAGCCGCTCGAGGTACTCGGCTAGCAGGTACGAGGAGATCCGCGTCGCGGTGTCGGCCGCTACTGGTATCGCTACGGTGCTCATGTCCACTCCAGGGGAGCTCCGGCAGAATCGCGTCGTTCAGGCGCCGCTACCGGCCGTTGGCCGCACGCCGTTGAGCTGTCAGATCACGTCCGTCGCGATGGCGACCTACAGCGATTCGACTCGCCAGGGATTATCCGCTTCCGGTGGGCGCGTGGCGCCGGTGTAACCGTAACGCCACCGTAACAACGATTTTGCTGGTCGGACGGAGTGCTAGGGTTCGCTGTCGGACTGTGCCGAGACACCGTGAATCCTGGGATTTCTCGGCGATTAGTGTCTGCAGCTGACGCCGTTCCACGTGGACTGAGGCTCACGGAGGGGAGATCGTGACGAACAGTGATTTCGGGATCGTCGCCGTCCGGGCTATCAACGGAGGCATACCGATGCGGTGCAGAAGCATCCGTGTCATGGGACTCATCGCGTTCGCGCTGGTGATCGCGTCGAGCACCTTCGCTCAAACGGTTGCCGTCGCGCAACTCTCCGGTACGGTCGCGGATGAATCGAACGCCGCCCTTCCGGGCGTTGATGTCGCCGTGACGCAAACCAGTACCGGGATGACCCGGTCCGTCGTCACGGGTTCACGCGGTGAGTACGTCTTCACGAACCTGCCCGTCGGTCCGTACAAGGTGACGGCGAAATTAAGCGGGTTCAGCACTTTCGAGCAGACCGGGATCGTCCTTGCCGTCGGTGACACGCGCACGATCAATGTGTCGTTGAAGATCGGCGCACTCGAGGAAACGGTCACTGTGTCCGGCCAATCACCTTTAGTCGACACGTCAAGCACCGGCGTTGGTGCCCTCGTGCCGCAAGAACAAATCGTCGGCTTGCCGCTGAACGGCCGACAAGCCACACAGCTCGTGCTGCTCTCGGGCGCCGCCGTCGACACGCCCAACCTTACGAGTAACCGCCAATATCCGAACGCCGTGGCTATTTCGGTGGCGGGCGGAACGGGCAACAGCACACTGTTTCTCGTCGATGGCGGGTACAACAACGATTCGGGCAACAACACCGGCAACGCCATGCCGTTTCCCGACGCGCTCCAGGAATTCCGAACCGAAACCGGTGTGCGGCCGGCACGTTATGGGATGTTTACCGGCGCAACCGTGAACGCCGTCACGCGTTCCGGCAGCAATCAACTGCACGGCACGGCGTTCGACTTTGCCCGCCACCATGCGTTCAACGCGATTCCATACTTCAATCAGCTGGAGAACGGCGGCAGCGGACAGGACGACGGCCTCAAGCGCAACCAGGTAGGCGGCACCATCGGCGGGCCGCTCTTGAAGGACCGGCTGTTCTTCTTTGGCGGCTTGCAGGTCACGAAGCAAGACATTTCACCCCAGACCACGAATCAGATTGTGCCGACGCAGGAAGTGCTGCGCGGAGATTTCAGTAAGGTCATGTCCGCGGCGTGCCGTGGTGGCACGGCTCGGCAGCTGGGCTTTCCGTTCGTCAACAATCAGGTCGATCCCGCGCTGTTCAGCCCGTTTGCGTTGAAGCTTTTGAAGTTCATCCCGGTCGCCGACCCGGCGTACGATCCCGACGGCTGCGGGCGTTATCCGCTCGCGATTCCGAACAACAGCGTCGAGCAGCAGGTGATCAGCCGTGCCGACTTCCAGGTGACGTCAAACATCCGTGTGTTCGGACGGTACTTCTACACGAATTACACTCACGAGCCGGGCTTCGACAGTAGCTCGAATCCCAATCTCCTGTACGCGAGCGGCAATGGTCTTGGAATCAAGAGTCACATGCATACGTTTGCCGGTGGCTTGGATGAGGTCATTACGCCGCATTTGTTCAGTGCGACGCGGTTTTCGCTCGCGGACACGACCGCGCTTCGCGTTCAGGGTCGTGGCTTGCCGACGTTCACGACACTCGGCGTGAACACCTTTCAATACACGAACGGCGACGGTCAGAATTTCTTCAACGGTGCAACCGGAGGATGGTCCGGGAACGCGTTCCCCGGGACGTTCTACACGACGACGCCATCGGTCTCAGAAGACATCGACTGGACCAGAGGCACCCACTCCGTGTCCTTTGGTGGCGTGTGGACGCGTCCGTTTTTCGACGGGGATGGTCCGTTTCAGGCGAACGGCCTCATGACGTTCAGTGGTCTCATCACGCGCGGTGCAAACGCGCAATCTCAAGTGCCGATGGCCGACTTCATGCTCGGGCTGCCCGCAGTATTCAGCCAGGGCGGCAGTCAGATCGTCGCCGAGAAGCAGCACTATGTCGGCGTGTACGCTCAGGATGTGTGGCGAGCGAACTCGCACTTCACATTCAACTACGGATTGCGCTGGGAGCCGTTCCTCGCCGCCAAGGATCAGAACAATTTCAATATGGCCTTCGTGCGAGAGGACTTCGACAAGGGCCTCCACAGCACGGTGTTTCCGAACGCGCCGGCCGGTCTCGTGTTCCCTGGCGATCCGGGATTCCCGACCAACGGCGCGAATACCACAAATCGCTTGGACCAGTTCGCGCCCCGCCTCGGTATCGTGTGGAATCCGACGGGTGACGACGTACAGAGCGTTCGGGCGGCTTTCGGTCGCTTCTTCGACTCGCCGAAGCTGTGGCAGTACGGCCACCACATGCTGAACGCGCCGTACGGCAACACCGTGACGGCGATTTCTCCATCGACGTGCGCGCCGCCGAACACGAACGGCTGCGCGATCAACCTGTTGAATCCATGGACCAATACACCTGGCGGTGATCCGCTCGCGGCGATCAACTATCCACGTCAAGGCGCATCGGTGCAGCTGCCGCCGGCCAGCGTTCGGTTCCCCTTGAACGGTGATTACGTCAGTATGCCCATCGACGCCGACGTGATGCGCGTCGCCCAATGGAACGTTTCGTACCAGCGGCAGTTGCTTGGACGGGTGCTGCTCGATGTGACGTACATGGGCAACCGCACCAACGGGATCTGGCTTGGTTACGAAGAAAACCCGTCGGTATATATCCCCGGCAACTGTGTGGCCGGACAGTACGGTCTCACCGCGGCAGGACCGTGTTCGAACAGTTCGGCGGTGAACCTGCGTGCGCGCCGCCTGCTGACGCTGCAGAATCCCGCCCAGGGGCAGTATTTTGCCTCGGTGGCACAAACGGCGGGAGGAACCGGCCACTACAACGGCGTCAAGTTCACCGTCGAAAAGCGTTTGAGCAATGGGTGGAGCTTGTCGGCGAACTACACGCGAAGCAAGTGCATCAATCAGGGTGAGCCAGGGACGGATATCGTGAATATTTTCCCGGACCCGACCAATCCGTCGACAAACGAAGGGCCATGCATTGTGGACCGTCCACACCTGTTCAATATGGCCACTGTGGTAATGACGAGGGGCGTCGGTCCTGGCGCGATCAACGTGTTGACCCGCGACTGGCAAATCGGAACTGTGTTCCAGGCGCGCAGCGGACAACCGCTGACACCATCGACAACGGGCGACTCAGCACTCACGAGTTTAGCCGCCACCGAACGGCCGCTGATCGTGGCGGGTGTCGATCCGAATTTGTCGGATCCGACGTGGAACGGCAGTCACACGGCATTCCAGTGGTTCAACATGGCGGCATTCGCTCAGAACACGCCTGGACTCTGGGGCAACGTGCCAAAGGGCTATCTGCGCGGACCCGGCTTCTGGGACGTTGACTTGGCGTTGTCGCGCAATATCAAGGTCGCGACGCAGAAGATCGAGGCGCGAGTCGAAATCTTCAATCTGCTCAACCATGTGAACTGGGGTAGTCCGATCGTGACACTGGGTGCGACGAACGCCGGAGCAATTACTGCCACGAATGGCGACATGCGCATCATGCAGTTCGCTCTCAAGTACAACTTCTAGCGCTAGGTGGTTGGCTATGAGAGCTCTTCGGCGCACATGCACACTCGTCATGGTGACGCTTGTGTGCCAGCGTTTGACAGCACAGGCAGGCTCCGCGCCGTCGACTGACGTGCCACTTGTCGGAATAGCTGGCATCACCTTTCAGGTCACGGATGTGGACAAGGCGCGTCGCTACTATCAAGGCGTGCTCGGCCTCGCCGAGGCGTTCACGACGTCCGATTCGGCCGGCCGCGTTGCGTCAGTGTTCTTTAAGGTCAACGACGACCAGTACGTCGAAGTCGTACCGGGCTTGGCCCCGGGCGCCATCAATCGTGAGGTTCGGGTCACGTTCCAGAGCTCGGAGCTGACCCGGCTGCACGACGTGTATGCCGCGCGCGGCCTGAATCCAACTTCGATCCGCCGCGGCGCCGATGGCAATCCCATTTTCCGTGTGGTGGGTCCTGACGAGGCCCAGCTCGATTTCGTTCAGTACGTCGCAGGCTCAAAGCAGACGCTCGCTCGCGGCAAGTTCCTGGATTCGCGTCGCCTCTCAACGCATCTGCAGCACGTTGGCATCTACACGAAGAATCGCGACGCCGTGGCGCCGTTCTATCAGGACAAGCTCGGATTCGCGCGCGGGCGGGATGTGCCAGGTGGACGCGGCGACTACATCGAGACTCCAAGTTCGGATCGCAACCTCGAGACGAAGTTTCCGCCGCTCGATCCCAGCAACCAGGCGACCCGTGCTCAATACGAACGCGAAGTGATGGGAGCGGTTCAGCACGTGGGACTCGAGGTCGCCGACATGCGGACGGCCCGCGATCTCGCGCAAGAGCGCGGCGGCTTCACCGATTTGCAGGTACGCGCGCATGTGGGGAACAACCGCCATTGGCTCATGCACCTCTTTGATCCCGACGGCTCACGCGCGGAGATCGTGGAAACCGCCCTTCAGGACAAACTGCCGCCGATGACCGTGATGGCGCCGGGACGCGCGGTCGCACCGCCGATTCTGCCGACCAGGCCGGGCGAAATCCCGTGGCCATCCGCCGTGGCACCCGCAGCGATCGAGCAGCGTTCTGGCGGTCAAGCCGGCGGTCGGTACGTCGACGCGTCGCCGATCGACTTCAACGATCACGCCGGTTGGATCCAGATGTTCGACGGCGCGACCCTGAAAGGATGGGACGGGCCTACCGATCTCTGGCATGTCGAGAACGGAATGATCGTCGTGCGATCGAAAGCCAACCCGGCGACGGGTTCGACATACTTGCTTTGGGAAGGCGGCGAGCCGAAAGACTTCGAATTCAAATGCGAGCTGAAGCTCGACGGCGCCGGCGCGAACAGCGGCGTGCAGTTCCGTGCGGTCAAGCTTGGCGAGGTTCCCGGTAATCCGCGCTCGAAATGGGAGACGCGCGGCTACCAGGCCGACCTCGACAACGCCAATGCCAATACGGGTTCACTCATCGAGTGCTGCGCGGGTCCGCGTCGCGGTGCGCCGCCAAGACCCGATCGCGCTTTTCGGGGGCAAGTTGTACGAACGGCCGTCGCGGACGGTCAGAAGCCGTCGCTGCTCGCCACGATTGGTGACCCTGATGCCTTGAAAGCGTTGTGGAAGGTCGGCGACTGGAACCAGCTCCATCTCATCGCTCGCGGCCGAACGATGTTGTATTTCATCAACGGGCATTTGATGTCAGTGCTCATCGACGATCATCCCACGATGTTCGTCGACCACGGCGTCCTGTCGATCCAGCTCGAAGGTCGCGGTGACAACACCGCGTCATTCCGGAATCTCTGGTTGAAGAACTTGCAATGAGTCCGGCGGCGATGATCACCGCAGCTTTGGAGAGCAGCATGCGTCGACTTCTCGTTGTGTCCGGTCTTGCCTTCGCAGTCGCGTTCTCGATCGGGCGACTCGACGCGCAAAGGACGCCGGCGGATCGACAGCCGCCAGCGGATCAGTGGCCCAACTACCAACACGATTCCAACTTCTCGCCGCTCACCCAGATCACACCTGAGAACGTCGGTCGGCTGACAAAAGCGTGGACGTTCAACTACGGTGCCGGCAGCGCCGAGAGCGTCCCTTTCGTGGCCCTCGACTATCGCTTCCAGGTGCAGCCCCTCGTCATCAACGGCGTCATGTACCTTTCAACACCTGCCTCGGAACGCGACCCGAATCTGCCATCGACCGTGACGGCATTGGAGCCGGAAACCGGCAGCGTGATTTGGCAATACAAGTCGCCACGGCACATTCACGGCCGTGGTCTCGCGTACTGGAAAGGCAGCACCACGACAGGCCCTCGACTGTTCTTTGCGACGGACAAGGGCTATCTGATGGGCCTCGACGTCAAGACCGCCAAACTCGCCGAGGGGTTTGGAAAGAGCGGGGAAGTCGACGTGTATGCTGGTGTCGCTTCACCCGATGTTCCTGCCAATCGGCGGGACACGTTCACCGTTCCCAATCCAGTCACCGTCTATAAGAATCTGTTGATCACCGGCGCTCGGCCCGGCGAACTGCCGCCGCCGCAGCCGCGCGGAGACATTCGCGCGTGGGATGCCGGGACCGGCAGGCTGGTGTGGTCATTCCATACTGTTCCATGGCCGGGCGAACCGCACCACGAGGATTGGCCCGGCGATACCTGGAAGGATCGCAGCGGGTGCAACGTCTGGTCGAACCTCACGGCCGACGAATCCACTGGCCTGGTGTTTGGCGCAACCGGCGACGCGAACCGCGCCGTGACGGGCAGCAATCTCTATTGCAACTCGCTGATCGCCCTCGACGCGCAGACCGGCACGTTGAAGTGGTTCCACCAGCTCGTTCATCACGATGCGTCCGATTGGGACATGCCGACGCCGCCCATCTTGATCGATGTGAAGGTCAACGGCCGTCCGGTTCCAGCGGTACTCCAAACGGGCAAGCTGCATTTCGTGTACATGTTCGACCGTGTGACAGGAAAACCGCTGTACGAGACCGTGGAGAAACCAGTCCACCGCAGCGGTACACCCGACGACGAGAACTGGCCCACGCAACCCATTCCGGTGAAGACACCGCCGACCGGCCGGCTCGGTATGACTCGCGCCGACATCAACAAGATGACGCCGGAGATCGAGAAGTTCTGCACCGACTTCTGGGATCAGAACCACATCCTGCCGAGCGGCCCCTTCGATCGACCGGCGCAAAACGAGGCGATGGTCACCTTCGGCGCACCGGTTGGCGGCTGGGGACCCTTGTCGTACAACCCGCAGCTTGGGTACGTGTTCCTGAACGTGACAAACCAGGGCAACTATCACCCCGCCGGTGCGCCGGTAGCCCGCGGATTCGGTCTCGGTAACCCGGGCGAGGATGCGCCTCCGGCTGCTGGTCGTGGCGGTGCAGGAGGTCGAGCAGGAGCGGGAGCGGGACGTGGCGGTGGTGGCGGCGGCGGCACCGGGGCGTTCTCGTACCGCTTGCCCAGCGGCAAGACCGTGCCGTGTATCGCACCGCCGTACGGCGCGCTCGTTGCGGTCGACGCCAACTCCGGAGAGATTGCGTGGAGCGTGCCGCTCGGCATCAACGAGGAGTTGGCGGAACTCGGTGAAGCCGGGCTGAAGAGCGGTATTCGAAATATCGGTGGGAGCATCGCGACGGCCAGCGGCCTCGTGTTCATCGGTGCGACAGTGGATCGGCGATTCCGCGCGTTCGACGCGAAGAGCGGGAAGGAGCTCTGGGTCACTGAACTTCCGGCGAATGGCAACGCCACGCCGATCACATACATGGGCAAAGACGGTGCCCAGTACGTCGTCATCGCGGCGGCAGGTGGAGGTCCAGCGGCGCGCGGAATGGCGGTGTCGGATGCCGTGGTCGCGTTCAAGCTCGGACCCGCGCAAGGACGCGGTGCTGGCGGAGGTGGCGGCCGCGCAGCCGGACAGGGCCGAGGCGCTGGCGGTGGTCCAGGCCAGCCGGATCCCTGGCCAGGCCAGAAGCATCTGCTCGCCGTTGCCGATGTGTTGACCGGCTTCCATCACGATTCGATTTCGCACGCGCTCGCGACGGTGGAGCAGATCGGCCGCAAGTCGGGCGCGTACATGACGATGATCCGCACCGATTCGCAACTGATCACGAAAGGACAGGTTGCCGGACAGGGCCGCTACGAAGGTCGTGGCGTGAATGCACGCACGCTCGGTTACTACGACGCCATTTTCATGCTGCCGAGTGGGTTCGGCACGCTCAGCGATCAGCAGAAAGCCGATCTTTTGTCGTTCGTCCGCGATGACGGGAAGGGCTTGATCGTAGGTCACGCGACCGGCGTGGCGTTTACCAACTGGCCGGAGTTCGGAGAGATGGTCGGCGGGTATATGGACGGTGAGTTCAATGCGAACGCGAGGATCATTGTCGAAGACCCGAAGTTCCCTGGCGCGATGGCATTTGGCGGAACGACGTTCATGTTCAACGATCAGCATCCGGTGTTCAAGACCCCGTACTCGCGCGAGAAGGTACACGTGATCATGCGGCTCGACCCCGAATCACTCGACGCCACGAATCGCGCGCGGCGTCCCGACGGCGATTTTCCGGTCGTCTGGGCGCGTCAATACGGAAAGGGGCGCGTGTTCAACGTAGGTTGGGGACACCCCGATGCGACGTGGGACGATCCGCACTTCCAGTCGATGATGCTCGAGGGCATCAAGTGGGCCATGGGCGTCACGACGGCAGATGTGATTCCACGGCCGCTGTCGAGATCGGCGACTCCGCAGGCGGCGATGGCGCAGTCGGCTCAGAAAGATGCACTGCCCGAAGACGTCGGCAAGGCCGCCGTGGTGAAGATGTGTGGCGAGTGCCACGCGGTCGAGCAGGCGGTGTCCGTGCGTGGCACGGAGAAGGACTGGCGAGACGTCGTGGATGCGATGATCGAGCGCGGCGCCGACGGGTCGCCCGAAGATTTTCAAACTGTCGTCAAGTACTTGTCGAAGCACTTCGGACCGAGGCATTGAGGTCACATATATGTCGCGTGCGCAGCACTCGCGAAGGGACGTACTGAAACTCCTCGGCGCTGCGCCGTTCGTCGCGAGTCACGTGGGCGCAGCGGCCGCCTCGCTGCAGCCAGCGGCCCCGGCTGCGCGAACGAGACTGTGCCTTGTCTCCCGCCATTTGCAGTGGACGAACATGGAAGAGGCCGTCTCCGTTGCGGCGGAAGCGGGTTGCAAAGCGATTTCATGGACGGTGCGTCAGGGCGCGCATATGTCGCCCGCACATGTCGAGCGCGATCTGCCGAGAGCCGTCGACCTGGCGCACAAAGCTGGTCTCGACACACCGATGCTGATCACGGCGCTCAACGAGGGCAACTCTGAGCGCGCGGAGGCGATTCTCGACACCATGCGCGGCGTCGGCATTCGGTACTATCGCGCCGCGCCATTTCGTTACGACTATTCAGGCGATCTCGCGCAACAGATCGAGGCGCTCAAGCCTCGCATCGCCAGCCTCGTCCGACTGAACGAGAAGTACGGCACGACCGCCATGTATCACACCCACTCGGCATATGGAAACATCGGCGGCGGGGTGTGGGACCTGTGGCTGGCGGTCAAAGGGTTCGATCCGCAGTTCGTCGGTCTGAATTACGACCTCGGTCACGCGACTATCCGCGGCGGGACGGGCTGGATCGAGACGAGCCACATCGCGCACACGTTCGTCCATGGACTGTCAGTGAAAGACTTTCGGTGGGTCAAGAGCTCCGATGCCGCAAATCGATCTACGGGTCGGCGCGCCGGCGGTCCACCGGCGGATCGAGCGCCGCGAGCGCGGTGGTCGCCGGAAATGGTCCCGGGCGGTGAAGGCATGGTCGACTTCAAAGGGATGCTCTCCTACTTCAAGTCGGTCGGGTTCGCCGGACCTGTGGAGCTCTATCAGGAGTACCACGTCACCGTACCGGGTGTTGCTGAGCCCGTGAACATGTTGGGCACGGATTTCGGTAAATGGACACTCGAGATGCCGAAGGCCCAATATGTGTCGCTGCTGAAGCGCGACGTCGCTTTTTACACGCACGCCCTGACCGAAAGCGGTCTGCTGTAACGCACGGAGCGCGGGCTGACGTGCGACGCGTCCAGAGGCTCGCCGCGGACGCCGTCTTATAAGAGCCTGAATGGAGACGCACGTGGAACCCTGGCGCACCGCGATTTCGGATTCCGACGACGCGCACGTCTGGATTCGCGGACACGACCTCGCGCCGCTGATGACGGGCGCGACGTTCGCCGACGTGGTGTTCCTCCTCCACAGCGGCCGGCTGCCGAGCGTGGCGGAGCGGCGCGTGATGGACGCGATTCTGATCGCGGTCGCCGATCACGGTCCGAGCGCACCGTCGGCCATGGCAGCACGCACCGTCGCCAGCGGCAACCGGCAGGCGCCGGAAGCTGCCGTGGCGGCTGGAATCCTCGCGATCGGGGACGCGCACGCGGGAGCCGGCTTCGCCTGCATGAACCTGATCGTCGACGGCCTCGCGCGAGTCCAGCGCGACGGGATTCTCATCGACGCCGCGGCGACGCAGATCGTCGACGAAGCGATTGCCGCGGGCCGGCGGCTTCCCGGCTTTGGCCACCGCACGCACAGCCGTGATCCGCGCACGCTCATCTTGTTCGATCTCGTAGAGAAGTCCGGTCTCGCGGGTGACGGCGTACGGTTCGTCCGTGCCTTGGAATCGGCGATCGCTCTGAAGATCCGGCCGCTGCCGGCCAACGTCGACGGCGCATTCGCCGGGGTCCTGCACGATCTCGGCTTCCCGCCGCTGATGGCCAAGCTCATTTTCATGATCGGCCGCGTCGCCGGCCTCACCGCGCAGGTGACCGAGGAGTACACGCGCGAGAAGCCGATGCGAATCAAGGTGCCGGTCGTGTACGACGGCTCGCCTCCGATCGAGCCCGCGGAGACAACCGGGCGATGACCGATGCTGCGAAGCCGCGATTCGACGGGCCGTGGATTGTCGCGGCGTGTTTCATCACGTTTGGGATCGCGAGTGGCTTCCCGTACTACAACATCGCTTTCTTTTACGACTACATGCGCGATGATCACGGCTGGTCGCCGCAGATCCTGACCTTCGGCGCCCCCCTCGCGGTGATGCTGACGATCTGGGCCGGACCACTGATCGTCCCGCGAGTCAGCCCGCGCAGGCTGATCGTCCTCGGGACCGGTCTCATCTTTCTGGCGTTTCAATGGTTCGCCCACATGGGCACGTCGCGGTTCGAGTATTACGGTGCCTGGTGCGTCTGGATGTTCGGGTACTTCACCGCAGGTCCGATTCCGCATCAAATCATCCTCTCCAACTGGTATCGCCGCCGCCGCGGTCGCGCGATGGGCGTCGCGTACGTCGGTGGCGCCCTGTTCGGCGCGATCGGTAACTGGATCGATCCGTGGCTCGTACACACGCTCGGCTACCGACCAGCGCTTTCGATTCTCGGCGCCGTGCTGTTGCTCGCCTGGCCCTTCGCGATCTTTATCCTGAAGGATCGGCCGCAGGATGTCGGTCAGACACCGGACGGCGAGCCGCCAGTCCCGCGCAACGATCTCGAACGCGAGACGATGACCTACGGTTTCCTCACGCGCCAGCCCGCGTTCTGGCTGCTGCTGGTCGGCAGCGCCGCATCCATTGGATCGATCGCGGCGGTGAACTTCCTGATGAAGTTCGTTCTGGAGGAGCAGGGATTCCACGATCAAGCGGCGCGCAACGCGATCTGGAGTACGGCCTCGTCGATGTCGCTGATCGCCGCGATCGCGGGCCGACTCGTGGTCGGCTCCCTCGCGGATCGCTGGCCGCGCAAGTACCTGATGATTGCGACGTACGTCCTCGTCGCCGTCGCCATCCCGCTGCTGTTCCTCGTGACGCCGGAACAGCCGCAATTCGCGTACGCCTTCGCGGTCGCGTTCGGGTTCGCGATGGGCGCCGACTACATGCTCATCCCGCTGATGGCCGCGGACCTGTTCGGCCTGCCGTCACTCGCGCGCGCGATGGCGGCGATTATTCCAAGCGACACCATCACGCAGTACTGGTGTCCGAACCTGATCGCGGCGCTCGGCGCCGCGCGGGCCGGCTATGGGTCTGCCCTGTGGGTCGCGTGCGTCCTGGCGGCGCTTGGCGCGATCGCTGTGTCGCTGCTTGAGCGTCCGGCCGTCGACGGCCGCGCAGTCGGAGCGGTCGCGACCGAGTCCCTGGCGACGAGAAGCTCATGAGGAGCCGACGATCAATGACCGGAGCGATGTACATCGCCGAATGCCTCCGACAAGAAGGCGTGACGAAGGTATTCGGTCAATGCGGCCATACGAACTACGCGCTCATCGACGCGTGCCACCGTCTCGGGATCGAGTACGTGTCGTTCCGACACGAGCAGATGGCTGCCCACGCCGCGGACGCGTATTACCGCGTCTCGCACAAGCTCGCCGTGCTGAACGTGCACTTGTCGCCGGGCCTGACCAATGCTCTTACCGGCGTCGTGACGGCCGCGGCGGATTCGACGCCCATGCTCGTCTTCGCCGGCAACACGCAGTCGTACCACCACGCGCGCGAGCCGCACCAGGGCATCCGGTTCCACGCCGACGCGTCGCAGGCCGATATCTACCGTCCCTTTTGCAAGCGCGTCTGGCGGGTCGACAACGTCAACCTGCTGGCGGACGTGATGCCGCGCGCGCTGAACCTCGCGCAGACGGGGAGGCCCGGCGCCGTGCTGATCGACGTGCCGATGGACGTGTTCTCGGCGAAGACGTCCGCCCCGGTCGTGACCGTCGCGCGCCGTCCCGAGTATGGCCGCTCGGTCGGGCCGCACGACGGCATCGCCGAAGCCGTGGAGGTGCTCTCGACGGCCGCGAAGCCGGTCATCTTCGCGGGAAACGGCGTGCTCCTGTCCGAGGCGACAGATGAACTGCGTGAACTCGCGGAGCTCGCGGACGTGCCAGTCGCGACGACGCTGATGGGCAAGGGCGCCTTTCCGGAAGATCATGCGCTGGCCCTCGGCATGGCCGGCATTTGGGGGACGCGTGCGGCGAACGAAACGACGCGGGAGGCCGATGTCGTCCTCGCAATCGGAACGAGCTTCGGCGAAGCCGACTGCAGCTCGTGGAAGCCGGGAGTCACGTTCGACATCCCGCCGACAAGGGTGATTCAGATCGACATCGAACCGCAGGAGATCGGCAAGATCTATCCGGTCGCGGTCGGCATCGTCGGCGACGCGAAGGCGACGCTGGGCGAGCTGGTCGTACAGCTGCGCGCGCGTCCGCGGTCAACACGCGAGGCTGCCGCCGGTCGGATCGCGCAGCGCAAGCGCGACTGGGCGAATGAGGTCGCGCGCACGCAGACCGACGAAGGAAAGCCGATCCATCCCGCGCGGCTGCTGAAGGAGCTGTCGCACGCTGCGCCGCGGGACGCGATTTTCGTCACCGATGTCGGCTGGAACAAGAACGGCGCCGGTCAGCAGATCCTGAGCCGGACGCCGCGCTCGTTCATCACCAGCGGTGGCCTGGCGACGATGGGCTTCTCGCCGGCGGCCGCAATCGGCGCCAAACTCGGCGCGCCCGATCGAATGGTGATTGGCCTCGTCGGCGACGGCGGGCTGTTGTCGGTTGTCGGCGCCCTCACAACGGCGGTCGAACTCGGAATTCCCGTGGTCTGGGTGCTTTTCAACAATTTTTGTTTCGCGACGATCCGAAGCGTAGGCGCGACATACTTCAAGAACACGTACGGGACGGAGTTCACGACGCCCGATGGCGCGCCGTATAACCCCGACTTCGTCCAGCTCGCGCAGTCATTCGGAATGCAGGGCGGCCGCGTGGAGGAGCCCGGCGACATCGCCGCAGCGCTGGCGAAGGCGTTTGCCGCGAACGTGCCGTACCTGCTCGAGGTGCGTACGCGCGGGGATGTGCCGATGCCGCGTACCGGGTATTGGGACATTGCGGATTTCCTCGTCGCTGGCAACGACTGAGACCGTCTTCGCACCTGAACAGGATCATTGTGATGAGCACTCAATCTGGAAGAGCCACGACCGCTGAAGACAAGGCGGCAGCGCAGGAACATCTGGAACGTTCCCGCGCTGCGATGCGTGCTGTCGACGGCTACGACCAGGCGACGGTCGATCGGTTGTGCCGTGCGGTCGCATGGGCGACGGCTAACGAGGCGACGTTCGGCCGGCTGACGCGCATGAGCGTCAACGAGAGCGGCATGGGCAGCGCCGAGGGCGTGCCGGCGCGCCGATGGAAGATTCTCGGTATCCTGCGCGATGCGCTCCGGACGAAGAGCGTCGGCATCATCGAGGATCTGCCGGAGAAGGGCATCGTCAAATACGCAAAGCCCGCAGGCGTCATCGCCGGCGTGCTACCTGTGACCAACCCGCTGGTAACGATGGTCAACATGACCATCAACGCGATCAAATGCAGGGACGCGGTGATCTTCTCGCCGCATCCGCTCAGCCGGACAACAGCACTCGAGATCACGCGCGTGCTTCGTGCCGCGCTGAAGAAGCAGGGCGCGCCAGAAGATCTGGTGCAGTGTCTCGCGAAGCCGAGTATTCCGCTCGCGCAGGAATTGATGGCGATCTGCGATCTGACGATCGCAACCGGCGGCGCCGGAATGGTGAAGGCGGCGTACGGCTCGGGGAAGCCGGCGTACGGCGTCGGCGCCGGCAACGCCACCGTCGTGATCGACGAGACGGCCGATCTCGCCGACGCCGCGAAGAACACACGGATCAGCAAGACGCAGAACCACGGATCCGGATGCTCGTGTGATGGCAACCTGCTGGTCGAGGCGAGCGTCTACGACCGGTTCCTCGATGCGCTGCAGAAGGAAGGCGGATACCTCGCGAGCTCCGACGAGAAGCAGAAGCTCGCGAGCGTCATGTGGGACGACCTTGGGCGGCGCGTGCTCGAGACGGTCGCGCGGTCGGCCGCTGCGATCGCTGAGAAAGCGGGCTTCCATCTTCCCGACGGCAAGTCGTTCATCATCGTGAAGGAGGACCAGATCGGCAAGGCGCATCGGTTTTCGGGCGAGAAGTTGTCGCCGGTGCTGGCAATCTTTCAGTACCGCGGCGCGGATACCCTCGTCGATATGATCACGGCGATCTTCGAAGTGGGGGGCAAGGGGCACTCACTGGGCATCGCGTCCTTCAACGACGCGATGATCCATCGGCTCGCGATGACGGCGCCAGTGAGCCGGATGATGGTGCGGCAGCCGAATGTCAGCGGCAACGCCGGCTCGTTCACGAACGGCATGCCGATGACCGCGAGCCTCGGCTGTGGGACGTGGGGCGGCAACATCACGAGCGAGAACATCAGCGTCAAGCACTACATGAACACGACGTGGGTGAGCCGGCCGATCGCAGAGGATCGGCCGACGGAGCAGGAGTTACTCGGGGAGTTCTACAACTCTGAAACGTTCGACGAACCAGAAGTCGCCAGCATCGGGTGACCCGAATGGCGGCTAGACGCCGAACTGACGCGCGATTGTCGTGAACCGCGCGTCGTCTCTCAGCGAGTCAAATCGGGGTCGACTTGATCGAGACCAAGTCGAAGGACCCGTTGTCGACGGCTCGCGTCAACCATTCGAAGCCGACGCCGATCGCGCTCAACGCTATCCGCCGACATCAGCTCGAGGAACATCCGACCTTTTGGGAGAAGTGCGATCCTCTGGCGGAGTCCTTAATCCGCGGTTCAGGAGTTGTAGTTGTTGTCTTTTCTCTTGGGATCCAGAGTGTTATTCCAAGCGGAGCGCGCCCATCGGCGGAATTGATGCCGCCCGACTGGCGGGAATCAGCGCGGCGACCAACGCGCACAGCGTCAGCGATCCGGCAGCCACAGCCAGGGCGACCGGATCCCAGAACGTCACGCCGTACAGCTGTGCGGCGAGCAATTTACCAGCGCCGATTGCCAGCGGCACGCCGAGTCCCACCCCTATCGCCACGCGCGTGAACGCGCTGCGCAGGACGAGATTCAACACCGCGCGTTGGTCCGCGCCGAGAGCCATCCGGATCCCGATCTCGTTTGTCCGCTGCGCGACCGAGTAGGCGGTGACGCCGTACAGGCCGATCGCCGCGAGCAGGAGCGACACGCCACCGAAGAGTCCTGCGAGGCTCGCGACCGCGCGCTCCTGGTCGAACGTCAACGCGATCTGCTGCTCGAGCGTCCGCGCGTTCATGAACGTCAGGCTCGGATCGACGTCCGCCATCGCCTTCGTCACGAGCGGCTCGAGCGCGCCCGGCCCCAGCTTCGTGACGAGCATCAGCCCGCTGATGAAGTGCGACTGGTACTCGACCCGCGTCATCACGCTGTTCACGTAGTTCACCTTCTGCGCGAGCGGCACGTAGAACATCGGCCGCGGCCCCTGCCGGAACTGGAAGCTCTGCCACCTCGCGTCGCGGACGACGCCGACGATCGTGAACGTGCCGACGTTCTGCGGCTCGTCGAGGCCGAAGTGCTGGCCGATCGGATCCTCGTCGCTCTTGA
>Ga0075435_100000452_pt1 | contig 25128 bp, 17 predicted proteins | sample RhiMethybrSRZTD4_FD_75302 | JGI IMG/M metagenome (GOLD analysis project Ga0075435, IMG submission 75302) | Populus rhizosphere microbial communities from Tennessee, USA - Rhizosphere MetaG P. TD hybrid SRZTD4 | ecosystem: Host-associated > Plants > Roots > Rhizosphere > Soil | place: USA...
GATTAGCAAGCCGGCCGCCGGATGCGGACCAGCGACCAGATCCTGCGGCGAGATCACCGCCAGGCCGATCGCGTCGCTGGTGATCGCGAGCAGCAGCAGAAACGTGGCAGCGCCGCTGCGGCGAAAAATGGCTCTCGCGATCGCGAGGCAGAAGAGAACGTCCACCGCGCAGGCAACCGGCCATCCTCGCGTCAGGTTCAATTCATCGCCGGCGTGAATGTACGCGGCGTACACGGCGGCCGCTCCGAGCGTTCCGCCGATCGCTGCGACGATCGCGACAACCGTGCGGCGCCAGGGATGGAGCGTGCCTCCGGGCAGAGCCGCCTCGATCACCTCTTGCGCGAGATGGGCGAGCACGAAGGCCATGCCGATGTCGTTCACGACGAACGCCAGCGCCTGGGCGATCTGAAAGTAGCTAACGGCGTAGGTATTCGCCCACACGATCGCGATCAGCCCGCCACACGGCAGCAGCAGATGGTGCTCCAGAATGAACCGCCACGCGCCAGTCACGGCGTTCCTGCTCAATGAACCATGCCTCCGTGATCGTGTCCGGAATAGACGACGTTCACGCCGTACTTGACCAACGTCGGCTCGAGGCGCACGGGCAGATCGACCTCCGGGCCGTGATGGCGGCCATCGGAGTAGAGCGGATGTTGGAAGTAGCCGATCGCCGCGAACTTCACTGAGTCGGGTCGATCGGGGATCGACTGTTCCTGAGCGTTGAAGTGCCGCGAGACGAGCGCGAAGGCCAGGACGACTGCGACGGCAGCGACACGGAGCTTGCGCTCGAAGAGATCGCCGCGCTGCGGCGCGCGATTTTGTCGCACGCCGTTCACTGGAGCAAATGCCAGGCCAGTCAGCGGTGCCCGAGGTTGCCATGCGCGGCTGCGCATCCGCAGACAGCTGCGTGTGCCGATCGCGGTAACGGATTGAGTTCACACTCGATCCCACAACGCACCCGTAGAACCTGCCTCCTGGACAAGATCACATCCAGATTCAGGCGCCCGGATACAACACGCTCGACTTCGACATCTACGTCGAAGCCGGTCGTGTGATTCCCTACGCGGGTGATCTGCAGCAACAGTGAAGGTTCACCCGAATGCGAGCGCGGCGACCATTGATCGGTCGTCCGCGGCCACGTTTGGTTTTATGGTCGCCCTACGCGCGATCGTCAAACCACGCGAGCGTGCCTGCCGGGCTGCTCTCAAACAGCTTCGCCATCCCACGGTTCTGAGGGAAACAGCTGCAACAGCGCCGAGGTCATCCTTGTTCCTCTTCGTTTTTGAGGCTGCAGCGCTGAAGACGTGGATCAATCCTGGCGGCAACTTCCGACCACAATCTGATCTCCATCGCGAGCAGCGCGTCGACCTCGATGCAAGTCAACTCCCAACCTTGTTCGCTGAGTTCGACGAGCGCTCGCTTCGGGGAGCGCGTGAACTTGAGCCGCAGCTCCTCGTCTGTCACCAGACGGCCGATGATTCGTTCAATCGTTCGATGTGACATGGCAACAACCCTCTCGGGAATGACCAACGCGCTGCTGGCTGGCTTGGTGAGAGCACCGCTCCATCGACTGCTCGAGCCGCCAACGCCCATCAAACCGACAGGATCTGCGCAGCTTCTTCATCGTCTGCGAGGGTGCTGTTCCTCTCACGTTCACGCCGGTCCCCAGCGGTACTATGCCGAGATGCAGATCGGTCGTGACGACCTGGTCGGCCGCGGCGACAAAATTGATGGGCGGCGCAACAAAGCCCTGCACATCCGCTTCGATCGAACAACGGTCAACAGGCACATTCATAAAACGGAACGATCCGTGTTCGTCCGCGACTTCTGTTCTGAGCGTTCTGTCACGCTCACACGCCATGACGACTCGGGCGCCTTCAGCAGCAAATGTGTCCCCAGCAGCGGCCGTCAACGTCACGGTTCCAATAACCGTGGCGCTCGGATTGACGGCTGCGCCGGTGGAGACCGCGGTGAGCATTGTCAGTAACGCTGACACGAAGAAGTCATACGTCGGAATCATGGATGCCTCACCTCTGCTCCCCGATGCAGACGTCGACCAGTTGGCCCGGGTGCACCGTGACGTCTGGCATTGGATCGAAGCGGAAAATCACCGGCAGGACGGGCACGTCCATTTGCTCGTGCCACTCGTCGGACCGCTCGCTCCTCAACGAGGCGTAGGGCGGCACGCGGACGAACATCAGCGGCACGCTCGTGTTGGTCTCGCGGATGAGCATCTGGCCGGTCAATTTCGACGGCGCGGCCAACGCGTGGACCAGAGTTTCGTCGACGTACGCACGGACGTGCAGGCAGCCACGGTCGGTGCCCGTCGCCAGACCGCGCTCGACGATTCCAACGTAAATGCCTGCAGTCTTGCTGCGCCTGGCAACAGCGATGAATGCTGCGATGATGCCGACTCCGAGCGGGATCGTTAACCAAAGTGACATCGTGTGCTCCCTCCTCGGATACGCGTCAGAATCCTCATGCCAGCAGAAGGGGCAAGGAATGGGCCCGGTCAACCAGGCGGGCCAGCAGACGTATTTCCATGTGTTTGCAGGGAGTTATGCGAGTCCCTATCCGGTAGACGGCTGAAGGCAACCGCGGGTGAGTGCGCGACCGCGCACAGTTCGTTTATCGGCGAGCAGTTCGTCTATATATCGACTGTATCCAGCCCGTACTTGCGAAGGCGGCCGTAAAGTTGCGTACGTGAGAGCCCGAGACGCTTCGCGGCTCTTGACTTGTTGCCACGCGTTGCGCGCATCACCTGCTCGATCGTCTGACGTTCCACCTGATTGAGATCGGTCGTCTCCGCAATCGCGCTCTGCCACTCGGTCGGAATCAGAAGGTGTTGTGGCGCGATCAGTCCGCCCTCGGACAGAATCGCTGCCCGTTCAAGCGCGTTGTGCAACTCGCGGACGTTCCCGGGCCACCTGTATTCGAGCAATACGCGCTTCGCGGCCGCCGTGAGACCCGCCACGGGACGACCGAACGAACGGGCAATGTCCTGCAGGAAGGCATCGGCAAGCGGCAGCACGTCGCTCTTTCGCTCCCGCAATGGCGGAATCGCGATCTCGAAGACCTGCAACCGATAGTACAGGTCTTCGCGAAACGTACCCCGCTCCACCGCCTTGCGCAGGTCACGGTTCGTCGCCGCGATCACCCGGACGTTCGCCTTGATTGGCCGCGTGCCCCCCAACCGTTGAAATTCGTGCTCCTGCAGAACCCGCAAGAACTTTGCCTGTGCTGACAGACTCATCTCGGTGATTTCGTCGAGGAACAAAACCCCATTCGACGCCAATTCAATCTGGCCGACCTTCAACTGCTGGGCTCCGGTAAATGCACCCCGCTCGTAACCAAACAGTTCTGATTCGAGGAGTTGCTCGGGCAATGCGGCGCAATTGATGGCGATGAACGGACCGTCCTTACGCGGGGATGCGCGATGAATGAAACGTGCCACGACCTCCTTGCCGGTGCCTGACTCCCCCTGCAGCAACGCCGTCGTCTCCGTCGCAGCCACTTGCGTGGCTTTCTTGAGAACCGTCGTCCATTCCGGAGAACGACCGATCGCACGGCCAACGCCGGATCGGAGATCGAGCTGCGCCGCGAGCGACTTCGCGCGCACTTCGAGCCGCTCCGCTCTCGCATGCGCTTCCGCCACTTCCCGCGCCGCCTCCGCAAGCTGCTGATGGGAGAAGGCTAACCCGACGCAATCGGCGATGTGCCGAGCCACAGTCACATCCTGCAGGCTGAACGCATTCGGCTGTTTCGACCAGAATGTGAGGTGCAGCGGTTGAAAGCGTGTCGACGTACTCACGATCAGGAACGACCGGTAGCCGGCCGCGAGCAGCCGCTCTCGAAGATCAGAGGGCTCGACGACATCCGCCGAGAATGGCTCGTGTGCCAGGTCCCCAATCAGCTTGTATCCAGCAGCGGTCACCTGATCGGCGACTCCTCCCTTCACATGGTCGATCGCGGGTCCATCATCATTCGACGCGACATGAGTCGACTGGTACTGGGGCAGCCACAACACCAGTCGATCGTGGGGCAGTGCCGCAGCGACGATCTCGGACACACGCGGAAACACGTCGCGGATGTCGAGCACGTCCGTGAGCAGACTGAGAAGACCTCGCGACATGCGTCGCACGGCATCGTCGTGTTTGAGGACCGCGGAGATGTAGTCAGCGAGCGCCTGAGTTTTCTGGAGGGTATCGTCGCCGTAGGTCTGCGGCGGGCGCGCTAACAACGTCAGGAAACCGCTTGTCCCGTTCGTGACGTGTATCGGGACGTGCACGCCCGCGCCAAAACCGCGCACGCGAGCTTCCTCTTCGGTCATCAAGCGCCCGACGTCCGATTCCGGCGGCGGGTTCACATCGTCCTGAGCGGTCGGATCGACGTCGTCTGCATTCAGGAATAAGCGGACGTCGAATCGATCGTGCGACCGAAGCCTCAGCACGACCTCATCGTGAGGGATCAACAACGCGGCGACGGCGCTCAGTTTCCGAAACTCGTCAGTTGTCAAGAAGCCTCTGGTTCAGCACAGACGACCGTTTTCGTCCTGGTGCAATTTGGTGACCGCCACGCGATTCAGCGTCCCCAGCGCGGATCAAAGGCCATCACATCAAGAACCCTTGCAGCTGAGCGAGCAGCGGCCGCGCGATTGGCGACTCGCATCCGATCGCGGACAGCCGACTGTGTGTGAAAACACGCATATCGCTTGCGGACGCGCGATGGGGCGAAGGTCACGAACCCATCTACTACTCCCAATCGACGTGTCGCCTCTGACCGCGATGCATTACGAGGCGCGCGTCATGCGCCGCCGATGACGTCAGGCTGAAAACGTGCCGCCGCAGATCAGTGGCTGCGCAGGCGCGCACACACTGTGCGCGCGTTCAGTCATCTCGGCAGCGGCTCCGTTTCGTCCGGGCGCGCTGCGGCGCAGCCGCAAGTGGCTCAATAACCTTGGTTTCCGCGAGCGGACGCGGTGCGCGCACAGCCGGTCGCCTTCTTGCGCTTCAACACATCCAGAAGCGTTGACGGAGGTATCTCTATGAAGCGCCGCAATATGATTCTTGTTTTGCTGCCCGCTGTATTTCTGCTCGCGGCCTTGGCACTTTCTCTCAGTGGATTGTCGCTCGTCACCCTCGCGGGATTAGGGCTGAACACCTTTCGAGCCGCGAATAACCCGCCAGGCACACTGGTCGTGGAGTTGCGCGACGCTCCAACGATGACGGCCGTCGGTACAACCGGCGCGGCCGATGCGCCGTCGCGAGCGAATGCCGAACCATCGGACGCCGGAAGCTGGGCGAGCTACAACCGGACCCTCACCTCGCAGCGATACTCGCCGCTCCACCAGATCAATACTCGCAGCGTTCGCGGACTGAAAGTACTGTGCAGCTACGACACCGGCGTGTATGAGAATTTCAATCCCGGCCTCCTCATGGTCGACGGTGCGTTGATCGGCACCACCGCGCATGACATGTTCTCGATTGATCCGTCCAACTGCCGAGAGAACTGGCGTGCGCATGAGGACTTCGACGCAGACCTGCTCCTGGTCAGTCGTGGCGCGGCGTACCTGGACGGCCGTTTGTTCCGGGGCACGTTAGACGGACGGGTGCTGGGGTATGACTTCAAGACCGGTAAGCGTCTGTGGGCAACATCTATCGCTGACCCCAAGACAGGCGAGACAGTGAGCGCGGCACCGATCGCCTGGAACGGACTCGTGTTCATTGGCAATGCCCTTGGGGATGTGAAAGGCGTGAAAGGTCGGATGTATGCCCTCTCGGCGGAGAGCGGTCGTATCGTTTGGGAGAGCTATTTGGTCCCGAAGCAACCAGGCGACCCCACCCGTGGCCCGCAAGGGTCGATGCCCGCATCCGCAATCACCACCTGGAAGAACGCACCCGATGTGCCGATCACCGGTGGCGCAACCTGGACTTCCTACACGCTTGATCCGCTCACTGGTCGCCTATACGTACCAGTCGCCAACGGCGCACCAGATTTTGCGAAACATCTGCGCGAGGGCGCGAATCTCTATACCAACTCCGTCGCGGTGTTGGACGCGAACACTGGCGCCTACATCAACCACTTTTCAGCTGCGCCTGAGGGGGATTGGCACGACTGGGATGTTTCCAACACGCCTTCCATATTCGTGACCAGGGGCGGGAAGCAGCTGTTGTCTTTGGCACCCAAAAACGGACACCTCTATGGGTTTGATTTGGCGACAAACCAACTCCTGTATCGACGCCCGGTGACCCGAATTGAAAATGCTGACGCGCCGCTTTCCACCGACAAGGACACCCACTTCTGTCCAGGGGTAGTCGGCGGTGGTGAATGGAATGGCGTGGCCTACGACCCCCAGACCAATCTTGTCCTCACCGGCCAGTCCGAGTGGTGCACCACAGTGAAACTGCAGCCGGATGCGAAAGTCAAACGCGCGAAGGATGGCCAACCGTGGATGGGAAATGCGGAAAGCCCGATCAATCCGTTGGCTCTTTTCGGTCGACAAGATCCGCGCGCGGACTGGGGCGGCTGGGTATATGCCACGGATGCCGACAGCGGCGAGTGGAAGTGGCGGCTGAAGAGCAACTACCCGATCTTGAGCGGCCTCACCCCCACGGGTGGAGGCATCGTGTTCTTCGGCGATATGGGCGGCAACTTCTACGCGGTAGACGCGAGCAACGGTCAGCGGCTCTGGGGCCAGAAACTGGAGGGCGCGGTCGGCGGCGGAGTGATTACGTATACAGCCAATGGTTCGCAAAGGGTGGCTGTGGCAGCAGGCCTGACTTCGATCTTGTGGCCGACAGAAGTCGCCACCGCGAAGATCGTGGTGCTGGGGTTGAGCGAACCTCCGCGGTGAATCGCTATGGATCCCCCTTTTCAACCTGGTTTTAGCTCGGTCGCGAGCGCCCATGCGCTCGATGTCTTTACAGATGCCAGACTGCCATACGATCCTTGAAGAGCGAGACGACCCCGTCCTCGCTGACTTTGATCACCGTGCCGAGCTGCGACGCGTGGATCGCCGCCGTCGTCCGCGCGCCGCCGATTCCGCTGATACCGCCGATCCCCTTCAAAATCGCCCCGACGGCGAGGAGTTCGCCGGTCGGCTGCACGACGACCGCACCATCTATGCGCGCCACGCTTTGGACGACGGAGGTCGGGAGCGTGAGGACGTTGGCTCCAGCGAGCAGATAATGCAGGTCCTGCTTCGACGGTGCGCCGGACTCGTGTGACGTCCGATCGACCGCCAGCAGATCGCTGTCGCTGACGATGTGAGTCTCGGCGCCTCGAGGGAGGACGACGAAGAGCGCGCCGTGCCGGTCTTCCGCGAGATTCAGCGCGGCGGTGAACAGGCGCCGCGCCAGCCGGCGTTCCACCAGTCGCTCGAGCGCGCCGTACTTCTCAGCCAGGTCGGTCAACCGCCAGCGACCGTCAACGAACGCGAATGTCTGCACGCCGCTGGTGAAAACCTTGATCTCCCCGTTCGGGGTCAACGCCAAACCGATGCGACGGTCATCCAACGTGGCACGCGCGTGCGCCTCGTACCGTTCCGCTGACGGGTAGATGAGCGGTGCGGCACCGGCCGCCTGCTCCTGGATGTCGGCCACGGCCGAGAGATATCCTGCGGGACTCACCACACCGACCGTGCGCAGACCATCGCACCATCCGGGAAGACTCTTGATGGTGGCGAGCGACGGGCTGAAGCGCACGAATTGAGTCTCCGGCCGAACGATCTCGTGGGCCCGTCCCACATTCGCGTCGATGCCCAGCAACACGCCGGTCGTCACCTTCCGGTTCTCGTAGCTCGTCAGGCTGACCAGTCGCAGTACCTCGATCACGTCGCAAAGCGGGCCGGCCGCCTCAGAGGTATCCCCCCCGAAGGCGCCCGACAAGAGGAATTCCGCGACGACCCAATCCTCCAGTATCCCACCGACGGCTGGCACAGGCGACCCATCGTTCGATGGATGCAGGAACGCAAGCACGCGACGCGAGATCGCGGACGCCACTGTGTGAAGCAGTCTCCGCTCGCCGCGGCTGAAGGGATGGTCGCGTCGACATTCGCAGTGCAGTCCGGCGCAAGCAAATTGAACATGCTGCGGGCCGGCTGGGGCCCGCTGAAGACGTGCGGCCTCTGGACCACCAATCGTCAGCGTGGCATCCGGAAAGAAATGGCTGACGGCCCGGCGCACGAGCTGATGATGAAGGCTATGCACCCCGTCCGAAGCGACGGTCGTGAGGGCTTCGTTCGGTTCACTCATGGACTGGACGATCGTTTGAGTCCGCTGCAATCGGATGACCGTGGCGCGACAGAGTGGTCCCGACGGGCTGCAACAGGCCAGTCATCAAGAACGTTCGTAACTTTCAGCGAGTTGCGGCAGGGCTATTCGAGCTCACTCCCCCGACGGAAAAGGGGACTGCGTAGAAACACGCACGTTGCTTGACGGACACGCAACCGTATTCGGGAGGCCGACCTGGCGGAGTGCTGACATTTCCTCGGGTTTTCGCGGTTCTGCTCGAGGCATTGTGCTTGCCCGTCAGATCTCCGTGGCGAGTGGTCACACCAGGAGGCGTCAATGATTCGTTCGACGGCAGTGCTCATCGTGATGTTGTCAGTCGGCGTCGGTACCGACACGGGCATCGCGTGTACGGCGCCGTGATCATCAACGCGATCCGGTGACGAACCGCAGAGACAACGAAAAGGAGCGTTCGTGAATACTCGCGCAGTACGGCAATTCGGCGGCAGCATGGCGGCGGCGGTTTCCCTCCTGGCACTCGGCGCGTGCCAAAGCACTCATGCAGCGGTGCCGGGGGCACCGCCGCCGCCGCCAGAGGTTAGCGTGATCACGGTGGTGCCCGAGAGCGTGGCGCTGACCAGCGAATGGATCGCGACACTTGACGGCTACGTGAACGCGCAGATCCATCCGCAGGTCAGCGGGTATCTCGTCCAGCGCAACTATCGGGAGGGCGCGGCCGTACACAAGGGCGACGTGCTCTTCGAGATCGACCCGCGGCCGCTGAACGCCGTCCTCGACCAGGCCAGGGCGCAACTGGCCCAGGCTGAGGCGCAACTCGCCAAGAGCGCGCGCGACGTCGAGCGTGATACCCCCCTGGCCGCGCAACAAGCGATTGCCCAGAGTCAGCTCGATACCGAGATTCAGGCCTACCGAGCGGCCGAAGCCAACGTCCAGTCGCTCAAAGCGGCCGTCGAAACCGCGCAGCTGAACGTGGGGTTCACGAAAGTCACGTCGTTGATTGATGGCGTCGCTGCCATCGCCACCGCTCAGATCGGCGACCTCGTCGGACCTGCCACGCTCCTGACGACGGTCTCGCAGGTGTCGCCGATCAAGGCGTACTTCGCCGTGAGCGAAGTGGACTACTTGCAGATGGCCGGACGGATCAACGGCGGCGGGAAGCCCTGGACGGGCGGCGCCGGGCTGACGCTGATCCTCGCCGACGACAGCGTGTATGCGCGGAGCGGCTCGTTCCTCGCCGCGGATCGCGAGATCGACGCGAAGACCGGCACGATCCGCATCAGCGCCACGTTCCCCAATCCCGATCAAACCCTGCGGCCAGGACAGTACGGTCGCGTCCGTGCAGAAACGCATGTGCGGACCGACGCGTTGCTCGTGCCGCAGCGCGCGGTCAGCGAGCTGCAGGGATCGTTTCAGCTGCGTGTCGTCGGCCCCGACAACAAAGTGAGCACGAAGACGGTGAAGGTCGGCGACCGTGTCAGCAGCCGGTGGATTGTTGACGAGGGGCTTGAACCCGGCGCGCGCGTCGTCGTGGAAGGCGCTCGCACGTCCGATGGGACCGTCGTGAATCCCAAGCCATTCACCCCGTCGGCCGCAGGGCACTGACCCGATGTCCAAGTTCTTCATTCGACGGCCCGTCGTCGCCATCGTCATCGCCATCATTACCGTGCTGGGCGGCCTGGTCGCCATGCAGGCGCTGCCGATCGCCCAGTTCCCCGACATCGTCCCGCCACAGATCACCGTGACGGCCACCTACAACGGGGCGGACGCTCTCACGATTGAACAGGCGGTCGCCGCGCCGCTCGAGCAACAGATGAACGGCGTCGACAACATGCTGTACATGCAGTCGACGAATGCCAACGACGGCACGATGCAACTCGTCGTCACCTTCGACGTCGAGACCGATCCGAACATCGATCAGGTGAACGTGCAGAACCGCTTGGCACAGGCGCAACCAAACCTGCCGCCCGATGTCAACACGTTCGGGCTGACCATCCGCAAGACCACCGGCTTCCCGATGCTGGTCCTATCGCTGTCGTCGCCAAACGACACCTACGATGCACTGTTCCTCGCCAACTACGCGAACATCAACATTACCGACGCGCTCTACCGTGTGTCCGGCGTCGGCGAGGTGCGCCTCTTCGGCGCCAGCGACTACGCGATGCGGATCTGGGTCAAGCCCGATCGCCTGGCCAAGCTCGGGCTCACGGTCCCTGAGCTCGTGCGGGCGGTCCAGCAGCAGAGCACCGTCAACCCGTCCGGCAAGATCGGCGCCCAGCCGGTGCCGACGGGACAGGAGTTCAGTTACACCGTCCGTTCGCAGGGACGGCTGCAGACGGCGGAGGAGTTTGGCGGGATTGCGGTGCGACTCAATCCGGACGGCTCGGTCGTCAGGCTGAGTGACGTCGCCCGCATCGAGCTCGGCGCCCTGAACTATGGGCAAATCGGTCGTGTGAACGGCAAGCCTGGCTGCGGCCTCGGCATCTTTCAGACGCCGGGCTCGAATGCGCTTGCCGTCGCCGAGGGCGTCAAGAAAACCATGACGGAGCTCAGTCGGCGGTTCCCGCCCGACGTGAAGTATCTCTACACGCTCGATACAACGTTGCCCGTGTCCGAAGGGATTAGAGAGATCCTGATCACGCTCGCCATCGCGATCGTGCTGGTCATCTTCGTGGTCTATATCTTCCTGCAGAACTGGCGCGCGACGCTTATCCCGATGATCGCGGTGCCCGTATCGCTCGTCGGCACCTTTGCAGTTTTTCCGTTGCTCGGCTTTTCCATCAACACCCTGTCGCTCTTCGGCCTGGTGCTCGCCATCGGTCTTGTTGTGGACGACGCGATCGTCGTCGTCGAAGCGGTGGAGCATCACATCGAAGAGGGCCTGTCGCCGAAGGCCGCGTCGTTGAAGGCGATGGAAGAAGTATCGGGACCGGTGGTCAGCATCGCGCTGATCCTCGCAGCCGTGTTCATCCCGGTCGGCTTCATGAGCGGGATTCAGGGCCGGCTGAACAAGCAGTTCGCGATCACGATCGCCATCTCGGTGATGATCTCGGCGTTCAACGCCCTCACGCTCTCCCCGGCGCTGGCGGCGATGCTGCTCCGGCCGCGGAAGAAGGCGACCGGCCTGCTGAACCGCTTCTTCGCCGGGTTCAATCGCTGGTTCGAGACCGCCACGCGCGGGTACGTCAGCGTGAGCCACGGCCTGATCCGCAAGGCGTTTCTGGGGATCGCGCTGCTTGCGGGCTTCACGTTCCTCGCAGCCGGAGTCGGCCGCCGGTTGCCGACCAGCTTCGTACCGGAGGAAGACTATGGATATTTCCTGCTGACCCTGCAGCTGCCGCCCGCTGCATCGCTCGAGCGGACCGACGCCGTGACCCGCAAGATCGATCAACTGCTCGCGCACACCGAAGGCATCGCCAACTTCAATACGGTCGTTGGCTTCAGCCTGCTCTCACGCGTCACGGCCGATAATTACGGCTTGTACTTCGTCGGGCTCCGACCGTGGGACGAGCGCACGCGCGCCGATCTCGATGCCAGGCACATCGTCGATCGCGTCAACACCGGACTCCGCCGTGTCGTGCCCGAAGCGGCCGCGTTCGCCGTGATGCCGCCGTCCATTCCCGGCCTCGGCACGCAGGGCGGATTCTCGTTCTGGCTGCAGGACCGCACGGGCGGCAGCATCGAGCTCCTGAATCAGAACCTACAGACGTTTCTCGACGCGGCCAGGAAACGCCCGGAGCTTGCCGGACTGGCATCCCAGTTCACGGCATCGGTGCCGCAGCTGTTCGCCGACGTCGATCGGGACAAGGTGCTCAAGCAGGGGGTCGTGCTCGGCGACGTGTACCAGACGATGCAGACGTTCCTCGGCGGTCTGTTCGTGAACCAGTTCAGCCGCTTTGGCCGGCAGTGGCGCGTGTTTCTCCAGGCGGAAGGCGCCGACCGCACGAGCCCATCCGCGATCGGGCAGTTCTACGTCCGCAACAATGACGGCGCGATGGTGCCGCTGTCGGCCGTCGAGACGACGAAGCCCGCATTCGGGCCCCAGTACACCAATCGGTTCAACGTGTATCGCGGCGCGCTCGTCACCGGCGCCGCCGCGACCGGCTACAGTTCCGCGCAGGCGCTCGACGCGCTCGAGGAGACCGCGCGCCGGACGCTGCCGGCGGAAATCGGCTTCGATTGGTCCGACCTGTCGTACCAGGAAAAGAAAGCCAGCGGATCGGGCCCGCTGTTCGCGTTGTCGATCGCGTTCGTCTTCCTGATTCTCGCGGCGCTGTACGAAAGCTGGTCGCTGCCCTTCTCCGTCTTGTTGTCCGTGCCGATTGCGGTGTTCGGTGCGATGGTCGGTCTGTTGGTGCGCCACTACGACTTCGACGTCTATGCGCAGATCGGCATCATCATGCTGATCGGGCTGGCGGCGAAGAACGCGATTCTGATCGTCGAATTCGCCAAGGCGAGGCTCGACGAGGGCATGAGCCTCGTCGAGGCGGCGCTTGAAGGAGCGAAGGTCAGGCTGCGCCCGATTCTGATGACATCGTTTGCGTTCATCCTGGGATGTGTGCCGCTGTGGGTTGCGACCGGATCGGGCGCGGCGTCACGGCGGATCCTGGGCACGGTCGTCGTCACCGGCATGCTGGCCGCGACAGCGCTCGCCATCTTCATCATCCCACTGCTGTTCGTCCTCATCGAGCGGTTGGCGAACCGCTTCACACGACAGGCCCACGCCGACGGCCCCGCGCCCGCGCCGCTCGAAGGAGAAGCCTGACATGAGAGCGCTCGTGATTCTTCTCATCAGCGGCGCAGCCGCGGGATGCACGGTGGGGCCAGACTACAAGCGACCGATGGTCACGGTCCCGGATACGTACCGTGGAGCGGCGGCACCCGAGCCCATCGCGCCGGACGCCGTGTCGATTGCCGATCAAGCCTGGTGGGACCTGTTTCAGGACGAGCAGCTGCAGGAATTGATTCGGACCGCGCTGCTGCAGAACTTCGATCTGCGCATCGCAGCGACGCGCATCCTGCAGGCGCAGGCGCAGCTGGGCATCACCCGTGCGGACCAGTTCCCAACCGTCGACGCCGGCGCCGGTGCGTCGCGCACTCGCGTGCCGAAGGTCACCGTCCCCTTCGCGCTCGATCCGTTCCAGATCAATGACTTCCAGCTGACCGCGAGCGTCGCATGGGAGCTGGACTTCTGGGGCAAGTTCCGCCGCGCAACCGAAGCGGCACGCGCCAACCTGCTTGCCAGCGAGTGGGGCCGGCGAGCGGTTGCGACCAGCCTGGTCAGCCAGATGGCGAGCGCCTATTTCGAGCTGCGGGCGTTCGATCTTCAGGTCGACATCGCGACTCGCACGCTCGCGTCGCGGCGTGAGTCGTTGCGGCTGACCGAGGTGAGGGCGAGCGGCGGCGCCACGTCGCTCGTCGACGTGCGGCAGGCGGAACAACTGGTCTTCAATGCCGCGGCCACCATCTCCGACTTGGAGCGCCTGATCGCGCAGCAGGAGAACTTCATCAGCGTCCTGCTCGGAAGGAATCCGTCAGACGTTCCGCGCGGCGCCTCGCTGGAACAGCAGGTGCACGTTCCCGACGTCCCGGTTGGCCTGCCATCGGCGCTCCTCGAACGGCGGCCAGATATCCGCCAGGCCGAACAGCTGCTCGTCGCCGCCAACGCCAACATCGGCGTTGCTAAGGCGGCGTATTTTCCGCAGATCTCACTAACGGGAATGGGTGGCGTGCAGAGTGAGGCATTGTCGGCTCTGTTTTCTTCGGCGGCGGGTCTGTGGTCCGCCGGTGCCGGTCTGACCCAGTCGATCTTCAACGCGGGACGCACGCGATCGCGCGTGGCGCTGTCGAAAGCGCAACAAGAGGAAGCGGTGCTGGCCTATCAACAAACGATCCAGCAGTCGCTCCGAGAAGTGTCGGACGCCCTCGTCGGCTATCGCAAGGACCGCGAGTCTCGAGAGCACCAAGTGCGGCTGAATCGCGCGGCCACGGACGCGCGGCGTCTCGCCGACATCCGATACCGGGGCGGCGCCGCGAGCTATCTGGAAGTGCTGGACAGCGACACGCGGATGTTCTCGGCGGAGCTCGGAGTCACCCAGGCCGAGCTCAACGAACTGCTCTCTCTCGTGCAGGTGTATCGAGCGCTCGGAGGCGGATGGCAGCCATAGCGGCCATCGCGTTCGTGAAAACGGAGGCCCATGACTATCGCCGCATGGCTCTTGTATGCCCCAGGCGACGAACCTGAAAAACCGCTCAAAGATGCTCGGTTCAACACGACCCGAGCCACCAAGGTCCTCGCCTCACGCGCGCGCCACTCTACACTCGCCTGAAGCGTCACGGTATCGAATAACACGGAGCATGCCGCTGCGTTCCAGTCGAGTTGCATGTGCGCTGCTGCGCAAATTGCGTCCCCCTGCGCACCACCAATGCGCGCACATTTGCGTACAACACGTCGCGCGCGTATCGCGGGCGGAAATAGGCATTGGGCCGCGGCACGACGGTTGCGATCACGATCGGCGTCTGCGCGTCACCGCCGCGACCAAGCGGTGCTGAGCGTGGCAAGGGACGGCATATGCAGAGGCATGTTCGTGTCGCAACAGCGGTGGTCGGTCTGGCGTTGATGCTGGCTGGCGCGCGGCCACTGCTTGGCGCCGACGAAAAGTCGAGCGTGGAGCAGATCAGGAAGGAGCTGTTGCAGCTCCCGTATTACGGCGTGTTCGACTTCCTTGCCTTCAGCTACGACAAGGGGACGGTGACGCTTATGGGGTACGCCTACCACTCGACCCTGAAGCACGACGCGGCCCGTGCGACGAAGCGCGCGTCCGGCGTCGATCAAGTAATCGACAAGATCGAAGAGCTACCCGTTTCTCAGTTTGACGACGAGCTGCGGTGGAGGACCTACTACGCGATCTACCGCGATCCGTTCCTGTCACGGTACGCACCTGGCGGCGGCATACTGTGGGGCCACCGGCATCCGTTCGGCGGCGGCTTCCACGCGATGAGCCTCAGGCGCTTCCCCGGTATGGAGCCGCTGGGCGACTACCCCCTCCACATCATCGTGGACCACGGCAAGATTACGCTGCTCGGCGTGGTGGACACCGAAGGCGACAAGACTGTCGCCGGCATGCGCGCGCGCGAAGTGCCTGGATCATTTGGCGTCGAAAACGAGCTCGTCGTCGAAAAGTCGCAGCCGAAGTCGACAAAGGAGTAACCCGGCGAACCCACAGGTAACTACAGACGCGATCGGACGACGGTGGTGCCCGGCGTCATGCTTTTCTGTGAATACACGGTGTCCATCTAAATGCTGCCGCGCGGAACACGCCCGATTGAGTTTTCAGTACAGACATCGCCACGAAACCACTCTTCGTGGTTTCGTGGCAACTACATTCGGGCAGTTATCGTCGACCGCTCGTCGCCGTGACATCGCGGGCGAGCGTGCGGACGAACGATTGCGCCGCCGCCGGCATCGCAACTGGTCGGGAGCCGAGGACGATATCACCGGCCGTGATCTGTCGTCCATACGCGTGGGCGTTCCCTTCGCTGTCGGGCCGCAAGACTCCGCCTGACAGGTCGATGCCCGCGAACACACCATGCGACCTGGAATACGAAAGCATTTCCGCGTTCAGCTGCGCGTCCGTCGCCGCCTGGGTCGACCGGCCGACCGGGCCCGCAGCCACCGCCGCGTCGGCGCCGAGCGACACCTTGTCCTGCAGCAGTTTGTCCATGCCTCGTCGATTCATTACCAGCAGCACCAGATCGATCTCCTCGGCTCCGATCTGGAGCCCGAAGCTTCCCTTGGCGACGTGCATGAACACTGGCGCGCTCCATCCTTCGCCATGGCGGCAACTCATCACACCGGAGCCAGCCTCGCCTCCGACCAGAAACGCGGCCTTCTTCAGCGACGGAATCACCACAACGCACTGCGCCCTCTGCCAGAGATCGCCAGGGATCCCTCCGTCCGGTGCGTCGCGCAGTTCTCTGATCACCGCGCCGGCTTCGGACAGTCGCCGCTCTTCGGTGCGCGTCAGGGCCGCGAACGCCGAGGTCGACAGGAGACAGAGTACGGATCCGATGACGAGTATCTTCATGGCTCACCCCTGGTTCGGTCTCGAGCAACGCGCGGGCCAACGACGTGCGAGACGGTGACGTCCGCGATCCGATGGCGTTCGCGAGGTTACCGTGCGTCTGACGCTAGGCGTCAGGCGCCAATGTTGGGTGAGCAGCGTCGACCGCAATGTGCATACACACACAGGTGTGATCAGCTCGCGCCGTCACCGCGGGCATCACGCCGCGAGGAATATGTGCGAGATACACGCCCAGCGCGACGGCCGTCTTGGGCTGCCGTCGCCCATCCTTCAACGTAGCGACTCGAGATCGCCCCCAAGCAACTTCCGCATCTGATCAGCCGACACCGAACGCAATCCTCCATTGAACGCGATCGGCGCCCGTTGCCGAGCGCGCTACCGATGTTGCCGATCCCCGTGGATGATTCGTATGGCGTGGGTGAGGCTTTCTCTACTTCGCCGCGCGGAGTCGGGGTGAACCGATAGCCGATGGAAGGCTCGGTCAACAGATATCGCGGCCGCGACGGGTTCTCCTCGAGCTTCTCGCGGAGCTGTCGCACGAACACTCGTAAGTACTGACGATTTTCTGAAATACTCCACTCCCCAGACCGCCGCCAGCAGCCGCGCATGCGGAACGACGCGGCCGGGACGTCGCGCCAGGTACACCAACAAGTCGAATTGCTTGGGCGTCAGCCGGACCTCGCTGGCGCCGACGTACACGCGACGGGCATCGAAGTCGATGAGGACATCGCCGGCGTCGAGCGAACCAGCGGAGTCGGCCGTGTCCACGCCGCGCCTCAGCACCGCGCGGACCAGCGCGAGCAGCTCACCGGCGTTGTACGGCTTCACGACGTAGTCGTCCGCGCCCGAATCGAGCGCTTCGATCTTGGATACGTTATCGTCCTCGCCAGACACCACGATAATCGGCACATTGGACTGCGCTCGAATCTGCCGACAGAGCTCAATGCCGTTCATCGGCGCCATGCGCAGGTCGGTGATGACGAGCCGCTTGCGCCATTCGTGAAAGCTCGCCAGCGCGTTCCGGCCCTCGGCTGTCATTCTGCTTTGGCAATCTCTGCGCCACACCCAGCCAACAGTATTCGGGCATCGGCGCGACATGATGCGTGCGTGCAGGCACATTGTGCGTGCATGTGTGCAACGACGGATCGGCGCACCAACATTTGACGCCGGTTCGTCCATCACATAACTCTCTGAATCGACACTGTCTACGTTGCGCTGATCGATCGGCCGTCAGTGGATCGCGATTTGCCGTTTGAGCGCGACGTGCCGGCCATCGCCTACGGTTCAGCGCGCGCCACGACCTGGCAGGACGTCTTCAGCCTCGGGTTGCCCTGGGCAGACGTCAAGGTCATCGTCCTCGCGATCGCCACCGTGCTCGCGTTCGGCGTCCGAGTCGGCGGACTCTCCACCTACGGTCTCAGCGAAGACGAGATCAATAAAGTCCATGCGATCGAGGAGTACCGCGCTGGCCGTTTCGGCGCGAACGCCGAACACCCGATGCTGATGAAGCTCGCGATGTGGGGCAGCGTCGATCTCGCTCGCGCGTGGAATCGGGTCGCGCCGTCGGAACAGGCGATGTCGCTCGAAACGGCCATCCGGTTGCCGAACGCTGTGGCTGGAGCGTTGACGACGATCGTGCTGTTTGGGATCGCCGATCTCCTCTTCGGCGGAACCGTGGCGGCGGTTGCCGCGCTGGTATGGGCACTCGATGTCAACGCGGTCGCGATCAATCGGATCGGCAAAGAGGACACGTTCCTCCTGCTGTTCTTCCTGCTGGCGGTGCTCTGCTACGAGCGCGCGAAACGGCGCGGCACCGACGATCCGGAAGGCGCACAACCTTGGTACACGCTCAGTGGCGCGTGCTTCGGCTTGATGCTCGCGTCGAAGTACATGCCGCACTACCTCGGCATCTACGCGCTCTTCAATGTCCTCACGGATCCCAATCCGGGTCGGAACAAACCGAACCGCGTCCGCTACTACGGCGCAATGGCCGCCGCCTTCGTCGTCGCCGACGTGGCGATCCTGATGCCCGAGACATGGCGTTACGCGGTGAGCTATGTCCAGGGCGGCCTGCTCGCCCATCACGGGTATCTGTACTCGGGCACGCTGTACGTCAGCAACATCCCGATCTCGCCGCTCGGGGTGCCAGTGACGTACTACCTTCGTTTGCTCGCCACGAAAGTGCCGCTCGTGCTGCTCGCGGCCGCGGTCCCTGGCGCGATCGAAATGGTCCGCCGGCGTCGCGAGCGCGGCTTCGTCCTGCTGCGAGTATTCGTGGTGTTCGTGCTCGTGCCCTATTCGCTCATGGCCGCCAAGTTCGTCCGCTACGCGCTGCCGATGCTCGCGACCCTCGATCTCATCGCGGCCGTCGGGCTCGTCGCCGGGACGAGCTGGCTGCTGCGCAAGGGGTGGCTGTCACCATTGACGCGCGTCACCGCATCTGCGCTCGCGATCGGCGTGTTCGTCGCGGGACTCGTTGCACCGCTTCAGGCGTCGGCGCCGTTCTATTCGCTGTTCCAGAACGCGATCGGGGCGCGCCTGGCGGCTCCCGGATCGACATTCCCGGAAGAGACCTACGACTACGGCGTACGCGAAGCGGTCGAGAGCATCGGCGCCGCAGCCAGGCCTTCGGCCGTGATCGTCAGCGATGCCAACGCCAGCGTCGCCCATTACCTTCGCCTCCAGGGGCGGTCGGACATCTCCGCGTACGCGTTGTCGGCGGACGGCGTTCCGCCGGACGTACCTGAAACGTGGGTGATCGTCCAGCCCGAACACACGACGTTCGAGAACCACCTCCTCGTTGACCAGTTGCGTGCGCGCGAGACGCCGTGGGCGCAATTTCGCGCGAACGGCGCACTGGCCGCGCAGGTCTTTCGAATCGCAGGGAGATAAGCCGTGCTGCGTCGTCTTGTCGTCAACGCGGACGATCTCGGATTGACCCCCGGAGTCAACGACGGAATCTTCGATGCACACGAGCATGGAATCCTCACGAGCGCGAGCCTCCTGGCGAACGCTCCCGCCACGGCGGACGCCGTTCGACGCGCGAGATTGCACCCGGCGCTGGGCCTGGGCGCGCATCTGACGCTCATCGACGGCGCCGCCATCCTCCCGCCCACCCGCGTACCCACGCTGGTCGAAGGCGATGGACGGTTTCGCCGTTCGTGGAAGCCGTTCATCGTCGCCTGCCTGCAGAAGCGCGTGTCGCTCGTGGACGTGGAGCGGGAGTTGACGGCACAGATCGAACGGCTCCTCCGCGCAGGCGTCCAGTTGACCCATCTCGACGCGCACAAGCACGTCCATGCGTACCCCCCGATCTTTTCCGTGGTCGCCCGGCTGGCGGTGCGCTTCGGCATTCCAGTTGTACGCGTTCCGTACGAGCGATTGTCGCGATGGTCTCAGCCCGACGTCGGCCGCGACGGCTGGACCGCGCGACGTCAGGCGCTGCTGAACGCGGCCATGTGGCCGTGGGCGCGGCGCAACTGGCGGACTGCGGCGTCGCTCGGGCTGCGCACACCGCACTTCATCGGGCGCATCCACACCGGCATCGTCGACAAACCGGCACTGCACGGCCTACTTAGGGCGATCGGTTCCGGCGTCACGGAGCTGATGCTGCATCCCGGATACGTGGACGATGCCCTGACCGGCATGAGCACCCGCCTGCTCGAGTCGCGCAAGCAGGAGCTCGACCTGTTGTGCCACCCGGACACGCGCGCGCTGATTCTCAGCGAGCGCATCGCGCTGGTGGGCCACGACCTCACGCACGCCATCACAAGGAGCGTTCGTCATGTCTCGTAACACCCCGGGCGCACCACGGTTGTCGATCGTGGTGCCGCTCTTCAATGAAGTCGGGACGATCGACGAGCTTCATCGCCGGCTGGCGGCGGTGCTGTTCCTGATCGGCCTGTCCTCGGAAATCATCTACGTGGACGACGGCAGCAGCGACGGCACGGCCGAGGCGCTGTCGGCCATCGCGACCCGCGATCCGCAGGTGCGGCTGATTCCGCTCGCGAGGAATTACGGACAGACGGCGGCGCTGGCCGCCGGGTTCGACGCCGCGGCCGGCGAGATCATCGTGGCGATGGACGGCGATCTCCAGCACGAGCCGGAGGAGATTCCCAAGCTGATCGCCAAACTGCACGAAGGCTACGACATTGTCAGCGGATGGCGCGAGCAGCGGGTCGACAACCTGTGGACGCGCCGTCTGCCGTCGAAGGTCGCGAACTGGATGATGGCGAAGCTATCGGGCGTCGAGCTTCACGATTTCGGCACGACGTTCAAGGCGTATCGCGCGCACGTCATCAAGCGCATCCGGTTGTACGGCGACCTCCATCGATTCATTCCAGCGCTGGCGAGCTGGGGCGGGGCGCGGATCGCGGAGGTCCCGATCGCCAACATTCCGCGCCCACAGAATCAATCCCACTACGGTCTGTCACGCACCTGGCGGGTCGCGGCGGATCTCATCACCGTTCGATTCCTCCTGCGATATGTGACCCGGCCGCTGCATTTCTTCGGACCGATCGGCTTCAGCAGCGTCGCCGCCGGCACGCTGGGCGGCGGCTGGATCGTCGTCACCAAAGTCGTGACCGGCGCGCCGGTGTTTCTCGCGCACGGCCCGTTGCTGCTGCTGAGCGCGGTGCTGATCCAGACCGGCGTCGTGCTGATCGGGCTCGGTCTGCTCGCCGAGCTCCTGACGCGTATCTACATGGACGGGCGGCAGCGGCGCATCTACACGCTCGCGCGCCGGACGCCGCCAGCCAGCGTCACCTGGCGCGGGCCGCAACCAGTGACCGTTCCGGCGCGACCCGGAGTCCTGCAATGAGTGGCCGTCGGGGCATGGCGGCCACCGTTGTCGTCCTGCTCGCATTCCAGGCGAGCGTGCACGCCGAGCAGTATCACTACTCGATGGCGGCGCGCATTCGACCCCTGCTGCTGTTCTGGATTGGTCGCAGCGGCGTCGGCGACGCCACCGTGACGCGCCAACGTACGCCCGAACGCACACGCTATTCGCTCTTGATCGGGTCCGATCCCGATCGGGCGCCGCGCCGGATCAACCGTTGGGGCTATATCGAGGAGGACATCCAGGGTGCAGCGGCTCAGGTGATTGGCCTGATGACGGAATCCGACGAGGAGTCGCTCGAACAGGCCGACGCCAACCTGCGCACACAGGCCGCCGGCCGTCATCCATTCAAGGTGATTCGCGCGACCGTCGATGGCGACCGCGCCAGTTCGATGGTGACGACGATCGCGGCGCCTCAGGACTACACCGCCCGCCAGATCGGAGCGGCCCTGGATCTGGTACGGCGCGAATCGCCGGCTGGAACATCGCGCGCTCTTCGACTGCCGCCTGGCACGCGGCCAGGATTTCTGGCGGCGCTCACCGACGCCATGCACGCGATGTCGACCGCTCCGATCGCGTATGTGTATCACGGCCGTCTCTACGAGCTGCGGCAGACGCGCGTCCAGAAGATCGCGAACGTCCAGATCGGCAGCGTCGAATACGGCGCCGGCGCGGCTGGCGATTTCCTCGTCACGAGTCGGTACGACGGCGAGCAGACGCGCTTCTCGATGACCTACGGGACATCCGGGTCGTTCGCGGATGTCCCACTGAAGGTGACGTATCAGCCACGCTGGTGGATGCAGGTCGAATTGACCATCGACGGCACCGCTCCGACGCCAGCGGCCGCGGACGGAGTGGCGCGGTGACGGCACGACGAATCGTCCGCATCGCCGTCCTCATCGCCGGCATCACCCTGTTCGCGCGCTCGTTGCGCACCATGGGCGTCGATCAGATCGTCGAAGGCGTCGGTCGCGTCGGATGGGGATTCGCGGTGGTGTTGCTGCTGTCGGGCGCTCGCGAGGTCGCACGAACGCTCGCGTGGACGCGGACCGTCGAAGGCGCGGCGCCGCTGCGATTTCTCCAGGCGTTTCGCGCACGACTCGCCGGCGAAGCGCTGAACACGTTGCTGCCGATGGGGATCGTGCTGGGCGAACCGACCAAGGCGTCACAGGTTCAGGCGGATCTGCCGTTCGCGACGGCGTTCACGGCCCTCGTCGTTGAATTTGCGTTTTACAGCGCGTCGCTCGTCCTGCTGTTCAGCGCCGGGGTGTGGGCGTTCGTCGTCTTGAACGAGGTTCCGCTCGGTCCCTACGCGATGGCATTCGGCGCCGCGGCCGGCGTTGTCGGATTGATCGTCCTCGCCACGACGCGGTGGAGCAACTCTCTTCGTGACGTCGTGTTCGGTTTTGCTTCCCGTCATCCCGAACAGGTGCGCGCGATCATGACGTTGGAGATCGCGTACCACGTGTGTGCGGTCGTCGAAGTGTACGTCACCCTGCTGTTGATCAGTCCGGTCCAACCGACGCTCGCGGCCGCGATCGTGCTGGAAACCGTGAACCGGGTCATCACGATGGTGTTCAAGATGCTGCCGATGCGCGTCGGCGTCGACGAGGTTGGTTCTTCGCTCTTTGCCGGACGAGTGGACCTGAGCCCTGCGACAGGGCTGACGCTCGCACTCGTGAGAAAGCTGCGGCTGCTGTTCTGGAGCGCGATTGGCCTGGCGCTGCTCGCTCGGCGGCCCTTCGACTCGTTCGTCCTGAGCCCGTCGAAGGACGAACTCGCTCAGGACAGGCCGGCGGCAATCGATCCTTCGGTGCCGCGCCGCAACCGCGCGCTCCTCGCCATGCTGGCGTTGACGCTCACCCTCGCGGCGGGCAACGCGTCCGCCGCGCAGCAGCCACCGGCGAGCGTCGCAGGAACGGTGTCGATCACGAGTCCCGACGGCCAGTCGCTCGTCGTACCTGGCGTCACGCTCACGCTGACGTGCGTCGGCAGCGATCGCAGAAGCGAGATTTCCAGCGACCAGGGTGAATTCCGCTTTGCGGACATCGCAGCCACCGCCAAGGATTGTTCAATCGTCGCCGACCTCCAGGGATTCAAATCGGCAACACAAGTCGTCGAGCTCAAGCCCGGTGATGAGACGACAGTCACGTTACGGCTTGGACTCGAAACACTCCGCGAAGAGATCACGGTCACAGCGAAAGCCGCCGCGGACGGTTCGGACGATTCCACGAGGGCGCGGGTCGATCGCGTCACCGCGCAGGTGATGCAGACGGCGCCGATCGCGAACGAGCGCTTCCAGGCCGCATTACCGCTCATCCCCGGCGTGGTCCGCGGTCCGGACGGCCTCCTCAACATCAACGGGGCGCGCAGCAACCAGAGTGCGCTCACGTTCAACAGCGCCGACGGCACCGATCCAGTCACCGGCGAAGATGCCATCGAGGTGCCGATCGATGCCGTCAGCTCGGTTCAGGTGCGCGGCGCCGCGTATGCCCCCGAATTCGGCCTCTCGGCCGGCACGGTGACGACTGTCGAAACTCAGAGAGCTGGTGACGCGTGGCACGTGACGCTGAACGATCTCGAGCCGCGGCTGCGCCGGCGCGGCGGCGAGTGGAGAGGCATCGAGTCGTTCACGCCGCGCGTCACGATCGCCGGACCGCTGGTGAAGGGCAAGCTCAACCTGCTCCAGTCGGTGCAATACGAGTTCAGCCAGACTCAGGTCTTCGGTCTGCCGCCGTTCGAGAGCGACACGAAGCTCGAGAGCCTGGCGTCGTTCACCCGCGCCGACTGGACGCCCGGGCCGACGAATCACTTCACGGCGTCGGCCATGGTGTCGCCGCGCAAGACCACCTACGCCGGCTTGAACACGTTCAACCCCCAGCCCGTGACGCCGAACGTCAAGAACCACAACGTGCTGGCCAGCGCGTCGGATCAGATCATCGTGTCGAATCGAGGCGTGTTCGACACACGCGTCAGCGTGAAGCAGTTCGACTCGACGATCTATCCGAGCACCGGCAGTGATCCAATGGTGCTTGCACCGGATGTCAACTCGGGCAGCTATTTCAACGATCAGGATCGAACCAGCCGCCGGGTCGAGTGGTTGAACGCCTACTCGTTCACGCCGTTCGGACCGGCGCACGTGATCAAACTCGGCGCCGGCGCCACGCACGAGTCGTTCGACGGCATCAGCACGAGCCGTCCCATCCACATCGTCCGCACCGACGGCACGCTGAGCCAGGCGATCCTGTTTGCCGGCAACGGCGAACTCGCGCGCAACAAAACCGCGCTCCAGGGCTATGCGCAGGACTCATGGACCGCCGGATCGCGGCTCACGGTGCAGTACGGCACTCGCTACGACTACGAGTCAGTGACCGGCGAGGTGAACCTCGCACCTCGTGGCTCGCTCACCGCCGTCGCAACGGCGGATGGCCGGACCGTTGTTCGCGCCGGCATCGGCATGTTCTACGGCGCCGTACCGCTCAACGTGGCGAGCTTCGACCAGATGCAGCGACGGGTCGTCACCCTGTTTGACGACGATGGGACAACGCCCCTCGGAGCGCCGGTCGAGTTGTCGAATCTCGTGGTCTCGCCTCTCCGCGCGCCTCGGAGCGTGAACGGCAACGTCGAGCTCGATCGGGAGTGGCTGAAGAACTTCTTCGTCCGGGTCGGCTATCGGCAGCGCGACAACCGTTTCGAGCCGGTCGTCGATGCGGTCGCCGACGCCACGCTGCTTCGCAGCGACGGCCGCTCCCGCTACCGCGAGGGACAGATCTCGGCGCGATACCAGTTCCGGGGCAACGATCAAATTGTGGGTTCGTATACGCGCTCGTCGGCGATCGGGAACCTCAACGACTTCAACACGTTTTTCGGCAACATCGAGAATCCGGTCATCCGTCCCGATGCGCGCGGGCCGTCGCCGTGGGATGCGCCGAACCGCGTGCTGCTCTGGGGCAGCGTCAGC
>Ga0075435_100000453_pt1 | contig 25085 bp, 25 predicted proteins | sample RhiMethybrSRZTD4_FD_75302 | JGI IMG/M metagenome (GOLD analysis project Ga0075435, IMG submission 75302) | Populus rhizosphere microbial communities from Tennessee, USA - Rhizosphere MetaG P. TD hybrid SRZTD4 | ecosystem: Host-associated > Plants > Roots > Rhizosphere > Soil | place: USA...
GGTGATACGTGCCAGGATCGTCCTGGTTCACGCTCTTCTTGACGAGACGCATGCCGAGCACGCCCGCGTAGAAATCGAGGTTCTCCTGCGCGGGTCCGGCGATCGCGGTGATGTGATGCAGTCCGTTGACGCTTCGCACTGTCGCTCCTGACCAGAAACCAGTTTAACGCTTCCCAAGCCCGCTCGTGGTTCGACAAGCTCACCACGAGCGGATCATAGGCGCGTGGTCCAATATCGTGAGAAATGCGAAGTCGGTTCGACAAGCTCACCACGAGCGGATCTCATAGGTGTGTGGTCCAATATCGCGAGAAATGCGAAGTCGGCGCCGCGCGCTCGTCGAATACATCGTCGAACACTCGCTCGTCTTGACCGTCGGTTCGGCGATCGCTCTTGTCTGGGCCAATACGCCGGACGCGGAACGGTACTATCGACTCGCAGCGCGGCTGGAGTTCCTCGTCAACGACGTCGGGATGGTGTTCTTCTTCGCGCTCGCGGCAAAGGAGATCGTCGAAGCGACCTCCGCCGGCGGCGCGCTGCACACCTGGCGCCGCGCGGCGGTGCCAGCCGTGGCCGCGGTCGGCGGCATGATTGCGCCGGCGCTCATCTATGTCGCCTACATCAACTACTCGAGGCAGGTCGTGCTGATGGCGGGATGGGCGGTTCCGTGCGCGACCGACATCGCCTTCAGCTTTCTCGTCGCGAAGTTGATCTATGGCCGCCGGCCGCACCCGGCGATTCCATTTCTCCTCCTGCTCGCCATCGCCGACGACGCGTTGGGGCTGATCATCCTCGCCGTCTTCTATCCGGTGCGTGAGCTTCATCTGCTGGTCGGATCGCTCTTGATGGCGACCGCGTTGATCCTGGCGTACGGTCTGCGGCGGGCTGGCATGCCGAGCTTCTGGCCGTACGTCATATTGGGCGGCGCGACGTCGTGGCTCGCGCTGTTCTCCGGCGGCCTGCATCCCGCGCTCGCTCTCGTACCGATCATCCCGTTCCTGCCGCGCGCCGCGCGTGACGCCGGGCCGTTCGTCGAGGCGCCGCCTGGCGCTCGTGATGCGTTGAACCGGTTCGAGCGCGCGTTCAAGTATCCCGTGCAGGTTGTGCTGTTCTTTTTCGGCCTGGCCAACGCCGGCGTTCGATTCGGCGCGGTGGGTGCTGGAACCTGGGCTGTGATGATCGCGATCATTGCCGGCAAGCCGATCGGCATCTGTCTGTTCGTGGCCGTCGCGGTCGCTGCCGGCCTTCGGCTTCCCGCGCACCTCCGCTGGAACGACGTCGTCGTGGTCGGCATCGCGGGAGGCATCGGCTTCACCGTCGCGTTGTTTTTCGCGATCGCGGCCTATCCGCCCGGGCCGATTCTGGAGCAGTTGAAGCTGGGTGCGTTGGCGAGTGTGGGAAGCGCCGCGCTGGCCTTCGCCGCCGCCGCGATCCTGCGGGCGGGACGGTTCAGTTCTTCGTCGGAGGCACGTCTTTGATGATGAACACCTTCTCGCCGGGTCTGATCAGGCCGAGCTCCCGCCGCGCGACTTCTTCGAGCGTGTTGGGGTCGCTGCGCAGCCGTTGCACTTCCTCGCGCAGACGCGCGTTCTCGGCGCGCAGTCGCGCGATCGTCGCCGCCAGGACGTCGCCCTCGTGGCGCGCGCGCAGCATCGCCAGCAGCCCGCGGTCGCCGACGAGGCCGTTGACGACGATAATCGAAGCGACGAGCATGATCACCCAGTGAACGATGCGGCGATTTCGACTCGCGGGACGCTTTGGGTTCGGTGCGCGGCGCTTGACTCCGGATCGGCTTTCTGCGGTCACGCGTGGCACACAGTACAACAACTCATTTGAAAAGTACATCCGGTAAATGCCCGATCTGGTGATCGTGTTGACGACGATGCCCGACGATGCGCGAGCGGACGAGCTGGCGCGCACGCTCGTCGACGAGCGGCTGGCTGCGTGCGTCAACGTTCATGGACCGATGATGTCCGCGTACCGGTGGAAGGGCAGCGTCGAGCGAGACGCCGAGCGTCAGCTCGTGATTAAAACGACGCGCGATCGCCTCGCCGCGCTCGAAGCGCGGCTGCGTCAGCTGCACCCATACGAGCTTCCTGAGCTCATCGTCGTCGGTGTCGAAGGGGGAAGCGACGCGTACCTGCGATGGGTCAGCGACGAGACGCGATGAGTACTCGCAGGGCGGCCTTCAAGGCCTACGCGTCGCCGGGCCTCAAAGGCGCCCGGCTCTCGACTGTCGCGGCGCCCCCCTACGACTGACGGCGCCGGTGTGAGAGGTACTCGAAGACCATCGGCAGGACCGACACGAACACGATCCCGATCGTCACCAGCGAGAAGTTGTTCTTGATGATCGGGATGTTGCCGAAGAGCAGTCCCGCGCCGAGGCACAGGCCGACCCATCCGACCGCGCCGACGAGGTTGTAGAGCGCGAACGACGCCGGCTTCATCGCCGCCGCACCCGCGACGAAGGGGAGGAATGTCCGCACGATCGGGACGAAGCGGCTCAGGATCACTGCCTTTCCGCCGTACTGCTCGAAGAAGGCGTGCGCGCGCTCGAGATGCTGGCGGTTGAGCAGTTTGTGGGAGATGCCGGCGCTGTCGGTCGCGCTGAATACGCGCGGACCGACGATGCGGCCAATCGTGTAGTTGACGGCATTGCCGGTGAACGCGGCCGCGGCGAGCAGGATGAACACCGCCGGCGCGCTGAGCGCTCCGGTCGCGGCAAGGGCGCCGGTCGCGAACAGCAGCGAATCGCCCGGCAGAAACGGGGTCACGACGAATCCGGTCTCCGCGAAGATGATCGCGAAGAGGATCCCGTACACCCAGCGGCCGTAGTCGGCGACGAACTCCAGCAGGTGTTTGTCGAAGTGAAGGAGGAAGTCGAGCACGCGTCGTCGTCCAGGGAGCAAACAGCGCGAGCGAACTAGACGCGCTCGAGCGCTTGACTGAGGTCCTCTTTCAGATCCTCGATGTCCTCGATGCCCGCGGAAATGCGCACCATGCCGTCGGTGATGCCGAGGGCCGCGCGGCGGTCGGCCGGCACGCTGGCGTGCGTCATCGTCGCCGGATGGGAAATCAACGTTTCCACGCCGCCGAGACTCTCGGCGAGCGCGTGCAGCCGGACGCCGTTGAGCAGGCGCCGCGCGGCCTCGAGCGATCCGAGATCGAAGGCGAGCATGCCGCCGAACCCGCGCATCTGCGTTTTCGCGAGCTCGTACTGCGGGTGCGTCGGAAGACCCGGATAGTAGACCTTCTTCACCTTCGGGTGCGTGCTGAGGAATTCGGCGAGCGCCAGGCCGTTGGCGTTGTGCTGCTGCATCCGGATCGGCAGCGTCTTGGTGCCGCGCAGCACCAGCCACGAGTCGAACGCGCTGAGAATCGCGCCGGCGGCGTTCTGCACGAACTTGAACCACTCGTTGTCGTCATCCCGCTGCGAGACGACGATGCCGCCGACGCTGTCGCTGTGACCGTTGAGATATTTCGTGGTGCTGTGGGTGACGATGTCGGCGCCGAACTCGATCGGACGCTGGACGTACGGGCTCGCGAAGGTGTTGTCGACGACGAGGCGCGCGTTGCGCCGGTGCGCGAGCTCGGCGGCGGCGCGCAGATCGGTGATCCGCATGATCGGGTTCGACGGCGTCTCCACGAACAGCATGCGTGTGGTTTCCGTAAACGCGCGCTCGGTGGCGTCGAGGTCTCCGGTATCGACGTAGGTGAACGAGAGCTGATAGCGCGTGAGGACTTTGTCGAAGAGGCGGAAGGTGCCGCCGTAGGTGTTGTCGGACACGACCACGTGGTCGCCTGACCTGAGGAGCGTGGTGATCGCGCCGATCGCCGCCATTCCCGACGCAAACGCGAACCCCGCTCTGCCGCCCTCGATGGCAGCGATGTTGCGCTCGACCGCCATGCGCGTCGGATTCTGCGTCCGCCCGTACTCGTACCCTTTGTGTTTGCCGAGCTCGTCCTGCACGTAGGTCGACGTCTGATAGATGGGCGTGATGATCGCGCCGGTCGTCGGATCAGGCTCCTGGCCGGCGTGCAGGCAGACCGTACTGAAGCGAGCGCAGCTGGTGAGTTTCACGGTCGGTACGATACTGCAATTGGTCTATATGTTCTAATAGCCGGAAGCCCACCGCATGGCTCGATCCCGATCATTTCGATCGCGCACGTCGCGAGTGCCGCTCGCTGACGGCGCCGAACCCGGCGAGGGCGTACGGTACGCACTGTTTCGCACGCTGCCGGGCCGCGCCATCGTCATCGGCGCCGCCATCAAGATCGCCATCGGCACGACGGCGCTCGTCATCGGCGCCGTCCCGGCCTTTCTCACCGTCGTCGACACCGTCGCCGGGCTCGCGATTGCCGCCGGCGCCGCGTACTTTCTGTTCCGCCTGATCGTGCTCGCCAAGCGCCGTCTGTTGTGGCGCGTCCGGCGGAAGCTGATCATTTCCTACATCTTCATCGGGTTCGTCCCGGCGCTGCTGCTGGTCGGCTTCTCGCTCCTCGTCGGGTTGCTGCTGTTCTACAACTTCAGCTCGTATCTGGTGCACAGCCGGCTGAGGGCGCTCGGCGATCAGGCGAAGTTTCTCGCCCAGAGCACCGCGATCGAAATCCAGCGGAGCGGCGGTCGCGACGCCGCCGCCATTCTGGCGCGGCGCCAGTCGAACGCGGCGGCGCAGTTCCCCGGGATCTCGCTCGTCGCCGTGCCCGTCGCTCGCGCGTGCGGCTCGGCCGCGTCGGCGCCGCGTCCGGTCCTTCAGACTTCAGACTTCAAGCTTCAGACGTCGGGTCCGTGGTCGCACCTGCCGCCGCCGACGAAGATTCCGGCGTGGATCGACTGCTCGGGACTTTCTGGCGTTCTCGCCTACACGCATCGCCGCATCGCCGATGCGCCCGACGAGGACACACACGTCGTCGTCCGGGCGGTGGCGTTTCCGGATGTGCCGCAGCCCAGCTTCGCGGTCGTGACCGATGTGCTGGTCGACGATCGCGTGCGCGAGCAGCTTCGCAGCGACACCGGCGTCGACGTGAAGGGGTTCACCGCCGTCATCCGACCGGAAGGCGACAAGCCGCGGCCGATGGAGGGCACGGCCGGCGGCGACCCGTCACGCAAGGACGCCGCCGCGAACGAGAGCGGTCTGCTCAACAACCTGAGCAGCTTGATGGAGTATCGCGACTGGAACAGCGGCGAAGCGGGGACGCTCATCGTCTACACGCGCCTCAGCATGGGGCAGCTCTACGATCGGATCTCGGCCGCCGAAGGCAGCGTCGGCCGCAGCTTCGGCCAGGGGCTGCTGCTGATGCTGTTCGTCATCGGCGCGCTCTTCCTGATCATCGAGTTCATCGCGCTCATCACCGGGTTCGCGCTCGCCAAGTCGATCACCGGATCGGTGCACGAGCTGTTCACCGGGACGGAGCGCGTCCGTCAGGGCGACTTCACGCACAAGATCGCGGTCTCGTCCGACGATCAGCTCGGCGAGCTCGCCGGATCGTTCAACTCGATGACGGCGAGCATCGAGGACCTGCTGCGCCAGGCGGCCGAGAAGAAGCGGCTCGAAGAGGAGCTCCGGATCGCGCACGAAATCCAGATGTCGCTGCTGCCGCAGGGACCGTTGACGATGCCCGGATTGTCGGTGACGGCGCTGTGCGTGCCGGCGCGCGAAGTCGGCGGAGACTATTACGACCTGCTGCCGCTCGACGATCATCGGGTCGGCGTGTTGATCGCGGATGTCTCGGGAAAAGGGACGTCGGCCGCGCTCTACATGGCCGAGCTGAAGGGGCTGGTCCTGTCGCTCAGCGAGATTCATCGATCGCCGCGCGACCTGCTGATCGCCGCCAACCGGATCATCGCGAAGCATCTCGACGCGCGCAGCTTCATCACCATGACCTACGCGATCCTCAACCTGCGCACGAAGACGATGACCTACGCGCGCGCCGGGCACACGCCGCTCATCTACGTCCCGGCCAACGGCGCCGACCCCAGACGCGCGCGCATTCTCGCGCCGGACGGCCTCGTCCTCGGCTTGAAGATCGACAACGGCGAGATGTTCGAGCGGCTGCTCGAGGAGGAGACGATTCCGCTGTCGCCGGGCGACCTGTACCTGTTCTTCACCGACGGCATCAGCGAAGCGATGAACGCCTACGACGACTGCTTCGGCGAGACGCGCCTCGGCCAGCTCGTCGAGGCGCACGCGCACCTGCCCTCGGACGAGCTGCGCGAACGGGTTCTCCGCGAGATCGCCGCGTTCGTCGGCGATGCGCCGCAGCACGACGACATGACGATGATCCTCCTCAAGGTCGACGACGAAGTCGTCGCGGCCGTGGCCTGACGTGGTCGAGATCTTCACGACCCATTCAGACGTCGAAGCGCGCGTCGTGCGCGGGCTGCTCGAAGCGCACGGCCTCATGTCGGTCACCGCCTCGTCTGCCGCGCCGCAGGCCTTGTGGCCGGTGTCGATCGGCGGACTGGCGGAGATCCGCCTGTCGGTGCACGAGAGCGAGGCGGAGGACGCGCGGCGCATCATCGACAGCCACCGCATCGAGGTGCCCAACGGCCAGGTCGTCCGCCTGCGCGACGAGTTCGAAGGGCTGCAGCAGGCGATCGGCTATCGCTTCCGCGATCGCGGACTGCTCGAGCACGCGATGACGCACACGTCGCGCGCGAACGAAGACGTCAGCGGCGGCGTCGTCGACAACGAGTCGCTGGAATTCCTCGGCGACGCCGTGCTCGGGTTCGTGATCGCCGATCTTCTGTTCCGCGAGTTTCCCGGATGGAACGAGGGGCAGAAGTCGAAAGCCAAGGCGGCGCTGGTGTCGACGGCGGCGCTGGCGCGGCAGGCAGAGCGCCTCAACGTCGGCGAGCACATGCTGCTCGGGCGCGGCGAAGAGAAGACGGGCGGTCGGCGCAAGCAGGCGCTGCTCGCCGACAGCTACGAGGCCTTGATCGCCGCGATTTATCTCGACGGCGGCATCGACCACGCGCGCGCATTCCTCGCGCGCGAGTTTTCGCCGCTCATCAGCGAGGCGCGCGAAGCCGGCGTCCCCGGCCAGGACTACAAGTCGGCGCTGCAGGAGCTTCTCCAGTCGCGCGGCGACGCGCCGCCCGAGTACCGTCTCGTCGGCACGATCGGACCGGATCACGACAAGAAATTCCACGTCGAGGTGCTCGTGCGCGGCGAGGCGATCGGCGAGGCGATCGGTCCGAGCAAGAAGGAAGCCGAGCAGGAAGCGGCACAGGCCGCGCTCGAGAGAATCAGGAATTAGGAATTTGCCATGCAGGAGGGGCTGTGGCCAAGAAAGTAACGAAGAAGGCTGCTGGAGATCGGACGAACGCGACGCGGTTTCCGGGCGAGACCGCCAAGTACCGGGCGGCGCGGGACAAGCTGCTGAAAGGCGAGATCGCGCTGCGCCGTCATGCCGAGGCGATCGCGGCCGAACGGCGCAAGCTGCCGCTCGGCGGACCGCTGCCGGAGGATTACGTGTTCGAGAGCGCCGACGGCCCGGTGCGGTTCTCGGATTTGTTCGCGCCGGGGATCGATACGCTGATCGCGTACAGCTTCATGTTCGGACCGGAGATGCCGGCGGCATGCGCGTCGTGTACCTCGATGCTGGACAGCCTCGACGGCGAGGTGCCGCACGTCACCGAACGCGTCAACCTCGTCGTCATCGCCAAGTCGCCGATCGACCGCATTCTCGCCTTCGCGCGCGAGCGCGGATGGCATCAGCTGCGCCTGCTGTCGTCGGGCTCGAACACCTACAACCGCGACTATCACGGCGAGAACGCGAAGGGTGCGCAGATGCCGATGATGAACGTGTTCGTGCGGCGCGCGGGGCGGATCCACCACACGTGGGGCAGCGAGTTGCTCTACGCGCCGGCCGATCGCGGACAGAACGCGCGGCACGTGGACATGATCTGGCCGCTGTGGAATCTGTTCGACTTCACGCCGGACGGCCGCGGCACGACGTGGTACCCGAGACTGCGGTATGAACCGGCAGTGGTGAGAACCTAGCAATCAGGAATTTGGAATTTGGAATTCCACATTCCAAATTCCAAATTCAGTCGATCTCGATGATGCCGGACGGCGGTCCGCCGACCATGGCGAACGCCGGTTCCGCCTGCGGTTGCGGCTGCGGCTTCGGCAGCTCAGTCTGCGGCGGCAGCCGCGGCAGCGCATAGCGATGCACTTCGCGAGCGAGGTCGTCCTCGCTCGGCGCGGTGGCGCGGCAGTGGAGGCGGACCCAGACGCGCAGCAGCGGGTCGGTGAAGCTGTAGCGCTTGGAGCGTGAGGTGACGAGGTCCACGTCCTCGAGCCACGACAGGTAATCCTTCGTCGAGCCGGGCGTTCGCTGCAGCCGCTGCGAGATTTCCGTGAGCGTCAGTCCTTCTTCCTCGCCGAGGATCTCGAGGATCGCCTTCAGCGCGCCGTAGCCGCGGGCGCGGTGGAGGCGCAGCTCGTAGCAGAAGCTGCATTCCTTCGCGAGACGACCCTCGGGCGCGAGCAGCGACACCAGCGCGCTGATCGGATCGCCGATGCCCGCCACGGCGGCGCTCGCGGCACCGCCTTCGCCTGCGCCGTGCTCGCGCATCGCTGCCAGTTCGTCGGCCACGGCGCGCACGTACGACGGACGGCCGTCGGCGAGACTCTGCACCGTCCGGGCGAGATACTCCGCCTCGTCTGCGCTGGCGGCACCGCTGCCGGCGGCCGGCGCGGGGCCGAGAATGTCCTGCGTGTCTTCCAGCGCGAGCGCCGGCATGTTGATCACTTCGAACCGCGCCGAGCGGTCGCGCAGCAGACGCAGCGCGCGCGCGACGTAGCGGCTCGACAGGACGAAGCGGTTCGTGCTGTTCGCGATGCCGTCGACGAAGTCGTGCAGCACGCGCCGGAGACCTGGGAAGCTTTCAAACGTCCGCAGCTCGAGGAATTCGTCGAGCAGAAACGTCGCCGGCTCGCTGCCCGATGCACGCGCGTGTGCGAAGAACGCCAGCGTCGCATCGAACGCCGGCCGCGCGCCCAGCGCCGCCGGCGCCGATGTGTCGACGGCAGGAAAGGACGACACCGCCGACACCGCGCGCAGGAAGCGCTCGGGCGTCGTCGCCGTCCGTTCGACGTCGACGTACTGCGAGGAGGCGCGGCCGATTCGCTCGCGCAGCTGATGGAGCAGCGTCGTTCGTCCGCTGCCGCACCCGCCGACCAGCACGGGGATGCGCGACGGGGATGCGTCCAGCGCCGCGGTGACGCGACGCGCCAAAGACATACGAGGGGTTAACATGCGTCGTCCTCACGCATCGGAATACGGAGCCCTTCACGCTCAACCGTGGCGATCGCCTCGGGATAGCCGGCATCGGCATGGCGCACGACGCCGATCCCCGGATCGCAGGTGAGCACGCGTTCGAGTTTTTCGTCGGCATCGGTCGTGCCGTCGGCGACGATGACCATCCCGGCATGCAGCGAGTAGCCGATGCCGACGCCGCCGCCATGGTGAACCGACACCCACGTCGCGCCGCTCGAGGCGTTGAGCAGCGCGTTCAGAATCGGCCAGTCGGCGATCGCGTCGCTGCCATCGCGCATCCCTTCCGTTTCGCGATAAGGCGACGCCACCGATCCGGTGTCGAGATGATCGCGGCCGATGACGATCGGCGCTTTGATCCGGCCTTCGCGGACGAGCTCGTTGATGCGGAGGCCGAAGCGCGCGCGCTCGCCGTAGCCGAGCCACAGGATTCGCGCCGGCAGTCCCTGGAACGCCACGCGCTCCTGCGCGAGTCGGATCCAGCGCGTCAGCGCCTGATCGTGACCGAACATTTCGAGAGCGGCCTCGTCCGTCGTGCGGATGTCGGCGGGATCGCCTGACAGCGCGGCCCACCGGAACGGGCCCTTGCCCTCACAGAAGAGCGGCCGGATGTACTCGGGCACGAAGCCCGGGATGTCGAATGCGCGCGCCACGCCGGCCTGTTTCGCCTGCGCGCGAATGTTGTTGCCGTAGTCGAAGGTGACCGCGCCTCGCGACTGCAGCGCGAGCATCGCGCGAACGTGCTCCGCCATCGCCGCCATCGATCGATCCACGTACTCGGCTGGATTGCGCTCGCGCAGCCGGACCGCTTCGTCGAGCGTCAGGCCGTTGGGCACGTAGCCGTTGAGCGCATCGTGCGCTGACGTCTGGTCGGTGAGCACGTCCGGCGTGATGCCACGCGCGACCAGAGCTGGCAGCACATCCGCGGCGTTGGCGCGTAGTCCGATTGAACGGGCGTTACCCTCGCCTGTCCACTGCGTGACAGCGTCGAGCGCCGCGTCGAGGTTATCGGTCGCCTCATCTAGATACTTAGTAGCCAGCCGACGAGCGATCCGTTGCGGGTCGACTTCGATCACGAGCGCCGTGGCGCCGTTCATCACGGCGGCGAGCGGTTGAGCGCCGCCCATGCCTCCCATGCCAGCGCTGACGAATAGTCGGCCTTTCAGCGAGGCGCCGAAATGTTTCCGCGCAACGGCCGCGAGCGTCTCGTAGGTGCCCTGCACGATGCCCTGACTGCCGATATAGATCCAGCTGCCAGCGGTCATCTGCCCGTACATCGTGAGGCCGCGCTCCTCGAGGTCGCGAAAATTTTCCCAGGTCGCCCACGCCGGGACGAGCAACGCGTTCGCGATGAGCACGCGCGGCGCGCCCGGATGGGTCTGGAACACGCCGACCGGCTTGCCCGACTGCACTAGCAGCGTCTCGTCGTGCTCGAGCGAGGTCAGCGACCGCACGATGGCATCGAACGCTTGCCAATTCCGCGCCGCCTTACCCGATCCGCCGTAGACGATGAGATCGTCCGGCCGTTCGGCGACGTCCGGATCCAGATTGTTCATCAGCATCCGCAGCGCCGCCTCTTGCGGCCAGCCCTTGCACGTCAGCGACGTGCCGCGCGGTGATCTGATGATGCGTGTTGCAGTGGTCATGAAAGCTGTGCGGCGAGAAAGTTAGACCTTAAGAAGCGGAGCGTGTGTTGTCAAATTGAAAATGAAAAATTTTTTACTTGACTCGCGCGCCGCACGAGTTTTCAAACTCGCTCGACGCGATCAATTCCGTGATCACGCGGATATCCGGCGCTGGCGCGCGGTCGCCGTCGAGCGCGGGCACGCGCGATCGCACGAGCGCGTGAACTTTTTTCAGCGAAGCCGAGGTGTCGAGCGGCGCGAGCAGGTCGATCGCCTGACACGCGCACAGAACTTCGATCGCGATCACCTCGCGCGCGCGCGCGACGGCACGCTCGCCCTTCAGCGCCGCGGTCATGCTCATGCTGACGTGATCTTCCCTGTTCGCAGACGTCGGGATCGTGTCGACGCCGGCGGGATGCGCGAGCGTCTTCAACTCCGACGCGACGGAGGCGGCCGTCACCTGCGCCAACATGTAGCCCGATCGGACGCCGCCTTCCGTCGTCAGGAAGGCGGGCAGGCCGCTGAGCGCCGGATTCACGAGCCGATCGATCCGGCGTTCGCTGATCGTGGCCAGTGGTACCACGGCCGCCGCCAGCAGGTCGGCGGCCAGCGCAATCGGCGCGCCGTGAAAGTTGCCGCACGACACGATGTCGCCGCTGTCGGCGAACACCATCGGGTTGTCGGTGGCGCTGTTCGCTTCGACATGTACCGTGTCCCGGATGAACCGCATCCCGTCGCGGGCCGCGCCGTGCACCTGCGCGGCGCAGCGCATCGAGTAGGCGTCCTGGACTTTTCCGCAGAACTCGTGGGACTTGTTGATGCCGCTGCCGCGCATCAACATCTCGATGTTGGCCGCCGACGTCCGCTGGCCGGCGAACGGCCGCGCGTCGTGGATCCGCGCTTCGAACGGATGAATCGACCCGCGCAGTGCATCAATTGACAACGCTGCGGCGATGTCGGCGGCGCGCGCGAGCTGCTCGGCGCCGGCGAGGGCAAGTGCCAGTATCGCGGTCGACGGCTGCGTGCCATTGATGAGGGCCAGCCCTTCCTTAGGGCCGAGCCGGATCGGTTTCAGACCGGCATCGGCCAACGCTCGCAGCGCGGGCTTTTCAGGCGCGCGCCCTACATCCGATCCGTCGGAGAGAACTTCGCCTTCTCCAATCAGCACGAGCGCGAGATGGGCGAGCGGGGCCAGGTCGCCGCTGGCACCGACCGACCCTCGCGACGGCACGGCGGGGTGTACACCTTTATTAAGGAGCGCGATCAGCGCGTCCAGCGTCGTCGCGCTGATGCCAGAGAAGCCTTTCGCCAGCACATTGGCGCGCAGCGCCATCGTCGCGCGCACCGTGCGAACCGGCAGCGGCGCGCCGACGCCGGCCGCATGACTGCGCAGCAGGTTCACCTGCAGCTCTTCGAGCGCGCTGGGCGCGATCCTGACGTCGGCAAACGATCCGAAGCCGGTGTTGATCCCGTACGCCGGCTGATCGCCGCGCGCGACGCGATCGACGACGGCGCGAGAGGCGTGCACGCGTTCGCGCGCCGCAGCGCTCAACGCCACCTGTTCGCCGCGGTCCGCAATTGCGAGCAGCTGTTCGATCGTCAGCGACGTGCCGTCAAGTTCGATCATTTACGAGTAAAATCTTACTCCGCTCACCGCTCGTCCGGAGCCTGTCGAAGGGCGAGCGCAGCGTACATCCTGAGCGAGACGCTCAGGCTTCGACATGCTCAGCATGAGCGGCGAGTCGAAGGGCTCACCATGAGCGGTTTGGGTGACGTCAAATTCAACTATGAATCTTGCAGTCTTGGGTGCGCAGTGGGGTGATGAAGGCAAGGGCAAGATCGTTGATCTGCTGACGCCGCACTTCTCGCTGGTCACGCGCTATCAGGGCGGTCACAACGCCGGCCACACCGTCTACGTCAACGGTTCGAAGTTCATCCTGCGTCTGATTCCCTCGGGCATTCTGCATCCGGCGGTCACGTGCGTGATCGGCAACGGCGTCGTCATCGATCCGCAGGCGCTCTTCACCGAAGTGGACGAGCTGACGCGGAACGGCATCGACGTCGACGGCCGGATTCTGATCAGCGACAAGGCGCATCTCATTCTTCCGTATCACCGCGACCTGGATCTGCTGTCCGAGGCGCGGCGCGGCGAGAGGAAGATCGGCACGACCTCGCGCGGCATCGGTCCGGCCTACGAGGACAAGATCGGGCGCCGCGGCATCCGCGTCTGCGACCTCACCGACCCGAAGGGGCTCGAAGAGAACGTTCGCGACAACGTCACCGCGCGCAACCGGCTGGTCCAGGACAGCACGATGGACTGGAAGCCGGTGCTCGATCAGTTGCTGAAGCACGCGGAGCGGATGCGCCCGATGGTGCGCGACGTGTCGGTGCTGGTGAACCAGTCGATACGCGCGGGGCACTCGGTTCTGTTCGAGGGGGCGCAGGGGACGCTGCTCGACATCGATCACGGCACCTACCCGTACGTCACGTCGTCGAACGCGTCGATTGGCGGCGTGTGCACCGGTCTCGGGGTTCCGCCGAAAGCGATCGGCCGCGTGCTCGGCGTCGTCAAGGCGTACGCGACGCGGGTCGGCGAAGGACCGTTCCCCACGGAGCTGTTCGGCGAAATGGGCAACCGTCTGCGCGAATCGGGCAGCGAGTACGGCGCGGTCACCGGACGTCCGCGGCGCTGCGGTTGGTACGATGCGGTGGCGGTGCGCTATGCCGCCCGCATCAACGGCCTCGACGGGCTGGCGCTCACCAAGCTCGACGTGCTCGACGGTCTGGCGTCGATCGAGATCTGCACGTCGTACAGGATCGGCGGCGGAACGCTGACCGATTTTCCGTCGGACGTCGGCCAGCTCGCGCAGTGCGAACCGGTCTACGAATCGATGCCCGGGTGGAGCGAGCCGACAAAAGGGGTGCGCCGCTACGATCGGCTGCCGGTCGCCGCGCGACAGTACATCGAGAAGCTCGAAGAGGTCTCCGGCGTCCGCGCGTCGATCGTCTCGACCGGCTCCGAGCGCGACGACACCATCATCCGCGACGAAGTCTGGCGCTGACGCTGACCCGCGGTCTGACCGGGGTCTGACCGCGGTCTGACCTGGGTCTGACCACGGTCTGACCACGGTCTGACCTGAGTCTGACCTGAGTCTGACCACGGTCTGACCACGGTCTGACCGCGGTCTGACCGCGGTCAGACCTCAGGCTCTCTGTCGAGTGCAATACGCCGCGACCTGGTCCGCGTCGGCGCCGACGAACTCGATGCCGGCGCGGTAGCGCGGCCCACTGCTTGGCTGAATCTCGAAGGAGGTCCAGGCCACGTTCGCGGTGAATGAGACTTCGCCCTCGTCATCCTTGAGCACGACCGCCACCTGCTGATTCGGACTGAGCTTGGCCGGCGAGACGAGCTGGGCGCCGATCGTGGACAGATCGATGAGTACCGCGTTCGCGCCGTCGACAGTCGCCAGGGCGGTCTCTTTCATCTTGAAGCGCGGCGCCCGGCGGGTGCCGCGCTGATCGAGCGCCTGAGCGGCCGGCTTGGTCACGCGCGGCACGACGCGCGAGTAGTCGCTGTCATGCGCCAGGACGCGGATCTCGGCGTGTTCGAGCTTCGGGTCGGCTTTGATGCGGTTGATGAGCGCGGCCCCGCGCGGCGTCATCGCGAAGAGACGCTCCATCGTCACGACTTTCGGGCGGCGCTTGGTGATGACCTCGAGCGCCTGCAGCGCGTCGGACTCGGAGAATTGAAGGACCTCGCCGTTGATGGCGCCCGCGCGCTCGATCAATGCGGGCAGACGATCGGCGTGTCCGATGAACACAGTTAGGGGTTCGCGCACGGGGGGAGTATACAATTCTGCCGCTGAGTGGGATTTGGGACTCGGGATTCGCGATTTGAACCGGCATCGATCGCCGGGGCAGATTGCGAACGCCGAATCCCGCGCACCAAACTTCCATGGATCATCCGCCGTACCGCGACGTCACTGTTGGCGACTTGTTGACCCGATTGGCGGAGGCGCTGCCGGCACACGACGCGCTCGTCTACGCTGATGGACCTCGCTACACGTTCGAGTCGCTCGAACGTGAAGCGCGGACGATCGCGCGCGGGTTGATCGCGCTCGGCGTCGAGCCGGGCGAACGCGTCGTGTTGTGGGCGACGAACGTGCCCGAATGGGTCGTGCTCCAGTTCGCGCTGGCGAAGATCGGCGCGATTCTCGTCACCGCCAACACGTCGCTGCGATCGAAGGACATCGACTACCTGCTGCGCCAGAGTGAAGCGGCGACGCTCGTCACCATCCGCGGCTTCCGCGACGTGAGCTACGTCGGCGCGCTGGCGGAGATCGGCGCCCTGGGAGGGACGTCCGGTGCCATTCCCACTCTCAAACGCTGCATCTATATAGGCGCGGATCCGCCGGCCGGCTACATCCCGTACGACGCGCTTCGCGCGAACGCCGCGCAGGTCTCGGAGGCGGCTCTCGACGCCTGCGCCCGGAACGTCGGCGTAGACGCCGTGATCAACATGCAATACACGTCGGGCACGACCGGCTTTCCCAAGGGCGTGATGCTGACGAGCCGCAACATCGTCAACAACGGTCACGCGCTCGGCGACGGCCTCGGGTTCACGCCGGCCGATCGCCTGTGCGTCTGCGTGCCGCTGTTTCACTGCTTCGGCTGCGTCATCGCCGTGCTCGGCGCCTACACACACGGCGCGTGCCTGTCGGTCGTCAAGTCGTTCGATGCGAAGCGCGTGCTGGAGATGATTCACCGCGAGCGCTGCACGGCGATCTACGGCGTGCCGACGATGTTCATCGCCGAGCTCGAGTGTCCCGACTTCGCGAAATACGATCTCACGTCGCTGCGCACCGGTGTGATGGCCGGAGCGCTCTGTCCCGAGCCGCTGATGCGGCGCGTGATGACCGACATGCATCTGCCGGAAATCACGATCATCTACGGCATGACCGAGTCGTCGCCTGGCATTACGATGACGCCTCGCGATTCATCGATCGCGCAGCGGTCGCAGACCGTCGGCCCCGCGCTGCCGGAGCTCGAAGTGAAGATCGTGGATCCGGCGACGGGGGCGACGCGCGCGCCGGGCGAGCGCGGCGAGCTGTGCTGCCGCGGCTACAACGTGATGAAGGGCTACTACAACAATCCCGAGGCCACGCGCGCCGCCATCGACGCGGATGGTTGGCTGCACACCGGCGACGAAGCGAGCATGGACCCGGACGGATACTTCAGGATCACGGGGCGCATCAAGGATCTGATCATCCGCGGCGGCGAGAACATCTCGCCGAAGGAGATCGAGGATCGCCTTCGCGAGCACCCGGCGGTCGCCGACGCGTACGTGTACGGCATTCCCGACGCGTACTTTGGAGAAGCTGTCGCTGCTGCGATCCGGCTGAAGCCGGACGCCGCCGGGATTGCCGCCTCCGAGAAAGCGATCAGCGAACAGTTGATCGCCTGGTGCGCGCACACACTCGCGAAGTTCAAAGTACCGAAGTACGTCCGATTTGTGTCGGAGTTTCCGATGACCGCGTCAGGGAAGATCCAGAAGTACAAGCTCCGCGAGCAACATCAGAATATCTTGGCGTCCTGAAGCGGCCACCATCGGACCTTCACCTTGCCGACGATGTACTTCTTCGGCACGGGACCCCAGTGGCGGCTGTCCGAGCTGTTGTTGCGGTGGTCGCCCATCACGAAGTAATAGCCCTGCTGGACGACCTGCGGGCCGTAGTCGTCGTGGCTGCGGAACTCTGCGGGCACGTAGTCGTCGTGAAGCGGGATGTCGTTCACGTAGACGCGGCCGTCGACGATTCGCACCGTGTCGCCTTCCTTCGCGATCACCCGCTTGACGAACATCTTCTCGGGATTGATCGGGTAGTACAGCATCACGATGTCGCCGGGCCGCGGATCGCCGAGCTCGTAGACGAGCTTGTTGACGATCAGCCGATCGTGATCCTCGAGCGTTGGCGCCATGCTCAGCCCGTCGACACGAGCGACCTGGACACCGAAGGTCACGATGAGCGTGGCGTAAACCGCGGCTGAGACGAGCGTCTGCACGCCCGACCATACTTCCTGCCACAGTCGCGTCCATGCTGTTGACGTCGCCTCGACGTCAGCGGACGCGGTCGACGGCGTCTCGAGCAGCGGGACGACCGAATCGACTGGCAGCGGTGGTGGAACGAGACACGCGATCGCGTGCGCCTCGACAACAGGATCGATCGAGTGAAATTCGTGGGCCATTCGCGTGTCCAGAATACCACGGAGGTGCTATACTCGACGCCTCTCCTTACCCGGCGGTAGGTCCCCAGCCCTTTCCGCGACAGGTTTTCACAGGGTGACAAATCTCGTGGCCGACGGAGGATATGTTTGATGATGCGCTGCGTTCGTTTTGTGACGTGTTTCGTGATCGTGACGCTGGTTGGGGTCAGCCGCCTGCAGGCGCAGAGCGCCAGCGAGCCGCGCTGGTACGCTGAAGCGACGGCCGCAGCCACGCTCGGGCACAAGTCCGACAGCTCGTTCGGTGGAGAAGCCGGCGGCCGGTTTTCGGACCTGCTCGACGCGTTCATCGAGTTCGGCCACATGGGCAATGTGGGGAACTCCGATCTCGAAGCGCGCGCGCAGAAGATCGCGGACTTCCTCCAGGGGACCGTCGCCACCAGCGCGTACAAGATGAACTACTTCGACATCGGTCTGAAGTACCGCGTCATGGAGACCGGGCGCTGGCATCCGTACGTCGGCCTCGGCCTCGGCTTCGCGCACATCAAGCCGGAAGTGCGGTTTGCGGTGAACGGCACCGATGTGACCGATCAACTCCCCGCGCTCGGCGTACAGCTCGGTGCCGACCTGAGCGAATCGCACAACACATTCCTCTTCGTGATCGGCCTCGGCACGATGGTGAACTTCGGGTCGCGATATTTCGCCGACCTCACCTATCGATATGGACACACGGGTGAGGTGTCGGACTCGGACGAGACGCTCGTCAAAGGCCTGAACACGCAGCGCGTGCAGGCCGGCGTCGGCATCCGGTTCTAGCTCAACCAACGACGCTTCGTTGGTGTGCCTCTTGCTCTCACTGTTCGCGGCTTGCGAAACAGACAGAAGAAGGAGGCACCGATGGGTAAGCGTGTCATCTCAACCGTCGCACTTGTGGCATGCGCCGGCCTGTACGCCCTCGCCGCCACCGAACGGGCCACGTTCATTCTCACCGACGGCGAGCGAAAGAGCGGAACGGTCGTCTTTCACGGCGGCCAGAACGAAAACCTCATCAACGGCGACCTCAATCTCGGTCAGGACAACGCGAAGGATATGTCCTTCCATATAGACCAGGTTGCCGTGATCGATTTCGTCGGCGGCCGTCCGGCCAACGAAGAAATCGCCGCGGTCCCCGCGTCGGGACACTATCTCGTGATGCGCAACGGCAACGGCCAGGCGGGAACGTTCGTGAACATGATCAACGGCGACACGCTGGTCTGGCGGAATCAGAACAACGAGGAGCAGCGCATGCCGCTCCGCGACGTTCGCCGCATCTATCTCAATCCCGATAGCGCCCGCACCGCGTTTCGCTATCGTGGCACCACCACCGCCGTCGGCACCACGGGACAGACGGCGCTCGCCCCCGGCGCAATTCGCGTCGAAGCGAATCAGCCGTGGACCGACACCGGCATCGACGTGAAGGCCGGCGATCTCGTCGCGTTCCAGGGCAGCGGTCAGGTCAACTTCGGCCAGGGCAACACTCAGAGCGCAGGCGTCGACGGCAAGAGCGATACGCGGTCGCCGAACTATCCGGTGTCGGCGATGCCGGTCGGCGGTTTGATCGGCAAGGTCGGGAACAGCGCCCCCTTCCCGATCGGCGGGAATCAGCAGGCGATCCGCATGCCTGCGAACGGACGTTTGATGCTCGGCGTGAACGACAACGAGCTCAGCGACAACAGCGGATTCTTCTCGGTTGTCGTCACGAGGACGGGACAGCGTAGGTAGCTTCGCCAGGACGTTAGGTAGCTTCGCGAGGACGGGATTTGGGAGTCGGGATTCGGGATTTGATCGAACGGGACTCGCGGGGCATCAAATCCCGAATCCCAAATCCCGAGTCCCGACCGGTCACTCGACCAGCGAAGCCTGTACGATGTACCGCTTCGGCGCGTGGCCGATGAAATCAAACGGATAGCAGGTCACGAGCGTCAACGTCGGCTCGCGCGTCGGGTTCAGCACGTAAACATCGTCGGGACCGACGATCAGCATCCTGCTGATGCGATAGCGGTAGACGTGATCGCCGGTGGAAAGCCTCAGCTCGTCACCGACGCGCATACGACGAACCGGACGAAAGATCGTGTCGCGATGACCGGCGATGCCGATGTTGCCGCCGTCGCCGGGAAACGCCGTGTCCTCGATATGGCCCGCGCCGCGATTCAGAGTCTCATCGTCGCTGCCTTCGAGCACCGCGGTCGATAGTTTGACCGCAGGCGCATCGAGCCGCGCGACAACCGTGCCCGCAGGAATCCCCATCCGTCCCGACGTACCACGCGGCGAGGCAGCCGCAGCGTCGCCAGGCAGTTCAGGCGCCGCGATCGAAGACGGGACGGCCAGCCGTTCCGTGTACTGCATCTCGAGCCACGCCGCCGCACACCACGCGGCGGTCGCCGCACCCAGGCAGAGGAGCATCCGCTCGGTCCACAGCAGCAGCCACGCCTGTCGGGATTTGCGATTGGGGATTCGGGAGATGGCGGACATCGATCGCGCGGTCCTTCAGGGCTGCTGCGTTTTCGATCCGGCGGCGAAGTAGCCCGGCCTGGTGCGGACGCTCAGTTTCCGATCGGGCGCCTCGACGACGACGCGCACACGATGGTAGGTGCCGTCGCGATCCGGCGGCGTATAGCCGATCGTGTATCCGCTCCGGATCTCGCGCGCGATCCGCTCGCACGCCAAGATCAGCGGACCCGCCGATCGCGGCAGGAAGCGCTGGCCGCCGGTGGTCTCGGCGAGGGACTTCAGCACGCCAGGGTTTCTGTCGGGATCCTCGCGATCGAAGATGCCGATCGAATAGATCGTCGCGTTCGACGCGCGCGCCCGCGCCAGTACATGATCGAGCGTCGCGCTGCTCGCGTTGTCGCCGCCGTCGCTGATCACAATCAGGATCTTCCGTGCCCGCGTGCCGCTGTCGAGCTGATCGAGGCCGGCGATGAGCGCGTCGTACAGCGCGGTGCGACCCTCGGGCACCAGCGATGACATCGCTGATTCGAGCGCGCCGCGATCGCTGGCGAGCAGGAACCGGCGATCGGGAACCACATGGCGGACGTCGTCGTTGAAGCGAATGACCGACAGCTCGTCCTGCGGGTGACTCGCGTCGGCGAACTTCAGCGTCGCCGCGATGACTTCGCCGAGTTTTGCGCGCATGCTGCTGCTCGTGTCGACGACGAGCCCGACGCTCACCGGCGCGTCCTTGTTGCTGAACAGCTCGACGTCGACGCGCCGGCCGTTGTCGAAGACGGCAAATCGATCGCGCTCGACATCCGAAACGAACTGCCCACGCTTGTCGGTGACAACGACCGGCAGGACGACGAGCTCACTGGAATCGGTGCGAAAGGTGGGCGGTTGCGCGTGAACGGCGGTGATGAGGAGCGTGAAGACGAGGGGCAGGATGGGCGGGACCGATCGTACTTTGGGCCTTTCTCTCCTTCCCATCCAGCCCATCCCGCCCGTCCGGCCCATCCCGCCCGTCAAGCCCATCGAGGGCGAGCTTACTCCGCGTATCGCGAGCGGAGATGACGAAGCACCACTGCGCCGCCGATGGTCACGATGCTGAAGAGCGCGAACAGCGTCATGTTGCTCGCCGTGCGGGGCAGCGACTTCCGGGTTGGTTCGGCCTGACCGCTCGTGCCGACCGGTGGCCGCTGCGCGGTCGTGGTTTGCGCCGTCCGCGCGTTGCCGCTGCTGTTTTTCAGCCGCGCATCAGAGCTCGTCGTGGTCGTCGCGGTCGAAGGTTTCGTCACCCGTGCGGTGGTCGGGGCTGCCGTCGTCGGCGCCGGTGCCGGTTGTCCAGCGTTCGCATCGACGCGGTCGGCCGTCGCGGCGGCCTCGGCCGTCTTCGGCGCGGTCGTCGTCGCCGGCCGGGACTGCGCGCTCTGTTCCGTCGAGTACGCGGTTGCCTTGCCGCTTTCGTCGACGCGCGACAGCTTCGCCGACTTCATCGCGTCTCTGCGCTGTTCGTCGGTAGTAGTCGCCGCGGCTTCGTCCGTCGACAACACGGACTGATGCGTATCGCGCGCGATCTTCACCGCCTGGTTCTTCGGATACACGAATTCGTTGCCGATCGTCTCCCCAGGGTAGAACCACGCCTTCACAGCTTGTGGTGTCCCTGCGGGCCGCTCGGCAAACATCACCACTGGCTTGTCGCTCGGTTCCAGCTTCTGGTCGGGAATCGCGAGGATCGTTCCGTAGATCTTCTTTTCGTCCTTATCGAACACCTGGACGACGTGCCGGTTGCTCTGCAGGTCGGCCAGCTTGAAGACGTAAGTGCCTGCCGCGAGCGTCGCACCAGGGATTTGCACCGGACCGCTGAACGTCAGAATGGTTTTCTTGTTCCACTCATCGGCGCGGGCGCCCGGCGCGAGACATGCCGTGAGAGCGGCCGCGCAGCAAATAGTCTTCAGAAAACGCATGAGGTTTCCTCCTTCTCCCTTTCTCTGTTCATCGTTGACCAGGTGCACGTTCGGTGCCGACCAGCGCGACCGTAACAGCCGAGTGTCCGAGGCACGACAGTTTCGAACACGACCGCGGCAGTTTCGACGCGGCGATCAACGAGACCGAAGAGAAAGAGGCCGATCGCAAGCTGACGCAGAATCGCCGAGGGGGTCCGTCACTCAGCAGGCTGACAACAAGTCGCGGCGAAGAGGAGGATGAAGAGAAAGACGCGTGGCCGCGGATCGGGCGGTGGTAGTCGTCGGGCATTGGTCGTTGGTCAGTGGTGATTGGTCATTGCTGACGACCAACCACGAACGACCAACGACCACTCGAGCTACCGACTCGTTGTAACGTTCTCCCGACGCAACGCATTCAAGAATGGTTCGGTCGCGGCTGGCGGCTTCACGGTTCCGCTCATCACGATGTCGGCCGGCGACGCGTTCGGCCCGTAAAGGTCCCCGTTGGCGTCAGGGTCCGGACGTACGACGCCGCCCGACAAGTTGATGCCCGCAAAGAGTCCCTGCGTCCGCGAGTACGACAGAATCTCGGCCTTCATCTGTGCATCGGTGGCGGCCCGCGCATCGCGGCCCACCGGGCCGGCTGCAACCGACGCCTCCGCGCCGAGCGATACTTTGTTCTTCAGCAGTTTCTCCATGCCGCTCTTGTTCATGGCGAGCATCACGAGGTCGATCGACTGCGCGCCGATCTGCAGACCCCAGCTTCCTTTTTCCACGCGCATGAACACCGGCGCGCTCCACGCGCCGTTGTGTTTGCAACTCATCAACCCGCTGCCGTACTCGCCGCCGACCACGAACGCGGCTTTCTTGAGTCCCGGCACCACGATCACGCATTCCGCCTTGTCCCACAGCTCCTGGGGAATGTCCTTGTCAGGTACCGCGTGGATCTCCTTGAGTACCGTGGCGGCTTCTTGTATCCGCTTGGCTTCCTTCGTGGAAATGTCCGCCGCTGCGGCGGTTGTCGCGAAAACCCCGAGAAACACTGCTCCTATTAACGCTCGCATCGTTTCTTCCCTCCCCGTTCAAACACGTCCAGGTGGAAAGCCCAGCAAGAACATTACCAGTTTTGCAAAAGTCATGTGTTTTGCAGTGGTCGAGTAGCGTGACGCCAAGCGCAACGATATTGATCGCCGACGACGATGAGCTCAGCGCGCGCTTTCTCAAGCGCCTGCTCACGCGCGAGGGCCACCACGTCTCCGTTGTGCAGAGCGGCGACGCTGCGCTCCAGGCCTGCGCGATGAATCCGCCGGACCTCGTCCTGATCGATCTGGTGGCGCCGGCCGGTCACGGCTTCGACGTGTGCCGCAGGCTGAAAGAGCAGAAGCTGACGCGCTTCACTCCGGTTGTCATCGTCACGGCACAGAACGAGCCAGGCCACAGGCTCGACGGCATCAACGCCGGCGCCGACGACTTCGTCACCAAGCCGTTCGACGCCGGCGAGCTGCACGCGCGCATTCGATCGCTGGTGCGTCTCAAACGCTACACCGACGAGCTCGAGTCGGCGGAAGCGGTCATCCTTGGCCTCGGCGCGACGATCGAGGCGCGCGACCCGAATACGCAGGGACACTGCCAGCGCCTCGCGAAATTTGCGACGTCGCTCGGCCGCGAGCTCGGCCTCGACACCACCGATCTCGCGGCGCTCGAACGCGGCGGCTACCTGCACGACATCGGCAAGATCGCGGTGCCCGACGCGGTGCTGTTGAAAGGCGGCAAGCTGGACGCGGACGAATATCGTGTGATCCGCGAGCACCCGGTCGTCGGCGACGCGCTGTGCGCCGGCCTTCGTTCGCTGCAGACGGTGCGGCCGATCGTTCGTTCGCATCACGAACGATTAGACGGCTCAGGCTACCCGGATGGTCTGAAGAACGCCGAAGTCCCGCTGCTCGCGCAGATCGTCAGCATCGTCGACGTCTTCGATGCGCTGACAATGGAGCGGCCGTATCGGGAGGCGCGACCGCGCGAGGAAGCGTTCGATGTGTTGTCGACGGAAGCGTCGAAGGGCTGGCGCGACCGCGCGCTCGTGGATGCGTTCGTGGACATCGTCAGCGATCCCCCGCCGCAGTCACGGTCGCAGTCGGAATTCGGGATTCGGGACTCGGGATTCGATCGCAAGGATTCGGGATGAGGGCCATCAAATCCCAAATCCCAAATCCCAAATCCCGACACGTGTCACACCTTGCGCAGCTTCCGCGTCCGCTGGCGGTACTGAAAGTCGCCGCACCCCTCGCCACACTCCAAGTAGTCCCACTGCTCCGGATGCCGGATGCTGACGCCGCCGATGTGGCTGCGGACGTAGCGAAGCGGCTGATCGCACATCGGACAGAAGAGCGCCGGTGGCGGATGCGGGGGATCGATCGTGTCGTGCCGGGTGTACGAACGGCTCAACATCGTTCGCCGCTGCAGCTCATTGGACTTCTCGATGAGGCGTTCGGAACGCACGACCTGCTCGGCGCTCTTTACGCGCGTCGCTTCCGCGCGAGCCCGCAGCGCTGACGACCACTCCAGCAGTCGCCGCACCTCGGCGAACAGGACGTGGGGCAGACAGGGCTTGACGAGGACGACGTCGGCGCCGGCGTTCTTCGCTCTCTGGATGTCAGGTTCGAACGCCTCGCCCGTGACGACCACGATCGGCGTCGCACGCGTTGCCGGATCCTTGCGGAGCAAACCACAGAGCTCGTAGCCGTCAATGCTCGGCAGCCGTGTTTCAGTGACGACGATATTCGGTTGAACGGTGATCGCTTTGGCCAATGCCTCGGCGCCGTTGTCCGCTTCGTCGATCACGAACGCCGACGCGCGCAGATGGGCCGCGTAGAGCTGCCGCGTGTCCGCGTCGCAGTCGGCGAGCAGGACGACGGGGCAAGCTTGAGTCCGCATTCCGATCAGAGGCGCCGCGGTCATCGAATCAGCAGGCTGCCCAGCGCGGAGGGGGAGTAACCTTTCGAAGCTTTCGTGTTCGCTGCCGGTACTGAAACTGGCCGCACTCGGCGGGGCACTCGTAGTAATCCCACTGCTCGGAGTTGCGCGCGTTGACGCCTCCGATGACGCTGCGCTGATAGTGGAGCGGCTGATCGCACGCCGGACAGACGAGCGGCGGCGGTTCGAGTGGCGGATGGATCGTCTCGTGGCGGTTGTGCGAACGGCTGAGCATGATGCGGCGCCGATGGTACTGGGAGCGTTCCAGGAGCTCGTCTGAGCGGACGAGTTGCTCTGTGACCTTCTCACAGACGCGCACTGCACGCTCTCTCAGCTCCTTCGATCGATCGAGCAAGCGACGTATCTCGATGAGCAGCGTCTGCGGAAGGCACGGCTTGACGAGCACCGTGTCGGCGCCGGCCTGTTTCGCGCGCTGCACATCGCCGTCGAAGCCGTCTCCAGTAACGACGACGATCGGGATGTCACGGGTCAGCCCGTCGTTGCGGAGCAGTGAGCACAGGTCGAAGCCGTTGATCCCGGGCAGCCGCGTTTCCGTGACGATGATGTC
>Ga0075435_100000454_pt1 | contig 25078 bp, 22 predicted proteins | sample RhiMethybrSRZTD4_FD_75302 | JGI IMG/M metagenome (GOLD analysis project Ga0075435, IMG submission 75302) | Populus rhizosphere microbial communities from Tennessee, USA - Rhizosphere MetaG P. TD hybrid SRZTD4 | ecosystem: Host-associated > Plants > Roots > Rhizosphere > Soil | place: USA...
GGCGATGGGCATCGCGGTGTTCGCCGGCATGATCGGCGTCACCGCCTTCGGCATCTTCCTCACGCCGGTGTTCTACGTGCTGCTGCGCGCCCTGAGCGGCAACCGGCCGCTCAAGCACCACGGAGAGATTCCCCACGATGCGGCCGCCTTCGCCGCTGGCGGCGTTCAGGCGAGCCCCGCCTCGCCTGTCAACAAGCACGAGGTCTGAACATGAATACTGAAGCCATGCTTGCCGGCGGAAAATGGGGTCTGTCCCTGTTTTTCATGGTCACGCTGCTTGCAGCCTGCGCGACGTCGCTGCCGAAGATTGAGCCCGAGAAACTGCCCCAGCCCCCGGCGGCCTTCAAGGAAGGCGACGGCCGCTGGACCCAGGCAGCTCCCGCCGAGGCGCAGCCGCGCGGCGAATGGTGGAAAGCCTTCGCCGATCCGGTGCTCGACGATCTCGTCGAGCGTGCAAACCGCGCCAACACGAGCATCCAGGTCGCCGCCGCGCGGCTGGCGCAGGCGCGCGCCTTCGTCCGCGCGACCGACGCCGAGCGTTCGCCGCAGGTCGGCGTCGGCGCAAGCGCGACGCGGGCGCAGGGCATTGTCGGCGGCACGTTTGTCGGGCCGGCGCGCAACATCTTCGCGACCGGCGCCGACTTCTCCTATGAGGTGGACGTCTTCGGCCGCCTGTCGCACGCCACGGACGCCGCAACGCTCGACGCCCAGGCCCAGGAGGGCCTGCTCCAGAGCGCACGGCTCCTGGTGCAGGCGCAAGTCGCGCAGACCTACCTGGCGCTGCGCGCTCTGGACGACGAACGCGCGCTCGTCAGAAGCACCGTCGGCGCGTACCGCGAAACGCTCACGCTCACCGAGCGGCGCTGGCGCGCGGGCGACGTCGCCGAGCTCGACGTGGCGCGCGCGAGCACCGAGGTCGCCGCTACGGAATCCGATGCGCTGGCGCTCGACCGCCAGCGCGCCGCTCTGGAGCATGCGCTCGCCTTGCTGGTGGGCGAAGTTCCATCGAACTTTTCGGTTCCCATCGCGCAATGGGCGAGCGCGCTGCCCGTCGTCCCGGCCGGCCTTCCGAGCACGCTCCTCACGCGCCGGCCCGACGTGTCGGCGGCGCAGCAGACCATGCTCGCCGCGCAAGCGCGCGTCGGCGTGGCGAAGGCCGCGTACTTTCCGCGCGTGGCCCTGACGGGCACTGCCGGCTACGCCTCGACCGACATCTCGGATCTGTTCGAATGGTCCTCCCGCGCCTGGCTGCTCGGCGCGATCGCGTCCATGCCGATCTTCGACGGCGGGCGGCGCAAGGCTGGGGTCGAGAGTGCCAGCGCGCAGCTCGAAGGCGAGGTGGTGCGCTACCGCGAGCAGATTCTCGTCGCTTTCAAGGACGTCGAAGACGAGCTCTCCTCGCTGCGCCTCCTCGCCGAGCAGTCGGAGGCCCAGGGGCGCGCGGTGCAGGGCGCAAGCCGCACGACCTCGCTGTCCGACACGCGCTACAGGAACGGCTACGTCAGCCAGCTCGAGCTGCTCGACGCGCAGCGAAGCGAGCTGCGCAACCGGCGCCAGGCGCTGCAGGTGCGCTCGGCGCAGTACCAGAGCACCGTCGCACTGGTGAGGGCGCTCGGTGGCGGCTGGAACTAGAGGCTATTCCGGCGTCACGTAAGCGGCCGTCAGCCCGCCATCGACCAGGAACTCGGTTCCGGTGACATAGGAGGATTCGTCCGAGGCGAGCCACAGCGCAGCCTGGGCGATCTCGTGCGCCTCGCCGAAGCGTCCCATCGGCAGGTGGACGAGGCGGCGCTTCTTCTTCTCCTCGGTATTGAGAAAGCTCATGAGGAGCTCGGTCTTGAGCGGTCCGGGGCTCAGCGCGTTGACGCGGATGCTCTCGCGCGCGTGGATCACGGCGAGCTCGCGCGTCATGGCGAGGACCGCGCCCTTGCTGGCGGTGTAGGCGATCTGCGGCGTGGCGGCGCCCATGCGGGCGACGAACGAGGCGGTGTTGATCACCGAGCCGCCGCCGGCGCGGCGCAGCGCCGGGATGCCGTGCTTGCAGCCGAGGAAAACGCCCTTCGCGTTGACGTCGAGCGTGAGGTCCCACACCGACTCGTCGGTGGCGATCGCGTCGTCGTCCTTCGGGTGCATGATGCCGGCGTTGTTGAAGAGGACGTTCAGCCGGCCGAACTCGCGCTCGGCCGCGACCACCATCCGCTCGCAGTCCTTCGCCTTGGATACGTCAGCCTTGAAATGAAAAGCTCGGCCGCCTTGCTGCTTCACGAGCTGAACCGTCTCCTGCGCGGCCTGCTCGTTGACATCGACGGCGAGGACATCCGCGCCTTCGCGCGAGAAGAGCAGCGCCGACTGGCGTCCGATGCCGCTGCCTGCGCCGGTGATCAGCGCCACTTTGTGTTTGAGTCTCATATGCGTTCGAAATATCTCCTGCGTTCCCAGTCGGTGACCGCGCGGTCGAAGGCAGCCGCCTCGGTGCGGTAGAAGTGGCTGTAGTGCTCGACGATCTCTTTCCCGAAGGCGCGCTTTGCAAATTCACTCGCTTCGAATGCCTCGACTGCCTGGGAAAGGGTGTAAGGCACGCGCGGCAGCGCTTTGGCGGCGTAGACGTCGCCCTCGAAGCAAGCGGGCGGCTCGATCCGGTTGGCGATGCCGTCGAGGCCCGACGCGAGCGCGGCCGCGAGCGCAAGGTAGGCGTTGCAGTCGGCGCCCGGGATGCGGCATTCGATGCGCATGCCGGCGCCTTCGCCAACGACGCGGAAGCCGGCGGTGCGGTTGTCGTAGCTCCAGGCGAGACGCGTCGGCGCCCAGGAGGCGTCGACGTAGCGCTTGTAGGAATTGACCGTCGGCGCGTAGAACACCATCAGCTCCGGGACGTGAGCGAGCCAGCCGCCCAGGAAATGGCGGAAGGGTTCGTTGCCCTTCGCAAAGGCATTCTTGCCGTCGCGCCAAAGGCTGAGGTGAATGTGGCAGCTCGAGCCCGCGCCATCGGCCGCGAACTTGGCCATGAAGGTAACGCTCATGCCGGCGGCCTCGGCGAGCTCCTTCAGGCACTGCTTGAATATCGCGTTGCGGTCGGCCATCTCGAGCGCCTCGGCATAGCGGATATTGAGCTCGTGCTGGCCCCGGCCCCATTCGCCCTTCGAGGTCTCGACCGGCACGCCGGAGAGCTTGAGGTGACGGCGGGCGGCGCCGTGGAAGGCCTCGGTCCGCGTGCCCTGCAGGATGTGGTAGTCCTCGAGATACCAGCCGGCGGGCTCGAGGTTGCGGAAGTCCTGCAGCGCGGCGTCGCGGTAGCTGGTGCGGAAAAGGTAGTGCTCGAGCTCGGTCGCGGCGAACGCCGCGAAGCCGGCCTGGCGCGCCGCTTCGGTCTGCCGGCGCAGGATCGAGCGCGGCGCCACCGGCACGTAATCGTGCGTCTTCTCGCTCCTGACGTCGCACACCACGAAGGCGGTCTTTTCCAGCCAGCTCGCCACGCGCAGCGTTGCCATGTCGGGCACCATGTGCACGTCGCCGTAGCCGAGCTCCCAGTTGGCGAAGGTGTAGCCCGGCACCGGCTCCATCTCCATGTCGACGGTGAGGAGGTAGTCGCAGGCGTGGCCGCCCGACTTGGCGACCTCGTCCACGAACATCTCGGCGTCGAAGCGCTTGCCCACCAGCCGGCCATAGTGGTCGGTAAAGCCCGCGACCACGGTCTCGATCTCGCCCGCGGCCACCATGGCGCGCAGCGCCTCGGGCGTGAGCATGCCTCTCGGCTTATTCATCGTTCTTCCTGAAGAGGACGAAGATTTTCCCCACATTCTGGACTTGTTCCGCGCCGGTCGCCCGCAGATTTCCTTTACGAGCGGTAAGGCCTTTCGCCCCGATGATCGCGGCCGGCTCGAGCTGGTGCGCACGCGCCTTGAGCGTTCTGCGCTCGGACGAAGTCAGCATGAATGAATCCGAAAATCTAATGTCAAAATAACCGCCTTGCTACCCCAGGATTTTCACCCGGTTCTGCGGCGCTGGTGGGAAAGCCGCTTCGACGAACCCACCGCAGCCCAGCTCGAAGGCTGGCGCGCCATCCGGCGCGGCGCCGACACCCTGATCGCGGCGCCGACCGGCTCCGGGAAGACGCTCGCCGCCTTCCTGACGGCGCTCGACGAGCTGTTCCGCGAAGGCGCCAAAGGGGACGCTTTGCCCGACGAGGTCCGGGTCATCTACGTCTCGCCGCTCAAGGCGCTCTCAGCCGACATTCACAAGAACCTCGCCGAGCCGCGCCGGGAAATCCGCGCTCTCGCCGAGGCCATGGGCTATCCGGCGGCGAAGATCACGGCGGCGGTGAGAAGCGGCGATACGCCGCAGAGCGAGCGCGCCGCGATGCTGCGCACGCCGCCGCACGTCCTCGTCACCACGCCCGAGTCGCTCTATCTCCTGCTGACCGCGGCGCGCTCCCGCGAGATCCTGAAGAGCGCCCGCGCGGTGATCGTCGACGAGATCCACGCCGTGCTCCAGTCGCGCCGCGGCGCGCACCTCGCGCTGTCCCTCGAGCGCCTCGACCACGTCTGCGGCCGGAAGCTCCAGCGCATCGGTCTCTCCGCCACGCAGAAGCCCATCGACGAGGTCGCTCGCTTTCTGACCCAAAGAGAGTGCTCTGTCATCGACAAAGGCCACAAGCGGGCGCTTGACCTGGCGGTGGAAGTACCTCGCTCGCCGCTCGAGGCGGTGATGTCGCACGAGGTGTGGCAGGAAATCTACGAGCGGCTGGTGGAGCTGATCGGCTCGCATCGCACCACGCTCATCACGGTGAACACGCGTCGCCTCGCCGAGCGCATGGCGCACCAGCTCTCGGAACGGCTCGGCGGCGAGCAGGTGGCCGCGCACCACGGCAGCCTCGCCCGCGAGGCCCGCCTCGACGCGGAGGAAAGGCTGAAGGGCGGGCGGTTGAAAGTGCTGGTCGCCACCGCCTCGCTCGAGCTCGGCATCGACATCGGTCACGTCGACCTCGTGTGTCAGATCTCCTCGCCGCACCGCATTTCCACGTTCCTCCAGCGCGTCGGCCGCTCGGGGCACACCATCCACGGCGTGCCGAAAGGCCGGATCTTCCCGCTCACGCGCGACGACCTCATCGAATGCGCCGCCATGGTCCAGGCGGTGCGCGAAGGCGAGCTCGACCGCGTCTCGGTGCCCGACCAGCCGCTCGACGTCCTCGCCCAGCAGATCGTGGCCGAGGCGTCCGCGGAAGAGGAGTGGGACGAGGCTGCGCTGCTTGGGCTCGTCCAGCAGAGCTATCCGTACCGGAATCTCAGGAAGGAGACCTTCCTCGAGCTCGTGGAGATGCTTGCGCGCGGCTACGTCACGCGCCGCGGGCGCCGCGGCGCGCTGATCCACCACGACAGCCTCCATCGGAAGATCCGCGCCCGCAAGGGCTCGCGCATGAGCGCGATCGTCAACGGCGGAGCGATTCCGGAGGTGTTCGACTACCGCGTGCTGCTCGAGCCCGAAGGCCACTTCATCGGCACGCTGAACGAGGACTTCGCCATCGAATCGCTGCCCGGCGACGTGTTCCAGCTCGGCAACACGTCCTGGCGGATCCTGCGCATCGGCAACGGCGTGGTCCGGGTCGCCGACGCCGCGGGCCAGCCACCTTCCATGCCGTTCTGGCTCGGCGAGGCGCCCGCGCGCAGCGAAGAGATGAGCGCCGCGGTGTCGCGCCTGCGCGCGGCGGTGGATGCTGTTCTTCCGGGGCCCGAGGCGACGCGGAAGGAGGGCGAGCTCGAGCCCGCGACCTCCCTCCTGAAAGACAAGTACCTCGTTAGCCGTGACGCGGCGGAACAGATTGCAGGCTACCTCGGCGAGGCGAAGCGCAGCCTCGGCGTGGTGCCGACCACCGAGACCATCGCGCTCGAGCGCTTCTTCGACGAGTCGGGCGGCATGCAGCTCGTCCTGCACGCGCCTTTCGGCAGCCGCATCAACCGCGCCTGGGGCCTCGCGCTGCGCAAGAAGTTCTGCCAGGGCTTCAACTTCGAGCTGCAGGCGGCGGCGACCGAGGAGGGCGTGATCCTTTCGCTCAATTCCTCCCACTCCTTCGCGCTCGAGGAGGTGTTCCGCTACCTGCACCCGAACACCGTGCGCGAGACCCTGGTTCAGGCGCTTCTCCAGTCGCCGATCTTCGAGACGCGCTGGCGCTGGAGCACGACCCTTTCGCTCGCCGTGCCGCGCAACCGCGGCGGCGCGCGCGTACCCAATCAGCTCCAGCGCATGTACGCCGAGGACCTGCTGCAGGCGGTGTTCCCCGACGCCGTCGCCTGCCAGGACAATCTCCAGGGCGCGCGCGAGATTCCCGACCACCCGCTGGTGAACCAGGCGCTGCGCGACGCGCTGGAGGAGGCAGTCGACCTCGCCGGCCTCGAAAAAGTACTGCAACGATTGGTGAAAGGCGAAATTCGCTGCCTCGCGAGGGACACCCCGGAGCCGTCGGTCCTGAGCCACGAGCTCCTCAACTCCGCGGTCTATACCTTCCTCGACGACGCGCCGCTGGAAGAGCGCCGCACCCGCGCGGTCTATACGCGCCGCGCCACCGAACCTCGCAGCGCGGACGACCTCGGGGCGCTCGATCCGGCTGCCATCCAGCGCGTGCGCGAAGAGGCCTGGCCGGTCGCCAACACTGCGGACGAGGTGTACGACGCGCTCGTGGTGGCCGGCTTCATCCGGACCGCGGAGCTCGCGCCGCACTGGCCCGCGCTGCTCGCCGAATTGGGCGAACGGGCGGTCAAGCGAGGCGACGCCTGGTTGGCCTACGAGCGCAAGGATGACGATCCGGTGGAGATCCTCGCGAGCCGCCTGGAGGTCCTCGGGCCCGTAACGGAAAGCGAGCTGAAGATTCCAGACGCCAGTGGCGCGCTTCTTCAATTGGAGAGCCAAGGCCGGATCCTGCGCGGACGCTTTACGCCCGGAGCAATGGAAATCGAATGGTGCGATCGCAGGTTATTGGCGCGCATCCACCGCTATACGCTGAATCGCCTGCGCGCGGAGATCGAGCCGGTGAGCGCGGCCGACTTCATGCGCTTCCTGCTGCACTGGCAGCACGTGGCGGGCGAGGACCAGGTGAAAGGCACCGAAGGGCTCGCAGCCGTGATCGAGCAGCTCGAGGGCTTCGAGCTCGCGGCGGCGGCGTGGGAGCACGACGTGTTGCCGGCGCGCGTAGCCGACTACGGCGCCGAACAGCTCGACCGGCTTTGCCTGAGCGGTCGCGTGGCATGGGGACGGCTCGCGCCTGGAGCCAAGGCGCCGTTGCGCACTTCGCCGATCGCGCTGCTTCTCCGGGAGCATGCGGCGCACTGGAGCATGGAGAAGGCGGTCCCTGAATTTTCGTCCGAGGCGGCCGCCGTGCGGGAGGCGCTGCAGAAGCGGGGTGCGTCCTTCTTCAGCGAGCTGGTCAACGCGACGCGCCTCCTGCCGGCCGTCGTCGAGCGTGCCCTGGCCGAGCTCGCGGGCGCGGGCGTCGCCAGCGCCGACAGCTTCGCCGGTCTGCGGGCGCTTCTCGCGCCACCCGACAAGCGAAGAGACCTGGTGGAAACGGCGGGGCGTTGGTCGCTCCTTGCTTCCGAGCGCGCGGACGACGTCGAGGTCGTGGCGAAGACGCTCCTCAAGCGTTACGGCGTCGTGTTCCGCTCGATGCTGCAGCGCGAATCGGGCCTGCCGCCATGGCGCGAGCTCGTGCGCGTCTACCGGCGCATGGAGGCGCGCGGCGAAATCCGCGGCGGGCGCTTCGTCGCGAGCTTCGGCGGCGAGCAGTTCGCCGCGGCCGACGCGGTTGGCCGCCTGCGGGCGGTGCGCAAGACGGAGCGAGCGGACGAGCTGGTCGTGCTGAGCGCGGCCGATCCGCTCAATCTCGTCGGGATTCTCACGCCGCATCCGCGCATCGCCTCGGTCTACCGCAACCGGCTGCTCCTGAAAGACGGCCTGCCTATCGCGGCGCTCGAAGGCGGGGAGCTGCGCCGCCTCGCCGACGTCCCCTTGGACGACGATCACCTCAAGAGCCTGCTCGCGCGGCGCTCCCTGCGGCTGCCGCTCAGGCCGCACCTGCGGCTTCCGACCGCGCGCGAGGCCCGGGCGCTCGCCCGCGTGGTGCATTGAAGCGTGCGCTCCTCGTCCTGGCGGTCGGCGTGGCGGTGGGCGCGGCGGTCGGTGGGCTGGTTGGCTGTGTGACTTCGACCGACGGCCGCTTCCGCAACAACTACCCGCATCCCGAGAAGACCGGCTTCTGGAAGTGGAAGTGGGAGCAATGGCGCGACGGGCTGCCGCACCGGCCCGAGGGCGGCTACCGCTTCGAGGTCGCGAAGAGCGATTTCTCGCCGGCGCTCAATCCGTCGGTCACCTGGATCGGGCACGCCACGGTGCTGCTGCGCGTCGGCGGGCTGAGCGTCCTTACCGACCCGCAGTTTTCGGAACGCGCCTCGCCGGTGAGCTTCGCCGGCCCCAAGCGCGTGGTGCCACCCGCGCCGGGCCTCGACGCCCTGCCGCACGTCGACGCGGTGGTGATCTCGCACAACCACTACGACCACCTCGATCTCGACAGCGTAAAAAAGCTCGCGGCGCAGCCGGGCGGCTCGCCGCGGTTCTTCGTGCCGCTCGGTCTCAAAGAATGGTTTTCGCACCAGGGGATCGACGACGTGGTCGAGCTGGGCTGGTGGCAGAGCCGCAGCTTCAAGGGTGTCGAAGTGCATTTCGTCCCGGTGCAGCACTGGTCCAAGCGCACGCTGACCGACGAGAACCGGACGCTCTGGGGCGGCTGGGTGCTGCGCCATCCCGAGCTTGCGTTCTTCTTCGCCGGCGACGCGGGCTATTCCAGGGATTTCGCCGACATCGGCGCGCGCTTCGGCGGATTCGACCTCGCCGCGCTCCCGATCGGCGCCTACGAGCCGCGCTGGTTCATGAAGATCATGCACATGGAACCCGCCGAGGCGGTGCAGGCCCACAAGGACGTGCACGCGCGGCAATCGCTCGCCATCCACTGGGGCACCTTCGACGGGCTCACCGACGAGAGCCTGTACGAGCCGCCGCAGCGGCTCGCCGAGGCGCGGGGCAAAGCGGGGCTGAGCGAGGGCGAGTTCTTCGTCCTGAAGCACGGCGAAACCCGCTCGCTCGCCCGCCGATGAAAATCAACAAGCAGTGGCTGCGGCGCCACGTGACGGACACTTACGTGCGCCAGGCGAAGGCACAGGGCTACCGCTCGCGCGCCGCTTTCAAGCTGCTCCAGATCGACGCCAAGGAAAAGTTCTTGAAGCCCGGCCAGCTGGTGGTCGATCTCGGTGCCGCGCCCGGCGGCTGGTCGCAGGTCGCGGCCGACAGGGTGAAGCCGCGTGGCCGCGTGATTGCAATTGATCTGCTGCCGATCGCCCCCATCTCGGGCGTGACGGTGCTGACGGGCGATTTGCGCTCGGAAAGCCTTGATCAGGCGTTGCGAGGTGCCAGGGTGGACGTAGTACTTTCGGACCTGTCGCCGAATTTGTCGGGCATCGGCAACGTCGACCAGGCGCGGGCACTCGAGCTCATCACGGCCGCGATCGATTTTTGCTGCAAGGTGCTCAAACCAGAGGGCGTTTTTGTCCTCAAAGCGTTTCACGGCCAAGCGTTCGATGAAGTTTTGCAGCTGCTTCGGAGGACCTTTGAGAAGGTAAAAGTCGTAAAACCCCTCGCTTCCCGGGGTGAATCCGCGGAAACTTATGTGGTGGCGCGCGGGGTAGGTGCCCTGTAAGATCAGTTAGTTGTCGCGGTGCAGTCGCTGGACTAACGACACGGAGTTAGCGCTTGAACAATATGCTTAAGAACCTGGTCATCTGGCTCGTCATCGGGCTGGTGCTGATGACCGTGTTCAACCAGTTCAATACCCGCCAGTCGGCGCAGGCGCCGATGGAGTACTCCCAGTTCCTGGAGGAAGTGAAGGCGGGCCGCATCGCCAAGGTCACGATCGAGGGGCGCCAGCTCAAGGCGACCACTTCGGAGGGCAAGCGTGTCACGAGCTATTCGCCCGGGGATATCTGGCTCGTCTCCGACCTGCTGAAGTACGGCGTCAAGATCGAGGCCAAGCCCGAGGAGGAGCCCTCGCTCCTCATGAACATCTTCGTCTCCTGGTTCCCGATGCTTCTGCTCATCGGCGTATGGATCTTCTTCATGCGCCAGATGCAGGGCGGCGGACGCGGCGGCGCCTTCTCGTTCGGCAAGTCGCGCGCGCGCATGCTGGACGAATCGACCAATACCGTCACCTTCGCCGACGTCGCGGGCTGCGAGGAAGCGAAAGAGGAAGTGGCCGAGCTGGTCGACTTCCTGCGCGACCCGTCCAAGTTCCAGAAGCTCGGCGGGCGCATCCCGCGCGGCGTGCTGATGGTGGGCTCGCCGGGGACCGGTAAGACCCTTCTGGCGCGCGCGATCGCCGGGGAAGCGAAAGTGCCGTTCTTTTCCATCTCGGGCTCCGACTTCGTCGAGATGTTCGTCGGCGTCGGCGCGGCGCGCGTGCGGGACATGTTCGAGCAGGCGAAGAAGCACGCGCCCTGCATCGTGTTCATCGACGAGATCGACGCGGTCGGCCGCCAGCGCGGCGCGGGCCTCGGCGGCGGCAACGACGAGCGCGAGCAGACGCTGAACCAGCTGCTCGTCGAGATGGACGGCTTCGAGGCGACGATGGGCGTGATCGTCATCGCCGCCACCAACCGGCCCGACGTGCTCGACCCGGCGCTGCTGCGCCCCGGCCGCTTCGACCGCCAGGTGGTGGTGCCCCTCCCGGATATCCGCGGCAGGGAAGAGATCCTGAAAGTCCACATGCGCAAGGTGCCGCTCGCGCCCGACGTGAAGCCCGACATCATCGCGCGCGGCACGCCCGGGTTCTCGGGCGCCGACCTCGCCAACCTGGTGAACGAGGCGGCGCTGTTCGCGGCGCGCCAGAACAAGCGCCTGGTCGACATGGACGACTTCGAGCGCGCCAAGGACAAGATCATCATGGGCGCCGAGCGCCGCTCGATGGTCATGCCCGAGGAGGAGCGCAGGAACACCGCGTACCACGAGTCGGGCCACGCCATCGTCGCGCGCCTCCTGCCCAAGACCGACCCGGTGCACAAGGTCACCATCATCCCGCGCGGCCGCGCGCTCGGCGTGACGATGCAGCTGCCGACCGAGGACCGCTACAGCCAGGACCGCACGCGCCTGCTCAGCATGATCGCGGTGCTCTTCGGCGGCCGCATCGCGGAAGAGCTGTTCATGAACCAGATGACCACCGGGGCCTCGAACGACTTCGAGCGCGCCACCGAGATCGCGCGCCGCATGGTGACGCAGTGGGGCATGTCCGACGAGCTCGGCACCATGGTGTACGGCGAGAACGAGGGCGAGATCTTCCTCGGCCGCTCGATCCAGACGCACAAGAACGTCTCGGAGGCGACCATGCAGAAAGTCGACGGTGAGATCCGCCGCATCATCGATCAGCAGTACCGCGCCGCGCGCACCCTCCTCGAGGACAACCGCGACAAGGTCGAGGCCATGACCAAGGCGCTGCTCGAGTGGGAGACGATCGACGCCGACCAGATCGGCGACATCATGGACGGCAAGCCGCCGCGTCCGCCCAAGCCCTCGGGCAGCTCGCAGAAGCCCGCCAAGCCGACGAGCGACGGCGGGGCGCAGGGAGAGACTGCGCCCGCGCCCAGCGCATAGAGACGCCGAAGCCAGTCCTGCGCTGCGGGCGCTTCTCGCTGCCGCTGGACCGACCTCTGATCATGGGCGTGGTGAACGTCACGCCCGACTCCTTCTCCGACGGCGGCAGGTTCTTCGCGCCGGAAGCGGCCGCGTCGCATGCGCGCCGGCTGGCGCAGGAGGGGGCCGAAATCATCGACATCGGCGGTGAATCGAGCCGCCCCGGCGCGGCGCCGGTGTCCGAGCGCGAGGAGCTCGAGCGCATTCTTCCGGTGCTGGAGCGCATCGCCGACCTCTGCGTTTCCGTGGACACGCGCCGGCCCGCCGTGATGAAGGCGGCGCTCGCCGCCGGCGCCTCGATGATCAACGACATCCAGGCGCTGGCCGAGCCCTACGCGCTCGAGGCGGTGGCGGGCACCGGCTGCGGCGTATGCCTCATGCACATGAAGGGCCAGCCCGCCACCATGCAGCGCGAGCCGCAATACGACGACGTCGTTGCCGAAGTAAAGGCGTTCCTCCGCGACGCGGTCAGAAAGGCGAGGTTCGCGGGCATCGGCGCGGACCGAATCGTCATCGACCCCGGGTTCGGGTTCGGCAAGAACGCCGGCCACAATCTCGAGATCCTGAGAAAGCTGCGAGAATTCGCCTCGCTCGGCCAGCCCGTCGTCGCGGGGCTGTCGCGCAAGTCGACCCTCGGCCATCTCACGGGGCGGCCGGTCGAGGAGCGCCTCGCCGGCAGCCTCGCCATGGCTTTGCTTGCGCTCGAGGGAGGCGCGAGAATACTGCGGGTGCATGACGTGAAGGAAACAAGGGACGTGATCGCCGTGTGGCAGGCATTCCATGGGTCGTAAATACTTCGGCACCGACGGCGTGCGCGGCACGGTCGGCGCGAGCCCGATGACGCCGGAGTTCGTCCTGCGGCTGGGCTACGCGGGCGGCAGGGTGCTCTCCGGCCGGGTGAAGAATCCGGCGGTCCTGATCGGCAAGGACACGCGCATCTCGGGCTACATGCTCGAGTCCGCGCTCGAGGCCGGGTTCTCCGCAGCGGGCGTCGACGTGCACATGTGCGGCCCGATTCCGACGCCTGCCGTCGCCTACCTCACGCGCGCCCTGCGGCTGTCCGCGGGCGTGGTGATCAGCGCCTCGCACAATCCCTATCCGGACAATGGCATCAAGATCTTCTCCGGCGACGGTTTCAAGCTTCCGGACGAGGCCGAGGCGCTGATCGAAGCGGAAATGGAGCAGCCCATGGGCTGCAACCACGCGGCCAAGCTGGGCAAGGTCTGGCGGGTCGACGATGCCGGCGGCCGCTACATCGAATTCTGCAAGTCGACCTTCCCGACGCAGCTCGACCTCAGGGGCCTGCGGCTGGTGGTGGATTGCGCGCATGGCGCGGGGTACAACGTCGCGCCGCACGTGTTCCACGAGCTGGGCGCGGACGTGACGAGCATCGGCGCGAGCCCCGACGGGCTCAACATCAACGACCAGACCGGGGCCACCGCGCCCGCCGCCCTCAGGCAGCAGGTGCTCGACCGGCAGGCCGACCTCGGCATCGGCCTGGACGGCGACGCGGACCGCGTGGTGATGATCGACGCAGCCGGCCGTCTCTACGACGGCGACCAGCTTCTCTACGCCGTCGCGAAGCACCGTGCGAGCAAGGGAGGCGTGAGCGGCGTGGCCGGCACGCTGATGACCAATCTCGCGTTCGAAAACGCCATGCAGCGCCTCGGCATCCCGTTCGGGCGCGCGGCGGTCGGCGACCGCTACGTGCTCGAGCTGATGCGTGAGAAAGGCTGGGAGCTCGGCGGCGAGAACTCGGGCCACCTCATCTGCCTCGACAAGCACACCACCGGCGACGGCATCGTCTCGGCGCTGCAGGTGCTGCACGCCATGCGCGAGACGCGCGCCTCGCTCGCCGAGCTGACCGCGGATCTCGTCATGTATCCGCAGGTGCTGCTCAACGTGAAGGTGCCGCGCGGCTTCGATTGGAAAGCGCACCCGTCGATCAAGCAGGCGAGCAATGCCGCCGAGCAATCGCTCAACGGCAAGGGCCGCGTGCTGCTACGCCCGTCGGGCACCGAGCCGGTGCTGCGCGTGATGGTCGAGGGCGAGCCGCGTGAAGCGATCGAGTCGGCCGCGAACAGCATCGCCGACGCCGTGAAGCAAGCGGTGCGCTGAAAAGGCCTATTCATGTAGTTGTTGCCTTGGGCCTCACGCAAACGCTCGCGTGGGGCACGACCTATTACCTCCCGGCGATCCTCGCCAACAATATGGCGACGGAGCTCGGCATCGCCACGCCGTGGATCTTCACCGCGTTTTCCGCGGGTTTGCTGCTGTCCGCGTTTCTCGGTCCCGCGAGCGGCCGGTTGATCGACGTGCACGGCGGCCGGCGCGTACTGCCGGTCTCCAATCTGCTGATCGCCGCCGGCCTGGTGCTGCTGGGTTTCTCGTCGGGAATGGTCTCGCTGTTCGCCGCGTGGCTGGTGATGGGCCTCGGCATGAGCTGCGGCCTCTATGAGGCGGCCTTTTCCACCCTTGCGGGCATCTACGGCCGCGACGCGCGTCGCGCGATCACGGGCATCACGCTGATCGCCGGTTTCGCCAGCACCGTGTGCTGGCCGCTCTCGGCGTATATGGACGTGACGATCGGCTGGCGCGCCACCTGCTTCGCGTGGGCGGCCGCGCACCTCATCTTCGCCCTGCCGATCAACCTGCTTCTTCCGCCCGGGAGACGCCACGAGCCGGCGACCGCAACCGGCGCGCAGGAAGCGTCGCCGAACAGGCGCGTGCTGGTGATGGCAGGCCTGTCGTTCGTCTTCGCTGCCGCCTGGTTCGGCAGCACGGCCATGGCCGCGCACCTGCCGCGCGTGCTGCAGGAAGCAGGGGCGACGCTGGCGGTCGCCGTCGCGGCGTCGGCGCTCGTGGGGCCTGCACAGGTCGCGGCGCGCGTGCTCGAGTTCTGGCTGTTGCGCCATGTTCACCCGATCGTCTCGGCGCGCATCGCGTCGCTCGCGCATCCAGTGGCTGCGACCGGGCTGATCGCAGCGGGCGCGCCGGCGGCGACGCTGTTCGCGGTGGTCCACGGTGCGGGCAACGGCGTCATGACCATCGCTATCGGTACGCTGCCGCTCGCCCTGTTCGGACCCGCGGGCTACGGCCTGCGGCAGGGGCTGCTCATGGCGCCGGCACGGCTGCTTTCCGCGAGTGCGCCTTTCGTCTTCGATCTGCTGCTGGCGCGCTACGGGACGTACGCGCTGACCGTGACGGCGGGGTTCGGCCTCGCGGCGTTCACGGTCCTGATGCTGCTTCCCGTGAAGCGGTAGCGCTTGCGTCGGTCGCGGACCGTCGAGTTGACCGCTCCATGTCAAACTCTGTAGGCATGAGTCGCGAGCGTGACCTAATGCCAGTGCGATTTTCCCGCTCCAGACTATTGTGCGGTCCATGCAAAAGGTGCAGACCGTCTCGGGACTGAGGAACAGCGGCGAAGCCTATCGCCAGTTCCGCCCGAAGGGCTTCATCGCCGGCGCGCACGCGATGGCGCTCCAGTTGATGCGCCACAAGCTCTCCGGGGCGATCATCGCCCTGATCGGCATCGCCGGCATCGCCGGCACCTTCATCACCTTCTGGCCGCGCTAGCCTAGTAGCGCACCGCTCGGCTAGTAGCGCAAAAGCGGCCGGGCGTCCGACTCGGGCTGCAGGGTGACGTGGTCGATCCCGAACTTCTCCTGCAGGCGGCGCTGCAGCGCGCCGAGCGTGCGGTCCCATTCGCGCATGCTGCCCACCACCACGTGCGCCGAGAGCGCGGTGCGGCTTCCCGAGAGCGTCCACACGTGCAGGTCGTGCACCGAGACCACGCCTTCGACGCGCGCCATCTCGAGGCCGATGGCGTCGACCGAGACGCCGTGGGGGACGCCCTCCATCAGGGCGTGGAGGCTTTCGCGCGTCAGGCGCAGCGCGGAGGCGGCGATCAGCAGCGCGATCGCGAGGGAGGCGATGGCGTCGATGAGCAGCCACCCGGAAAGCGCGATCACGAGCCCGGCGGCGAGCGCTGCCGCCGATCCCATCGCGTCGCCCACGACGTGCAGCATCGCCGCGCGCGTATTGAGATCGTGGCTGTGCGGGGTGAGGCGGCGCAGGATCACGAGGTTCATCGCGAGGCCCACGGCCGCGATCAGCGCGGCGGCGCCGCCCTTGATCGGCGGAGGCGACTGCCATCGCGCCAGCGCCTCGTATGCAATGGCTGCCGCGATGACCAGCATGGTGACGGCGTTCACCAGCGCGGCGAGCACCTCGGCGCGCCCCAGGCCGTAGGAGTGCCGAGCCGAAGGCGGCCGCCGCGCCATCCACGCGGCGAGCGCGGCGAGGCCGAGCGCCGCGCCATCCGTCAGCATGTGGCCGGCGTCCGACAACAGGGCGAGCGAGCCAGTCCACCACCCGCCCAACGCCTCCACGACCCCGAACGCGACGGTCAGGACCGCCGCGCCGTGCAGCGCCGGCGCATGCCCGCGCTCGTGATGAGCGTGGTGGTGATGATGATGGTGATGATGCTCAGCCACGGCCGTTCAGCCTCGCGAGCACGCTTTCCGCGGCGCCGTCGTCGTCGCCGCGCCAGGCGACCACCTGGTCGGGACGGATGAGCGCGAGCTCGGCGCCGTAGAGCTCGCGCGCTTCGTCGCTCCGGAGATCGAACACGGCGAGATCCAGGCCAAGTTGGCCGGCCGTGCGCCCGAACCCCGCGCCGTCGGCCTTTCCAAGCCGCAGGAGGGTCCACTCGAAGCCGAAGGCATCGAAGAGCGAGCGCCCGTCTGCGAGCCACAGGTGCGGCGGTCGCCCTCCCGGGCACCCCGTCGGCACGTAGAGGTTCGGCCGGTCCGGGGGCGGCGCGGATCTGTCGGGGACGATCGCGGGCGAATCGTCGTAGCGGCCGCCGAACGTGATGCCCGGGATGTTGAATTCGGCCGCCCCGTGGCGCGCGAGGTACTCCCCGGCCTGCCTCCGCGCCGCGTCGCCCGCGGCGCTCTCGTCCTCGATCTCGCGCGGCGGCTCGATGCCGAGCGAATCGGCGAAGCCCTTTGCGTACGTGGTGTTGCGGAGCGCGAGCGGGCGGCGCTCGGCGTCGTAGCTTTCGAGCAGGCGCGGCGCCGCCTGGCCCTTCAGCACCGCCGCCAGCTTCCAGCCGAGGTTCACCGCGTCCTCGACCGCCGTGTTGTAGCCGAGGCCTCCGGTCGGCGTGAAAAGGTGCGCCGCGTCGCCGCCGATGAAGACGCGCCCGGCGCCGAAGCGCTCGGCCACCAGCGAATGGCCCGCGGTCCATGTGTCGCGCGCCAGCACTTCCACGGCGAGCGGCGCGCCGATCGCCTGGCGCACCATCCCGGCAGCCGACTCGTCGCTCACGCGCTCTTCGTCCTCGTGCGGCTTCAGCTGCGTATGGAAGGCGAATTCCTGCCTGCCATCCACCGCCGGCATGAAGCAGCGGCGCTCGCGGTTGAAATTCACGTTCATCCAGGCCGGCGCATGCGGAATGTCCCGGTAGAAGGCTGGGATGCGGCAATAGACAGCGTACATGCGGCCGCCCACGAAGTCGCGCGTCACTCCCGTTTCGCCGGTGTAGCGGATGCCGAGCGCCTGGCGCGTGGGACTCCTCGGGCCGTCGGCGCCGACGAGAAAGCTGGCCCGCACCGTGTGCGACGGACCGCCCGCTGCGGGCTCGACCCGGGCCCGAACTTCGTTCTCGAACGCCTCGAACCGCGTCATGCGCCAGCCATAGCGCACCGAGACCCCGGCGAGGCGCTCGGCGTGGCGGCGCAGCACCGGCTCGATGAATTTCTGGTTGCAGCGATGGGGCAGCTCGGCGGCGCTCCAGGAGCCTGACAGCGTCCTGACGAGCTCGCGTGCGTCGCGCGCGGACGGGAGCGAGAAGCGCGCTAGCTCGTGCCGGGCGAAGCGGGTGAAATAGGCGATGTCGGTCGGGAAGTCCGCCGGCATGCCGAGCGCGCGCACCTCGTCGGCGAACCCCAGGCGGCGGTAGTGCTCCATGGTGCGGGCCTGGGTGGCATTCGCCTGGACGTTGCGGGTAGTGCCTTCCTTGGGGTCCACCAGCAGCACAGTGATGCCGCGGCGGCCGAGCTCGTTCGCAAGCATCAGGCCGAAAGGACCGCCGCCGGCGATCAGCACGGAGACTTCGGTGGGGAGCACTGCGCGATTCTAGGCCCTGCCGCGCGGCAGGCCGTCCGATCGGAACGCCGATCCCGGCGCGCTATCCGCGCGCGCTCGGCGATCGGTCATTCCGCCGGATGGTCAGGCCAGTGTAAGCCCCGGTTGTGACAGCGAGATTGCGCCGCCTGCGCCGTTATGGCTACTGCGAGGAGAAAGGCGCGGCGTGGCGCAGGTCTCGCCGTGCACCGCGTAGATCACGTGCTCGAAGATGTTGGTGGCGTGGTCGCCGATGCGCTCGAAGGACTTGGCGACGAAGAGATAGTCGAGGCAGCTCGAGATGGTGCGCGGGTCCTCGACCATGTAGCTGATCAGGCTGCGCAGCACGCCGCGGAGCGAGGTGTCGAGCTCGTCGAGCGCGCCGACCGCCTGGCGCAACCGCTCGCTCGCGACCCGCGCCATCGAGTCCACTTCGTAGTGGCTTGCGCCGCGCGATGATCCTGCCCACCAGCTCGTCGACCGAGCGCTCGAGCTCGTTGATCTCGATCTCGTGGCGCATGACCTGGTCGATGAGCAGCGTCGAGCCGGAGCCCAGGCACTGGATCGCGTCCTCGAGCTGGCGCTCGCAGCGCGCGCCCATGCGCGCAAGCAGCAGCCTGGCGCGACGCAGCAGCTCGTCGAACTCGCTCGACGTGTGGGCTTCCTGCATCCGTGAAGGTTAGCCGCGCAAGATGACGGAATTGTTTCCGTCGTTTCTGCTACAGTGCGCGCCGCATGGAAGCCGAAAGCCCCTACAAGGGCCAGACCGGGCTGCGAAGGATCCTCAGCGCGACGCGCAATTCGCTCGAGGGCTTCGCAGCCGCGGTGCGCCACGAGGACGCGTTCCGCCAGGAGCTCATCATGGCGGCGCTGTTCGTGCCCGCGGGGCTGTGGCTCGGCCGGAATGGTCTCGAGCGGGCGATTCTCGTCGCAGCGGTGCTGTTCGTGCTGGTGGTGGAGCTGCTGAACTCGGCGGTCGAGGCGACGGTCGACCGGATTTCGTTCGACAACCATCGCCTCGCCAAGCGTGCAAAGGACATCGGCAGTGCCGCCGTCATGCTATCCATCACGACGGCGGCGGCGGTGTGGCTCCTCGTGCTGCTGCGGTAAACAGCCCGGTAAGAAAAGCGTCCTCAAACAGTCACATGGCGCGCCTACGCTAGGCGCCCATGAGGCCGCTGCGTATTGCCATGGTGAGCGAGACCTACCCGCCGGAGGTCAATGGCGTCGCGCGCACCGTCGGGTTCATGGCCGAAGGCCTATGCGAGCGCGGGCACTTCGTGCAGCTCGTGCGCCCGCGCCAGAGCGGCCATGACCACGCCGCGAGCGGGCCGCGCTTCCGCGAGATCCTCGCCCGAGGGATTCCGATCCCGCGCTACACGCAGCTCAAGATGGGCCTGCCGGCGAAGGGGCCGCTGGTGCGCGCCTGGAGCGAGCTGCGGCCGGACATCGTTCACATCGCCACCGAAGGGCCGCTCGGCTGGTCGGCGCTCGCCGCGGCGCGCAAGCTCGGCATTCCGGTGGCGACCGATTTCCACACCAACTTCCACGCGTACAGCCGCCACTACGGTTTCGCCTGGCTCGCCGCGCCGGTCATGGCGTACCTCAAGCGCTTCCACAACCGCGCCGACTGCACGATGGTGCCGACCGCGGAGCTCGCCGACGAGCTCGGCGAGCGCGGCTACCGCGGCCTGCGCGTGGTGGGCCGGGGGGTGAATCCCGAGGTGTTCACGCCGCAGCGGCGCTCGGCCGAGCTGCGCGCGCAGTGGGGCGCGGACGAGGACACGCCGGTCGCGCTGTGCGTGAGCCGCTTCGCGCCGGAGAAGAATTTTCCGCTCGTGATCGAGGCCTACGAGGCGATGCGGCGCGAGCGTCCCGACGCCAGGCTCGTGCTGGTCGGCGACGGACCGCTCAGCGAGGAGCTGCGCAGGCGAAACGTCGGCTACGTCATCGCGGGGCGGCTGGTGAACGGCAAGCTCTCGGCGCACTACGCATCGGGCGACATTTTTCTGTTCCCCAGCACCACGGAGACGTTCGGCAACGTGACGCTGGAAGCGATGGCAAGCGGCCTCGGGATCGTCGCCTATCGCTACGCCGCGGCGCGCCAGCACCTGGAGCACGACCGCTCGGCGCTGCTCGCTCCGTTCGACGACGCCGCGGCCTTCATCGCCGCGGCACGGCGCATGGTGCAGGACATGAGCCTGGTGCGCCGCCTCGGCGAGGCCGCGCGCCGCGCCGCGCAATCGCTCACCTGGGAGCGCATCGTGGGCGACTTCGAGCTGGTGCTCGCCGATGTCGCGCGCTGAAATCACGATGCGCGAGCTCCTGCGCTGGGACCGCGCCGTCTGCATCAGGCTCAACCAGGGGCTGCGCTACGCGCTTCTGGTGCGCGCCTTGCAGGGCATCTCGTGGCTCGGCAACGGCATCTTCTGGTACATCCTGATGCTCGCGCTGCTTCTCATCCACAGGGGCGAGGCGGTGCTGCCGGTGCTGCACATGGTGCTTGTCGGCGCCGTGTGCACCGCTTCCTACAAGATGCTCAAGCGCGGAACCGTGCGCCCGAGGCCTTTCCAGGCGGTGCCGACGATCGCCGCCGGCGCGCCGGTGCTCGACACGTTCAGCTTTCCGTCAGGCCACACGCTTCACGCGGTGGCGTTCACGCTGGTCGCCTGCGCCTATTACCCGGCCCTTGCCGTCGTCCTGATCCCGTTCACCGTGCTCACCGCGGCTTCGCGCATAGTGCTGGGCCTGCATTATCCGAGCGACGTGCTGGCCGGCGCGGCGATCGGCGCCGCCGTCGCTCTGGCCTCCTTCAGGATCTAGGCCGCTCGCGCTCTTCGCGCGGCGCAGCGCGGCGGTCCTGCGCCGCGCGCGCGATGTCGTCGCGCACCACGAGGTCGACCGCCAGCATGAAGATCCATTCCGGAACGGTCGCTCGCCCGGAGAGCCACAGTTCCAGTGCGTGTTGCTCGACGTTGAGGCGCTGCTGCAGCGCGGAGGAGCCGCCCGTGATGTCCGCCGCCCGGCGCAGCACCGTCATGCGCAGCTCGCGGTCCATGGCAATCGCGCTTACGCAAGGTGCGTGCCCGCCGGCGCGTGTCCCAGCTGCGCGAGCACCTGGAGCCGCGGCGTCATTGCGCCCAGGGCGGGGCGCAGGAAAGTCGGTTATGGGACGGCGCGGCCGATCCAGGTTTCCCACATGCAGTTGGGGACGCCGAACTCCGGTGGAATCGGAACGAGTCGCTCGCCCGAGATCCACACCGATTTGAGGTCGGGCGCGGGCATCGAGCCTACATAATCGCCCGTCCGTACTTCGAAGCCGGTGCCCCCATTGTCGGGGTCGGCGCAGGTACCGGTCGTCAGCGCCGTCGGTGCCTGATACGCCGGATCGGTCAGGCTCTTCGAGGTAAACCACGTGCTGAGGAAGGAGTTCGGGTTGCTGGTCTGGAACGTGACGACGGTCTGCTCGTCCTGCGTCACGGCGATAGCCGGCATCCAGAACGACACGCCGTCGGCGTCGCCGCCGAAAGTGTGCGACTGGCTGATCGCGGCGGTCATCTGGCCGGCTGCGTCCTGTCCGACTTCGAAGCGCAATACGACGATGCAGGATTCTTCGTCTCCGCCACCGACATTGCAAACATTGGAGTGCGTCGCCCACAGGGCATCGCCGATCCCGGCGGTCCCGCCGATCCGAAAATCGCCGGTTTCCAGGACATTCGCGGTCCCCAGTTGCTTCGCGGGCGGGGCGGGTTCGAACCCGAGGAGGATATCGCTGTTGACGTGAATGGAGTCGACCGTCGGCGAGCCGGAGGCCACGTTCGTGATGCGCCAGATCGTGTAGTCCCGTGTGCCGAAATCGCCGTCCCCGATCATGTAGGCCGGATTGCTCACCCCGGGGAACGACGTCGGGCTCGTGTAATGCTGGACCGGATAGGCCGTGATCGCGCTGCCGGAGTCGGCGGGCTTCGCCGAAATATCGAACGTGTACACCGGCGACGTCGGACACGCTGACGCATTGTCCTCCAGCACGCTCTTATCGAGGACGCGCAGCTGCGTGACGATGCCGTTCCCGATCGGCCCGAACGGAACTTCATTGGTCACCACCGACAGGGCGTCGGGGCCGGCGCCCGTTCTGTCGAAGTCCGCCCATCGCACACCCGGGTTGCCGGCGCCGTCGATGTTGGGATCCTGGATGCTTGCGTCGATCTTGTACGTACACCAGTTCGACGGATCGAACGTGAGCGGGTTGTCGGAGCGCGACACGGCGATGTGGAGGAAGGACCCCTGCGGGGAGAACACCTTATGGAGCGTCGTGACGATGAATCGCGGATTGGGGCTGTTGCGGTCGTAGAGGACCCGGGGATCGAATATGAACTCACTCTGCGCCTCCCCGAACAACGTAGCGAGGGAAATGCGCAGCTCGGACTTGCCGTTGAAATCGGTCATCCGCAGCCCGGTGTTGACCGCTTCGATCACGCGATGGGCGCTGGCGGCCGCATTCGTGTCGGGCGGATCGTTCGGATTCAATTCGAACATGAAGCGATTCGCCCCGGCGAAGTCTTTCTGCAGGCGCGCCGGCTTGCTCAGCTTGTCATTGGGCGTCGCGAGCTCGGTTTGGGGCGCGGCGGGCGGCGGTGCCGACTTCGCGGCTTCCTTCAGCCGGGCCTTCGTGGCATCGTCCAGGCGGTTCGCAGGCTTCGGAACGACTCTCGGACGCTGAGGAGCAGGGGGCACCGCCGAGGCCGCGGGAGGCTGCGGCGCCACCTCGTGAGGAGTGGCCATTTCGACCTTGCTCGGTACCATTGGCGCCTCTTGCCCCCGCGCGGGTACGACAAAAAACAACGCCGGGCCGAGCGCACCGATGCTGAACGTGCGCTTCCAAGAGCGAATACGGATCATCGGTCCATCTCCTTTGAACGGATGAAATCGATTTTCTGGCGAGAGGCGCTTCTGACGAGAAAGCGCCGGCGACATGCAATTGTTATAAAAATTATACGCGACGACGAGCCTTCATGTCGCGCTTGAGGCGTGGGTGCTCGCGACGGCGCACGCCGGCGCCCGGGCCCACTGACGCCGGGACACGAAGCGGCAAGCCGTTCGTCTACTGCCGCGTGCCGAGGTAGACGCCGCCGACGGTGATGGCGAAGCCCACCAGTGCGGCGGCGCTCAGGGTTTCATGAAACGCGACGAAGCCCATGAGCGCGGTGATCGGCGCGGTGAGATAGAAGAGCGCCGATACGCGGCTCGCCTCGCCCTTGCGGAGCAGGGCGTACAACAGGCTGAAGGCCGCGATCGAATTGACGAGCGAGAGCCACGAGGAGGCGAAGATCAGCTTCCAGCTCCACTCGACTTCGAGCCCTTCGAGGTGCAACGCGGGCACGAACACGATCGCTCCGGCGGCTGCCATCTGGACGAGCGCGCCGGTGCGCAGATCCATCGTGCTGCAGTACTTCTTCTGGTAGAGCGTGCCGCACACCAGGGCGGCGAGGGCGGCGAAGATGGCCGCGTAACCCTCCCAGGTCGCCGCGCCGAGCGAGATCCGGTCGAGGACGACGAGCGCGACGCCGACCAGTCCGGCGCCGAGTCCGACCCACTGGCGCCGCCCGACACGCTCGCCGAGGAGTGGGACGGCGCCGAGCGCCGTGAAAAGCGGCGCGAGGCCGTTCACGAGCGCCGACATGCCCGCGCTCACGCCGTGCTGCAGGCCGAAGTAGGCGAAGCCGAGCGCCAGGCCCTGGAGCAGCGCGCCGGCAACCGCGAGGTGGCCGTAGTCGATGAGCTTTTCCGGCCACGGCGCGCCGGTGGCGAGGGCGATGAGGAGCATGACGGCGCCGGCGGCGGCGAACCGGATCACGAGAAGCGTGAACGGGCCCGCGTAGGGCAGTCCGATCTTGCCGGCGATCCACGCGCTGCTCCAGAGTACGACGAAGAGCGCGCCGAGCGACGAAAGCGAGGGCGACCGGCGGGCGGCTATGACTGCGTTCATGGAATGTGTTCCATCGAGCCTTAAGAGCGCGATTGTGAGCGCCGCCGGGCCCCCGCTCCAACGCTCTTTCGGCATTCCGCGCATGCGCATTGCGCATGCAAAGCCGCTTGACGAAGCCCTGCTAGCGGAGCTCGCCCGAGCTCTCGATGATCCTCGACACCAGGCCGTACTCGATCGCCTCTTCGGCGCTCATCCAGAAGTCGCGCTCCATGTCGCCGAGCACCTTCGGCAGCGCCTGGCCGGTCTGCCTGGAGATGACCTTGGCGATGCGCTCGCGCGTGCGCAGAATTTCCTTCGCCTGGATCGCGATGTCGGTCGCCGGGCCGCCGGCGCCGCCGCCAGGCTGATGGATCATGAAGCGCGTGTTCGGCAGGCAGACGCGCCGCTCCTTGGGCGCGGCGAGGAAGACGTGCGTGCCGGCGCTCGCCACCCAGCCGGTGCCCACGGTGGTCACCGGCGCCCGCACGAACCGGATGATGTCGTGGATCGCGTCGCCGGATTCGACGTGGCCGCCGGGCGACGAAATGAGGACGGTGACCGGCCCCTCGGATTCCTCCGCCAGCGCGATGAGGCGCGTGCAGGTCGCGCGGGCGACCGCGTGGTTGATCTCGCCGAACAGCATGACGAAGCGCGACTTGAAGGCCAGGCGATCGGCGATCGTCTCGATGCGTTCGGGGGTTTCGGGCTTTTCTTCGTTGACGTCCATCGAATGCTCCTCGCAGGTTCAGCGCCAATGGTACAACGCGGCTATCTTTGGAATACGGAACGCAACTTGCCGGGGGCGAGATCGTGCTGTTCGACCGCAGCTGGTAGAACCGCGCCGGCGTCGAGCGCGTGATGGGCTTCTGCAGCGAGGAGGAATGCGAGGGCTTTTTTCCGAGGTCGTCCTGCCCCAGCGGGAGCGGCACGAGGGCTACCGCAGGAGCCCCACGCCTGCATCCCTCACGGTGCCCGAGGTTTACTGAGGACAGGGCTCTAGCAGCCCGGCGCGCCGACCGTTACCGCCGCCGCGCCGGGGCTGCGATGCGAAGGCGTCAGTCGTACGACTGGATCTGGCACACCCAGCCGTCGCGCACGAAATGGCCGTTCTGCCACTTGTAGTTTGCGCTGGCGTCGGTGCCGGCGGGGCACTCCTGCGGGTTGGCGACGGTGTCGCGGGCGAAGTCATAGGCCGAGGCCGACAGGGCAACGCCCGCCAGAAGAAGAGCGGCTGCGATTTTTCTCATGATGCGATCCTTTCGA
>Ga0075435_100000460_pt1 | contig 24882 bp, 28 predicted proteins | sample RhiMethybrSRZTD4_FD_75302 | JGI IMG/M metagenome (GOLD analysis project Ga0075435, IMG submission 75302) | Populus rhizosphere microbial communities from Tennessee, USA - Rhizosphere MetaG P. TD hybrid SRZTD4 | ecosystem: Host-associated > Plants > Roots > Rhizosphere > Soil | place: USA...
GTTTTCTTGCGTCCGTCAAGTCGCCTTTTCCGGCCGCACTTGGTCAGATGCGGCGTAACTCGCTTTTCGTTGTACTGCTTGCCGCCCCCAGAGGTCAGTATTCCTGTCCGGAGTGGGAACAGAACCGGTTGACCTACTTGAACTTGGCCCATTTCCGCGCACAGTAACCTTGGTTACCCTTGGCAGCCTAAGGGGGGAGTCAGACGTAGTCAACAGGCGCGTTCTGGAGCAGTGCTGTTGGATCCATTCTTTGCGTCCGTTGCGACTTTTCCTTGCGATCTTTGCGGTCTCTGTCCTTGCTGAAAACCATTTAACCGCGAAGGACGCCAAGGTTTCGCAAAGCTCGCGAAACCCCGAGCAAACCGCTATTCTAAGCCGCCGCCGAAGCAGTTGTAATCGTCTCTAACCCATGTCCCCGGGGACTGGTTTCCCGCGCCCGGAGCAATATCGCAAAAGTCAGGCCTACGAAACCCAAGATCGAAAAGATCCACATGCCAAGGGCATAGCCCTGAGGGTTGCCAAGACCGGCGCCGCTGAAGTCGTTCGCCTTCCCGATGAGCAGATTCAGAATAAAGAACCCGATCTGCTGAATCAGCGTCATCAAGGCGTACGCCGTTCCCAATCGATTCTGTTCCACGATGTATGCCACTGCCGTCCACATGACTGCCGGAATCAATGAAAATGCTATTCCCATCAGGCAAATGGGTACAGCCAGGGGAATGTCAGTGTAGGCCATCATCAGGTAGACGGGCATCAGCAGGATCGAGCCGAAGACCATGAACAAAGCACGCTTTCCGATCTTGTCGACCAGCAGTCCGAAGAGCGGAGTAGCAATCATTGCAGAAAATGGCAGCAAACTATTGAACAATCCGGCGCGTTCGTGGGCAATGACACGCAGCGCTTCAGATGCAGCTAGGCCACCCTGGGCCGCGAGAATTTTGTTGGTGAAGAAATCGATGGCAAACGTGCGGAACGGAAAAATAGCGGAGTAGAACGTGAAGCACAGCACCACGACGTACCAATAGGAGGTGTCAAAGCGGAATATCTTTCTGATTTCGAGTTTATCGATCTCGCCGGCTTTTCCAAGAGCATAACGGTGTTCCGCGCGGCTCTCCAATATCCAATAGACAATTGCTGCCAGGACGCAAATGCCTCCCGCTCCTACCGCGATCCATAAAGGTCCACGCCAGCTCGGCCCTGATGCTCCCGGCGGGTAGAAGACCGAATGCGCCCAACTCGGTGAGTTATCTGCAGCAACCGAGGCCAGCCTGGAAAGCGTTAAGTTGATCCCGAAGGCAAAACTGAGTTCCTTGCCCTTAAACCACTTGGCTAAGGCAGTGGTTACGGCGACAATCATCGACTCCGCACCGAGTCCCAAGACCGTGCGGCCTGCGACCATGGTCGCAAAATCGCCTTTCATGACGGTCAGAATCGCGCCCAGCAGACACAACACCGAGAAGATTGCCAGCGCCTTTTTCGTTCCGATCCGGTCAATGATGATCCCGCCGATCAGCAGCGTCAGGACAGCCGCAACGCTATAGCTGGAATTCAACCATCCGAACTTTTCGGCGGAGAAACCCAGTTGATCAATGAAGATTCGTTCCAGGGGGTTGATGCTGTCGTAGATGTAGTAGTTCCCGAAGCTGGTCAAGGCTACAAAGACGAGAACCGTCCAGCGATACAGGACCGATGGTTGCTGGGGATGCGTCTCAAGCGCGGGGGCGGTTGGGGCATTCAAAGATCAGCGTCTCCAAGCGTTTGTGAGAGGAATGAAGATAGCAGATAGATGCTCCAATGGCCATTTGCGAGTAAATCGGCCGTCCGTACAGGGCTTTCCCGATTACGCCCGTACAGTTACAACCGTCATCTTCTCAGATCAGCTCCAGAATAGGAAAATCACCGTCTCTTATGCGAACCAAAATCCTCTTTGTGACACTGATGCTTGCCGCGTCTGCTTACGCGAAAGAGCCCAAACACTACCAGTCCGGCACCTTGTTGCAAATGGACTCGGTGGAATGCGGCTTTGACGAAAACGGCGGCAAGAGCTTCGCGGGCGAGGTGTTGGGAACCGATTCCGAACACAAGAAGACCCACCAGTTGCTATGCCAGGAGTACCTTCTGCAAACCGACCGAGTGATCTACCGCATCCGGCCGAAGGACGATAAGCACCCGGTTTTATTGCCCGTCGGTGAAAAGGCGCAATTCCGTATTCAGAAGGACAAGATGCTGTTGCAGGTCGAAGATGCTGACAGCAAAGAGCGCGAATACAACGTCGTGTCAATGACACCAAGAACAGAGACCAAGGCTGCCGAAGCTACGCCGTCGCGGCTCAATCACCTACAGTAAAGAACATAATCAGGTACCCGAAATAACCCACGGCGCAACGTTTTGTTGCGCCGTGTTGATTTCTTCCCAAGTTGTTTCAAGTAAATGGCTTAGACGTCATTGTCTGAGTTGCTTCCAAGCCCAACCCGGCGCGGTACCCCCGCATCCAATTTTTTGCTAACCCGCTGCCGGGGGTCGGTGAGTTGTGGCCTGTCGGCACGGACATTCGCGGGTGGCAGCTGACAGGAGAAAAACCACTTATGAAACGTATCGCTGTTTTTACGATGTTGGCATTCTTGCTGGCTGCGCCAGGGGTCGTTCTTGGGCAGACAGAAAAGCATGTCGAAGTTGGCGCGTTTGCTGACTATTACCGTTTTGATCGGACTAACGTCATCAACTTCGTTGGCCTCGGCGGCCGGGCAGGGTTCTATGTAAGCCCGCACGCCAGTGTTGAAGGCGAATTGGCCTATGACTTCGAACGCAACCGCACCGACTTCTTTAGTAATGGTGCGACCACGACGTTCACCAGAACTCGCACCCGTCCGCTCCATGGGCTCTTTGGACCGAAGTTCGATTTCGGCACTGGCAACGCCAACTTCTTTGCCACAGGCAAAGTCGGCTTCATCAACTTCGCCAGCAGCTCGCAGACCGTCGGGCAGGCGTTTAGCAATGTGGATAACGGCAGCACCCGCTTTGCCCTGTACCCAGGTGTCGGGGTGGAAGGCTTCTGGGGAGCGTTTGGATTACGCGCGGAGGTTGGCGATGAGATCTACTTCCTTGACGGCGCCAGGAACAATTTGAGGATAACCTTCGGACCGCACCTCCGTTTCTAAGCAAACTTTTGCACATTCCACGGCAGCTGCGGCTGCCGTCTTTTTATTTGCTCCAACTTTTTTCCAGAAAATGCATGTTTCCAAGTTGCTTCTGCTCTCGACTGTGCTAATATCCCGCGCACGCGGCTGGGGCCTGTACTGTCCTGCGTTTCGGCCATGCCCAGGGTTTGGTTCTATTTGCGTGTCGTCGTCGCCACGCTGTGCGTCGCGCCCCTTCTGTGCCTCCCACCTGCCCATTCTCAATCCACCGATGAAGTTCACATAGTGCCGCGCAATTTACCGGACCAAGTAAAGCCCCAAGGCGCTCCGGCAACCATCGATATCGAGCCCAACCTCCGCCCCCTGAAGCCGATGAGGGTGGATGTCGACTTGGTGCTCGTGCCGGTCACGGTAACTGATGCTTTAAATCGCCCGGTGATGGGATTGGAGAAACAGAACTTCAATCTCTATGAGGGCGAACAACAACAGGAAATCATTCATTTCTCCTCCGACGACTCGCCCATCTCGATTGGCTTGCTGCTCGATCTCAGCAAGAGCATGGTGAATAAGTACGTGATCGAGCGTACTGCAGTGGAAGCTTTTTTTCACAACGCGAATCCTCAAGATGATTATTTTGTGGTCGCCTTCTCTGACCGTCCTCGCGTCCTGGCCACTTCTACCCAGTCCATTGACGATATTCAGCAAAAGCTCGCGGCAGACAATCCGGAGGGTGAGACTGCGCTGCTCGACGCCGTCTACCTCGCTCTTGCCAAGATGCGCTCAGCACGATATTCGCGCCGCGCCCTGCTGATCATTTCCGATGGCGGTGACAATCACAGCCGATATGGCATGAAAGAAGTAAAGAGCCTGGTGCAGGAGGCCAATGTCGAGGTTTACGCGATCGGCATTTTCGACAGCACGTTCTTCCGGTCGTTCGAAGAGTTCATGGGAAAGCGTTGGCTGGGGGAAATCACCGATGTCACCGGCGGACGCACCATCGCGGCCGGCGACCTGGGAAAAGTTCCTGAAATTGCCGCCACCGTGAGCCGCGAAATGCGCAGCGAATACGTCCTCGGGTATCGACCGCGCAATGCCAGGCGCGATGGCAAGTGGCGCAGGATCAGAGTGCAGGTAAATCCGTCAGCTTCTGCCGGACGTGTCCAGGCCTACTACAAGAAAGGCTATCTGGCCGGCCCCAGGTAAGTTCGCGCAATATCCAATGCCCGGAACTCCGTGGTCTGACGTTAGACCAATCCCCTTGACAGTATTTAGCTAATTTGCTATATTGCTATATGTGAAATCGGTATCGCGCGTTTTTCGGGCGCTGGCTGACCCCACCCGCCGCCAGATTCTGCAGGAGTTGAAGCGTGGCGAACTTTCGGCCGGCCAGATAACCGCTTGCTTCAGCATCTCGGGACCCTCGATTTCACGACACCTCTCGATTCTGAAGAATGCCGATCTGCTCTTGGAAAGGCGGGACGGGAACAGAATCCTTTATCGCCTCGTGCCCGAAACCGTGGCGAACGCAGTTGGGGACTTTCTCAGCACGATCTGTCCCACTCAAATCACTCATCGGCGCCGTTTGAAGCGCAAGGACGCATCATGAGAATCGCAATCACCGGCGGCTCCGGTTTTATTGGCAGGCATTTGGCACGGCAGTTAGTCGAGGAAGGTCACTGCGTGAATTTGCTGGCTCGCGGCGTCGATCGCCGCGATACAACTCTGAGCCGGCATCCACGAGTTACGGTTTGTTCGAGCGACCTCGCTGACCCTCGAGTTTTGCAAACGGCATTCACGGAATGTGATGCGGTCGCGCACTGCGCCGGTATCAATCGTGAAATTGGGCGGCAAACATATCAAAGAGTTCACATCCAGGGTACCGCAAACGTGATTGAGGCCGCGCGCTCGGCAGGCGTGAAGAAGATTGTTCTGATGAGCTTCTTGCGCGCCCGCCCCAACTGTGGGTCGCCCTACCATGAATCAAAGTGGGCTGCCGAAGAGCTCGTGCGAAACTCAGGATTGGACTACACAATCCTCAAGTCGGGAATGGTTTACGGCCGTGGCGATCACATGCTGGATCACCTCAGCCATGCATTGCACACCCTTCCCTTCTTCGCTGCCGTCGGACTCGGGGAGAAACCGGTGCGACCCTTGGCCGTCGAGGAGCTAGTCCGTGTGATGCGTGCCGCTTTGGTTGATGGCCGTCTCATGCGGCAAACCATCGCCATCACGGGAGCGGAAGAACTGCGCCTCAGTGAAGCCGCGCGCCGCGTAGCTCGCGTTGTGGGGAAGAGGATCTTCGTGTTCCCCATGCCGGTGTCCTTCCATTACGGTCTGGCACAAATCTTCGAATGGACGATGAAAATTCCGCTTGTAGCGAAAGCCCAAGTTCGCATTCTGTCAGAAGGAGTTGTAGCGCCCGCTACCGCGTGTGATTGGTTACCCACCGACCTCGTGCCCAGCCGGCTGTTTAGTGACGCGCAGATATGCAGGGGATTACCCGATCCTGCTGCCTTCGGCTTGCAGGATCTGCGCTGCGGTGCCTTGAAGAGCTGACAGGAGCTGAGAGCAACCGGGAATGCTGGCGAACCACTCACGGGACGAGGAAGGGGTGCAACGTCAGTTAATTCTCTCGCCCGGGCGCCGTCTGAGCACGATGTCGGCGTTGACTCTTCGAACGCGTCGCTTCGAAGCAGAGATTAGTTTGTGCGATTTGGTAATCAACTCCCGGCTTGACTGGTAGCTGTCACCGCTGGCTTCCTCACTGACGAAATCCTCGGGGCGAATACTGCAACCATGGAGAAACGCTTCCGCGCTCCACAGTTCGCGACCTGCATACGGATAGCGCGGGCCCTCGCGATGCGCGTCCGTTTCGGCTGGCAGTTTCTCCCAAAGCCGCTGATTTGGAGCGCCGATTAACTCCTCGGCGTAGGGGGAATCGGATCGAGTGCGATTCGAGACTTGGGCATCATTGCGCGAGTTTTTCTCGTGAGCACCGCACTTTAAGGGCATGACTCACCTTGGCCAATCTTCGCATTAGATCACTTCACCGAGTCCGAGGTTGTTTGCGGCGTCTCAGGAATATTCAGAGAGCGGGGCGACAGCACCCCAATGGCAAAGCTAAACTGCAACTAGGCAGCCAACATTTCACGGTCTTCCGCGCGCGACAACAGTGCAACCATCTCGTCCGTCTTCGCCACATCAAAGTCCGATATGGAGCTGGCATCTTCGAGCCGCTCACGCACCGAACGCGACGGATTGAACAGTTTCAAACGAATGTCGTGGTCGCGAGCCCAACGCTGTAAGTAAATCAACATGCCTAAGCCGCCACCCTCAACAGCATTTACATCGGTAAGATCCAGCACTACCACGCGGGCATCTTCCTGGCCCGTGACCGCGTCGCGTAACGTGAAAGCTGCGTCGCTGCGCACGATCCTGCCCTCGCATTGCAGGACTGCCACATCGCCTACTCTGTCTGAATGTACGCTCAGCATGATGGCCTCCAACGTCGTTATTGGAGTGCAAAAGACTTGCCACGATTTAAGTTGTGTATTTTCTACGACCTGTGGAAATTGCTAGCTGCTGACAGGAATTTCCTGGAAGGCGCCGCGCAAATCTGCGCTACAGAAAGTGCTGTATTCCGAAGGAAATAGAAGGATTGATGCAAACTCGATTTTATGCTCGCGCCGCCTACTGGCCTGCCGTCTTCGCTAGATATTCCCCGACTCTGTGCTCGAAAGCCGAGTAATCCTGCCCGGTGCTGCGTTCCAAGGCTTCTTCGGTTTTCGTCCCAGCGCCGATATTCTGCAACATTCTCAGCATCTCACCCATGCCGTATCGATCGCGGAAATACTCCACCGCCGATAACGATTCAGCGTACGCGACCTGTGCCTGCAAATCCGAGAAGCCGGTAAAAGAATGTTCGAGCATGAGAAAGGGAATTTCTTTTTTCGCCTGGAATAACGGCGCGAGTCGTTGTGCAAACATGCTGGAACTGCGAGGCTCCATCATCTGCGCCAGACCTTCGTTCAGCCATGCCGGACAATGCCCCGATGCCAACGATTGCAGGAATGAATGTGTCAGCTCATGCTTCAGAACGCGTGCGAGCTCGGGGTTCATGCTCGACACACCGCCGATGGGAATGCGAAGCTTGCCATCGTTGAGTGCTCCCGCCCAGGCTGGGGCCTCCGTGATATCCACAAATTCCTTCTGTGTGTACAGAATCACGATAATGTTTTCGGTGGGCTCATAGCTGAATTGCCGGGCGAGATCCTGGTAGTGTTCCTCCATCGTCGCCAGTAGTTGTTGCTGCAGCTCAGAAGACGTTCTGTCGCCCTGGTAGTGGAGCGTGAAGTGCCTGCTCTCCTTGCGCCGCGATCGCTCTTCCACGGCCAACTCGCGTTCAGCTTTATGTAGAAACCTTTCCGTAGATGCATCTGGGGAGATCTCTTGGGCATGCTTCCATGCAGCCACGGCGTCGCTGGTGCGATCGGCGTCATAGCGCGCCAGTCCTAAGAGACGCAGCAGGTCGGCTGAGTCGGGGCGCAATTGAGTAGCTCGCTCAAGATCAGTTGCGGCATCAGCATATCTTCCCTGCGCTGCCAGGGCGATGCCCTGCCACTCCAGGAACTGCACTTCGTCCGGCCTGGCCCGGATCGCGTGTTCAAAATAACCGCTCGCCTTTTCTGAGTTGCCACGTTGCATTTCCATCACGCCGGCCAGGTAGTAGACGTCACCGGTAAACTTGGCATCGTGTTGGATCTCAATTTCGGCCAGGCGCATGTCATCGATGGCATCGCCCACCATGATGCGATTGCGTAAGGCGGTCCAGTAGGCGTCGTCCTGTTTGGGCCCTTTAAGAAGAGGCAATTGAAGCTTTTCGTGCTGGGTGGCAGAGCTTGTTGCCGAATCTCTGTGAGTGAGGTCGGTAGGTAAGGCGCCGTTTGTCGGCGCCGAACGAGTGGTTGCGGCAGGTCCATTCCCGGCCTCAATCCTGAGCACTAGGTTTTTGCCGACCGTGTATTTCGTGCTTCCTACCCAATAGTCAATCTGCGTGCCCTTGTCTTCCGTCTTTCGCACGACCATGTACATGCCGTTTTTGAAGTAGATCGTATCGGCACGGCTGAGATTTACGAGCAGGAATACCGCACCAGCAATGAGCGCAGCTTTGTTGGGGAACATACTTTTAGGAAGTGCAATTCGTGGGGGAAGCCGCTTTATATCGTGAAGTGCGCCGGCAGTCAAGACAAAGCTAAGGCCATCAGATCGCCACGCCCTATCCACATGTGTGCAACAAATTGCCGCTAACACGCATCCGCATCGTTAAAGCCATGGATTGCTATCAAACGTTTGGCAGGTTCCGTGCTTCTCTGCGTGTGGAGTTAGACCCAGAAGGGCCTGAGAGACTCTGACGCCCCTTAAACTGGATCTCCCCTTGTTCGGTTGCATTTTGCCGCACAGCCCAGATTGAGTCCGCACAGAAATCCGGGTTCTTCCACCGAGAAAACGACTATGAAAACTATATTCCTTCTGCTGTGCTTTCTGTGTGCCACGCTGTCGTTCGGACAAACCTCAGTCGCCATTAACCCCATGGTGAATGAGCCGCAGATGGTGACGTTTTTCAGCCATCAGAGTCATGCGATTCAGCAGAGTATCTCTCAGGAACAAAACCTGCTGGAGAGATCCGGTTTTACCTATGCCCAGGGTGAGCGGCCGCTGTGGGAAGTTGCGCCAAAATCGCAGGCAACTCCTCTTGGCGATGTTGCACGTGCCCTGCGAAAAGAGCACGAGACCGCCAAGAAGGCCGATATCATCTGGCAGAACTGAGCCTCGCCCGTTCGAGGCTCAGCCTGGCCCAGGTCTGACGGTGTATCGCAAACGAGCGAGTTCCACGTTTTTAGCCGACAAAGTCTTGGCATGACGGCGTAGTCCAGCCGGAGCCCTACCGCAGTTCTAAAGTCCGAATGTCAGGGCCTTCATTTCTGGCTCACCTTCGTCGGCGCCTACTGCATCTTCATGCCATTTCATTATTTGGGGCTGGCGGCAAATGTGCGCCGCTACTCAGCCTTTGTGGAAGACTACCTTCAGCCTCTCCTGGGGTACACAAGTTCAACCACACTCCACGAACCGCCAGCGCACCGAAGAAGAAGTCAGATCGGGAGGCGGTGGATTCCACGATCTTGTCTCCGCCCACGGCAATCTGCCTGCAGTTCACGATCGCTCGCCTGAACCATCGAGAACCGGAATCTGGGTGGGACTCGCGGCGATTACGATGTCCTTTTCCGCCCCCTCACCAACGCTTTGATCGTGCGCCCGGGCCGGGCTGATGTAAGTAATACGCCGGCTCAAGAAGTTCACGTTGCGGCCAAGCACGCTCGATGTCACTTCCTACTACTGGCACTTTATGGACGTGCTTTGGTGGTATTTGCTCTTGGTGCTGCTGATCAGATTCTAGATCCAGGGGAGACTCGCTGAGCAAAGCCGACTTGAGAATGGGAGGCCACACCCCGCAGGTGGGCTTGGCAATCATTCAGGCTGGTCTCGCGATCATGTTCTTTATGCATTTGCGCGCAGAAAAGCGTAATCTGCTCTGTTCCTTGCCATCGGCACAATCTTCGTCCTGGGAATGATGAACATGATCTGGTCGGATAGTTTCCGCCTTTTGCACATGCGGCCATTCTCGAGATAAACCAGCTGCGAATTGATGAAATGAGATTTGCGCGACGCTCCGGTTATTCCTTCCATCGTTCATGGCGCTCCTCATCCTGAGCGCGGCTTATGCACAGGGATGCACGCTCTGCTACACTCAGGCAGCAGCGGCTGCAGTGAGAATGATTCAGGCGCTGCGCGGTGGTATTCTCGTATTGATTATTCCTCCTTTGTTCCTGTCAGTCGGCATCACTGTACTGGCTTACGGTAAGCGGCACCAGTTCAGGGATGCCGTCGATGCGCTGCCAGAGGACGAGTTTTGAAAAACGAGCTGCATTTCCATTCCCAGGATGCAATGGACACTTCTTACGCGATCGAGGCCCCCGCTCTCATTTCTGGATTTCGATGCCAACTGCGCGAGTACTACACTCTGACTAAGCCGGAAGTGAATCTGCTGATCCTCATGAGCACATCAGCGGGCTACTACCTGGCCTCGCAGGGGCCGTTTCGGCTGCTCAGATTCGTTGCCACTCTTCTCGGCACACTGCTCATGGCAAGCGGTACGGCGACGCTCAATCAATTCATGGAGCGCGCTCATGACGCGAAAATGCGTCGTACGGCTAACCGTCCTGCAGCTTCGGGAAGACTCGGTCCACGTGCGGTTTTTTGGTTTGGTTCACTCCTGAGCGTTGCCGGTGGAGCGTATCTGGCATTGGTAGTAAACTCTCTCACTGCTCTGCTCGCGCTATCTACACTGCTCAGTTATCTCTTGATTTACACACCGCTGAAGCGGAAGACTTCACTCTGCACGCTGCTGGGCGCATTTCCCGGCGCCATGCCGGTGCTGATCGGCTGGGCGGGTGCTTCCGGGAGCTTCGGATGGAATGCGTGGTTCCTCTTCGCGATTCTGTTTCTATGGCAATTCCCGCACTTTCTCGCTATCGCTCTCATGTATCGCGAAGACTACGAGCGCGCAGGATTCCACATGCTCCCCGGCTTTGATCGCGATGGGCGGTTTACACGCGCCGAAATTCTCACGCTGACGATGGTGCTGCTGGTGGTAACTCTTCTGCCGCAATATAGCCGGGGCAGCGTTGGCTATCTGATTTGCATGCTCGCTGCGGGCGGCTTCTTTCTGTACCATTCGCTACGGCTGGCACAAACAAGCGATCGAAAACTTGCGGGACGTGTGCTTCACGCATCAGTGGTCTACTTACCCATGATTCTGGTGATCATGGTCATCTGGAAACCCTAGGCTTCGCGCTGAGCAAGTCTCGCGGTTCAAAGCTCGTGCGTGCCCGAGTGTTAATCTTCGTAGTCTTCCTCGCGCTGTTGTCCGCCTACGCTCGCAAACACGAACATTAACTCGAAGGCTTCTCCATCGATCTTCCCCAGCCCTACGATCAACTCCTCGCAACGGTTCGTGAAGTGGTGAACGACGGCATTATCCGCGTCAGGCTTGCCGGATTATCAGCGCAAGGCAAACAGTCCAGGTACGAGGCATTCGAATCGAATGGCCGCCTGGAAAATGACCTCCTCGACCGCCCTCAATGATTTGCTGAACAGCAAGGGCGGGATCGAGGCTGACCCGGAGAAGCTTGCAACAAAACTCCAGGAAATCCGTCAGCAGCGGGCGCAAGCCGAGGCTCACATCAGCGAACTGCAACGCAGAATAGAAAAACTACAGAACACCGGTGCGGGCCGAGGAAACCACGGAGTACGTCTCTGTGCTGAAGTCACCACTTCGATTTTGGCTCGCACAGCCGTGCCCAGTGCTCCTGCAGGCGCGGTCAGGAGGGGCAGTTCAAATTCTAGAGTCCCGTGGAGCTTGGCTACGCGTGGCCTTGGATGATTCGCGTGACGGCTGGATAAGACGCACACAAGTGCAGGTAAATTGGTTGGCGAACTCAGATGCACCTGCACAAGCATCATCCGCATCACGGCGGCGTAATCCTAGCCCGCCATTCGCCGCTGCTCAGCTTCTTTCTGGGAGATGTAACGAATGAGAATATCCCGCAGCGAGATCAGCCCCTTTAGTTCTTTGCCGCTGACGATCAGAGCGTGCCGGAAACCGAATTCGCGCATGAGGAACAGACAGTCTTCAATGGTTTCTTCGGCGCTCACCGTCTTTGGATTCGCTGTCATCACTTCCGAAATCTGGGTGGTTCCCGGCATCCGACCTACGGCCACAACTCGATTCATGATGTCGCGCTCGGAAAAAATACCGACCAATTCGCCGTTGCGCATTACCGGCAAGGCCCCGATGTTGTGCTCCATCATCAATCGCGCACCTTCCAGAACGGTCTTGTCGGCATCAATGGAATATACGCGGCGGTCCTTTACCAGATCGTAAACAAGACTCATGGAGACTCCTTGCGGAAGCAGGCTAGCAAAACGAGGTGAACACTTTAGCACGAAAGAACTGCCCGAAACGCACGCGACTCAAGCATTTCGCTTGATTTTGCTTGGCTGGCCGCGGCGGCAGCAAGCGCGGTTCCATTATTCGCTTGGAACACCTACAATGCCCTATTGCCACTTCCCCAGAAGCCCTGTTGCGGCTTCGGCACCTCTCGTCCTATGAATACTGAACCTTTGCGTGTGGACCAGTTTCCCGGCGAAACTGCGGGCCACCGGGTAATTTGCCCGAAAGGCCCGGTCACGCTGGACAACCTGGCAATCTTGCGTGTCGCACTGCAGTATGACACGGGAAATACCACCATATTGGATCTCGCCGGTGTTCCCTATATCGATTCGGCAGGATTGGGATTGCTGATAGGAGCTTACGTATCGCGTCGTAAAGCCGGGCGGATGCTGGTACTGACCGGTGTAAATCGCCGCGTTATGAATCTGCTGCAGATTGCCGGAGTCGAACCGCTGCTCCTGATCTTCCCCGATCTGGACTGCGCTATTGAGGCTCTGAGTACTCGGGCAAGCGCCTAGAACGCCATCTCTATTTCTTGATTAGGTTGGTGTGGCTGGCCACACAGCGCCAGATACTCTTCTCGAAAATCCAGGTATCCGTAAAGCGGCCGTAATGTTCAAATGGTTGCCGCTTGTACGTCCCTTTCGTGTGATACGTTCCAATTACAATGGCAACATTTTGATAAGGAAAAACTTTGACATTTTCATTTGCGATGAGGCTCGCGCGATAATCGGGATCTTTCAGGTCGGCCAGAAACGCTGCCTTATCCATCACTGTTCCATCGTAGTCGGTGTACACGAAGGTGTCAGAGATCAGACTCTCCACGGCTTTGGCATCATGATTTAGCTGTGCCACATTCCAGGCATTCTCGAGCGCCAAGAGCCTAGCCCGATCCGCCAGCGCATCCGCCAGCGAATCGTGGGTAAGAATCAGCGACATGGTTAAGCACAGAATGCCGAAAATGAACCTTTTCTTCATGGTTTTCTTCCCACGAGTGTCCCGTTCTCTTACGAGACATGTCAACGTTACCGTTGTGTGGGCTCACATAAGAGTGGAGAAAAGCGGCACTCGTTAGAGAGGGGAGGAAAGCCCCGCCACCGCGCTTACCAGATATCTTTCTGGCCGGAGATTGTCGAGCAAAACGCTCCCCGGCGTCGCCATGGCTTGACGCCGCGTTGCGAGTGGAAGCTTAATTCCTATGGCTATTGGACATTGATCGTAAGTTGGACGTTGTGGCTCAAACCACCGTTATTCGCTGTCTCACCGTGACAGCATAGCTGCCCCGGGGAGTGCCGGGATCCCCGCCACCACCTCCGCCACTGCTGCCACCACAGCCCACAAATGTCGCCAATAGAAAGGAAGACCAGAGCGCCGCATACCGATACCGCCCGTTTTCGACCAGGAACCCCAAACAGAAAGACACTACCAAGTGTTCCAAAGCAAGTCGCAACCCAGGCAAGGCGGTTGATGCTGTCAAAGCCAGTGAACAGTCCAGCTGAAGTTGGCGCTGTAGTCGTGATTGTAAGGGTGGTGCTTCCGCTTCCCGTAACGGACGCGGGATTGAAACTGCACTTGCTCTCGCGCGGAAGTCCCACACAAGAGGCCGATGTGAAATTGACAGTACCGTTGTAACTCGTGTGCCCCGCAATAGTGAGTTTTACTGTGCCGGAAGCTCCTGCAGCGGAAATATTAACAATCGGGTTGTCAACGGTGAAGTCAAAATCCGGCTGCACATGGACGGTAACCGGAGTAGAAGTTGAAGCAGCATAGTTCGAGTCTCCGGAGTACTGGGCTGTGATGTTATTTGTGCCCAGCGGCAAAACCGACATGTCAGGACTCGAACCTCCCTGAACTGCGCCGGTCTTTGGGTTAAGACCACTGGCAAAAACGGCAGCAGTGCCGAGCGACGTTGCTCCTGAAGAAAACGATAGTGTACCGGCGGGATAATCTCCAAAGCTGCTCGTATCTATGATCGCAGTCAACGTCGCATTACTGCCCTGCCCGATGGTAGGGGCACTGGGCGTCAGACTGATTGTGGTTGGTCCTTTGGCGATCGTGACGTTGACCGGCGCAGAAGTGCTGGCGTTAAAACTGGCATCGCCGCTGTAACTCGCCGAGATCGCATGCTGACCGGCAGTGAGTCTGGCTCCCCTCCGGTCAGCGGCCCAACGCACTGCCACTTCTGTGGCAAAGCAGTTCTCCAAGGCGTCGAAGCGGAACGACGCCCCCTCGGGCCGCACATAATAACCTAATTGGCTGGAAAGTAAAGTGGGTCTATCGTTCGGATCGTTCGGACCGGGCATACAGTAAACCCTGTATGGCGAGAAGGGGCTTAAGTAGTTCATCCTAGAGCAATTGCGCTCCCCATCCTCTACGGGGGCGGCGGTGACTCATAACGCCGCAGGTTGTATTTAGGAACCCTTTAATGGCACCGGTCACAATTTTAATTGCTGACGACCATGAGATAGTCAGGCGTGGCGTCCGTTCCCTGCTGAAATCCCGTTCCGATTGGTCGGTGTGCGGCGAAGCTGTCGATGGCCTTGATGCGGTTCGCAAGGCGAAAGAACTGAAGCCCGACGTCATTGTTCTGGATATCAGCATGCCCCAGATGAATGGGCTCGAGGCAGCTCGGCAGATCTGCAAAGAAGTCCCTGAATCTGAAATTCTGATTCTTAGCCAGCATGGGGCAGCGGAAATGGAGCGCACCGCCCTCAGAGCCGGCGCCCGTGCGTATGTCTCAAAAACTGACGTGTCTCGCGATTTGCTCGCGGCAGTGGAGGCGCTCAGCCAGCATCGTTCTCCGCGAAGCACCCGGGGGACGACCGCGTCGGCGGTCACGCATTCTGGGAAGACGCCGATTGCAGCAAAAACTCCTGACAGACAAAACTCGCTTGTAGACGCTCGAGAACAGTTGGCCGCCATTGTCGATTCCTCCAGCGACGCAATCATCTCCAAAAATCTTGACGGCATCGTAAACAGCTGGAATACCAGCGCTGAACGCATCTTCGGGTACAAAGCGGAAGAAATGATAGGCCACCCCATCACCAATATCATCCCGCCCGAGCTACACGAAGAAGAAGCCATGATCCTGAATCGCCTGCGAAGCGGCCAACGCATCAGCCACTTTGAGACAGTTCGTATCGCAAAGTCGGGCAAAAGAATTACTGTCTCGTTAACGATTTCACCGATCCGCGACTCAGCCGGCAATATCGTAGGTGCCTCCAAAATTGCCCGTGACATCACAGAACAAAAGCGTGTACAGGAATTGCTGCGCGCGGCACACGACGAGCTCGAGACGCGCGTCCGGGAACGCACAGTAGAACTGGAACGCAGAACGGCGCTGGTCTCAGCTCAGGCCGAACTGCTGGATTTGGCCAACGATGCCATCATGGTTCGCAGTTTGGATGACAGGATCACTTATTGGAACCGCGGCTCTGCCCGCCTTTATGGCTGGACGAAAGAGGAGGTCTTGGGAAAACATCCACAGGACGTGTTGCGCACCGAATTCCCCGAACCGTTCGAGAATATCAAGGCGCAGCTGCTCCGGGAGGGGAGCTGGCAGGGCGAGCTTATCCATAAGCGGCGGGATGGAAGCACCGTCATCGTCGCCAGCCGCTGGTCCACGTGGTGCAGCCAGGAGGCTAAACCTCTCGGCTTCCTGGAGCTGAACACGGACATTACGGATCGCAAGCGCGCCGAAGACACTTTGCGGCAGATGTCCGGCCGCCTGCTGCAAATGCAGGATGAAGAACGCCGCCGCATCGCCCGCGAGTTGCACGATAGCGCTGGTCAGATGCTGGTCGCTATGGATATGAATCTGGCGGTCGTCCAACGGGAATCTCAGCAGTTAAGCGCGGCGGCAGCCGGCGCGTGTCACGAAAGCCTGGAATTGGTGCGGGAAATGTCGAAGGAACTGCGCACCATGTCGCATTTGCTGCACCCACCGCTACTCGATGAAGCGGGGCTTCCGTCTGCCATTCAATGGTTCGTGCAGGGTTTTGCCGAAAGAAGCAGAATCCCGGTCACTCTCGATCTCTCTCCCGACCTGGGCAGGCTTTCCAACGAGTCCGAAACCACCCTCTTCCGGATCGTGCAAGAGGCTCTCACCAACATACATCGGCACTCCGGGAGCGCTACTGCCAGCATTCGGATCAACCGCAATTCTCGTGAAGTGAGACTTGAAATTGTTGACCAGGGCAAAGGCTTCTCTTTGGATACAAAGCGAATCTCGACTGGGGCGAACGGCACCGGCGTGGGAATCCAGGGGATGCGGGAGCGGGTTCGACAGCTAGGAGGACGGTTGCACATCGATTCCGGCCCGCGCGGCACGACCATCACCGCGACACTACCCGCCGAGCCGCAGGTCCTTACCCCGGCTGCTGATTCTTCACAGAGTGCGAAAGTCGCTTCCTGAAACCTCGTGCGTCGAATGCGAGCCCCGAGGCTCTCGGGCACATCGCTTGCAATTGGCCCCAAATAAGAAGCGCCCCTGACTCTTGCGAGTCACGGGACGCCCGAACAGCCCTCCCCCAGAACTGCTCAAGCGCAAGGTACTTTTTTTAGCCGTGTGAGTAAATTCCACTTTCGTGCCCCCTGGTGGCACCAAACGGCTACTATTTGGTCTCTTTAGAGGCCATTGGAGGGCTCGACTTTCCGCATCTACGCTGAACTCCCTAATTTCAGAGTAATGCATCTAAGTGCCGTTACCGCAAAAGGTTGAGTTTAGTGTGCATGAAATTTCACATGTAGTGACTTCTGGCAGTGAAAAAGCGAAGCTAAGATCTTTGTATTCAGTTGATTTTTTAGGTTCCACTTTGGAATTTCGAATGCACTGAAGCATTATGCAGAACCAAACAGGTGTATAGTCTTCAAACCTGCACGAACTAGGGAGGTACTGTATGCGGCGAGTGGTTTTGATGGTTGTACTGGCTTTGGCCTTACCGACCGCGGCCTTGGCGAATAGCATGGTGGATTACAGCAATTCCACCGGCACCATTTCGGCGTCCGACTCCGGCTTGAGCATCACCTCGACAATTACGACGCTTAGTGTTGTGGGTGGCTCAATTCTGCAAACGGGCAACCTGGGCACGCTGAGCATCACAGCGGGTGCCATGAGTAGCGGCAGTGCTGCTGCGGGCGGCGTTTTCGGACCTGGCTCGCTGACCATAACGGCTGCAGGGGGCGGGGTTCTATTCACGGGAACGTTTGATTCGGCAACCTGGGCCAAGGTGCAAACGGTTGGCGGCATGGTTGAATATACCCTCAATATCGTTCTGAATGGTAACCGGGGTGGTAGTTTCCAAACTGCATTTTTCACTACTGGTGACTTCACAGGTCGGGGCGTGATCGCCAGCGGCGATACGTTTGTGGTCGTTCCCGAGCCCGGAACGATGGGCTTGCTCGGCACCGGACTCGTCGGTATTGCGGGACTGGTTCGCCGCAAGCTGAAGGTCTGAACGCAAGTTTTACCGCCAAAACCACTTCGACAGCCCCGCTTCAAAAGCGGGGCTTTTGTTTGTGACTCGTAATGTGCGCAAACCTGGTTAGGACCTCACCTTATTCGTATTCGCAAGCAACATTTTGAGGTTACGCTCGTAACCACAGTCGGAGCTATTACCGTTGACCCCCTCCGGACTGACTCCTTAAATTCACAAAAACGGGGGGTTCTATGAAGGATATCCACGAGGTTCTGCGCCGCAAGCAGGCCAAGTATGCGCAGTTAGCTAAGCAGATTGAAGCCCTGCAGCAGGCGGCAGAAAAATTGCGCGAAGTTGCGCCACTCCTGGCTGAGAATGATGACGATGACAGCGCCATTCTCGCCGAGGTCGATGAGCAACCCAATGCTCTGGCCGCCAAGGCGGGATCGGCTGGTTCCGCTCAAGCAGGTAGCGCGAAGCCGACGCCCCGCGCCCCTCGCTGGCCTTGATCAAGAGCTTTTCCAGCAGCTAAGTCGGATCATGACATTCGAATCTCTTCTGGTTTCCAAAGATGAGCAGGCGTCGTCTCGGTTAACGTCCGTGCTGACCGCCTTTGATTCGGCCGCGCACTGCTGCGACTATAGCGAAGCCATCAGGCGCCTTTCAGAGGAGAATTTCGACGCCGTCATTGTGGATTTTGACGATCCCCCTAGCGCAGCCCTCATTCTACAGAATGCCTATAAGCCGTCTCCCGGCAACAAAAGGATCACCATTGCGCTGTTGAGCGATAGAAGCAAGGTCCGCCATGTCTTGGGCGCGGGGGCGAATTTCGTCCTGTACAAACCCATTTCTGAAAGGCACGCGGAGGCTACTCTGCGCGCCGCCACGGCACTGCTCAAGCGTGAGCGGCGGCGAGCATTTCGCGTTGCCATCCAGCTTCCTGTACAGATTCGCGTGGAGAATGGCGGCGCGCTGGAAGGAATTCTCCTCGACTTAAGCGAGGATGGGCTGGACCTTTTATCTGCGCAACCGCTGTGCCCTTCAGCCATCATCGCTGCTCAATTCACCCTGCCGCCAGCAAATGCTGAGATTAAAGTGAAAGGCGAGGTCGCGTGGGCAAACCCCAACGGCGAATCCGGCATTCGCTTCATCGATTTACCAGAGAGCCTTCGCTCTACTCTACGCGATTGGGTAAGAGCCACTGCTCCCGAGCTTCCGCCTGAAGACCCGGAGCCCGTTTCCCAATGCAAGTTGAGCGACCTCAGTGCTGGCGGCTGCTACGTCGAAACCGAGTCTCCGTTCCCGGAGCGAGCTGGAATTGTGCTGTATCTAAAGGCCGAAGAGATGGAGGTCCAGGCGGAAGGCCAAGTGCTGGTCATGCATCCCGCCTTTGGTATGGGAATCGAATTCGCGGCTCGCACGCGCGAACAGCGCAAGCAGGTAGAAAACCTTATTGAATTCCTCACCACTCGCCCCGGCATTCAGCCACAATTGCTCGTGAGCCCAGGAACCCTGTCAGCTCCGAATGGGCATAAGTATTCCCGGGCAGGCAGACCTGACGAAGGCGAAGACCAACTACTCCACTTGTTGCGTAACCACGAGAGCATGACTCAGGAAGAATTCCTGGAAGAGCTCCACCAGCAACGCAATTCGCATGAAGTAGCATCCTCGTAGCTGGGTCGCAGCGGTTCCACGTTTCCTTGTATCAATCAGAGTTGTTCACTAATTTATCTGCAAAACCAAAAAGGCCGCACGCCGTCTCTCGTGCGAGCCCTTCCGGTGCCCTTACGGGCATGCTCCACCTCGTTACTGCTTTCAGTCTAGTAGCGACATATTGCGAGAAGGTTAAAAGCAGGTTAATTCTATGTAACGCATTCTGGTTCCATTGACATTGCCGATTTTTCCGTCTTGCGCCAGAATTTCCGCAGCCATGTTGGAAACAAATAGTCTGTGTGCTCGGTGGTTGTAGTTAACCACAGAGGGACACAGGAACACAGAGGAGAGGAGTCCGAGCTATTCTCAAATCGCGCAAGGCTCTGGCGCTGCATGCCACACCAAGCAGTTCTCTCTTGACCTGGCGATTCTCGATTATCCTGGGAACCACATTCGCGGTACTGGTGCCTTTCCTATTCCTCGGAATTCCCTCCGGCCACGATTTCGAATTTCACCTGAACACCTGGATGGAAGTTCTCGGTCAATGGAAGCAGGGCGTCATCTATCCCCGCTGGGCATCGCTGGCCAATTTTGGTTATGGCGAACCGAGATTCATCTTCTATCCGTCGTTTTCCTGGACTCTGGGTGCCATGCTGGGCGCAGTTCTGCCCTGGAAACTCGTACCCGGGGCGTACATCTGGATCGCGCTGAGCCTCTCCGGCTGCACGATGTTCCTTCTGGCAAGGAGGTTTCTTCCGCCGCGGGCCGCGCTGATTGCCGCAGTGTTCTATGCGGTGAATCCGTATCACCTGGTGGTCGTTTACTGGCGCAGCGCTTTCGCTGAACTGCTGGCCGCTCCCCTTCTCCCCTTGCTTCCGTTGTTCGTATTGCGCTTGACGGAAGACGGACGCAGGGCCGTGCTCCTGTTGTCCGTGGTGGTAGCCGCAGCATGGCTGACCAACGCTCCGTCCGCCGTCATCGTGAACTACTCGATCGCAATGCTGGCCCTGGCAACCGCCGTTGCGCAGCGCTCGGTGAAGCTCTTGGTCAAAGGAGCATTGGCCGCGCTCTGTGGCGCCGCGCTTGCGGCCTTTTACCTCGTTCCCGCTGCCTATGAACAGAAATGGGTGCAAATCGCCCAGGTGCTCTCCCCCGGCGTCCGCCCTGAGGACAATTTTCTTTTTGCCTCCATCAATGATGCCGACCACAATCGCTTTAATCTCCTGATCTCAATCGTCGCTTGTGCAGAAATTCTTTTGCTAGCCATGGCAATCGCTTTTCTCGTCCGCAGGCAGTTTCTCCATCACACTAACGATGACGGCCCGAGCTCTGGGGGCCAGTATGGAAGCGTGATCCTCTGGGGTGTGGCCTCCTCATTGTTGATGCTTTCATTCAGCTCTGCCTTCTATCGCGTGCTGCCTGAACTCCGCTTCATTCAGCTCCCCTGGAGATGGCTGCTTTGTCTGAACGTCGCGCTTGCCCTGCTCGTTACCAAGGCCTTCCGGCGCTGGCCTATGCGCGCCATGGTTTATGCCGCCATGCTTGCAGTGCTGGTATTGGTGTGGCACCGCGTCCAGCCACCCTGGTGGGATACGGCGGCTGATATCGCCGAAATGAGGGATAACCAGCAGGACCGTATCGGATACGAAGGCGCCGACGAATACGCGCCCACGAGAGCCGATCCGTATGAGACAAAACGCAACGCGCGACGCGCCACGTTCGAGGGCAGCGGCACTTCCCAGATTCACATCCATGAATGGGCGCCCGAATCCAAGACCCTGACCGCAAACGTGAGCACACCTGGCCGCCTGATTCTGCGTCTTTTCAACTATCCAGCGTGGAAAGTTGAAGTCAATGGCCGCGCGACCGAATCGGAAACCCAAGAAGTCACTGGTCAGATGATGATCCCAGTGCAGGCAGGAGAGAATCTGGTTCGAATCAAGTTCATTCGCACGCCTGATCGAACCATAGGAGGCTGGATCTCCTTGCTGGCAGCCATGGGGATTGTCATCATGTTTTACCTGGGTCGGTTGTAATTGTCAGCTTTCAACTTTGTGAATCAGCATGAAACGAATTCTGATCGCAACCTCGAATCTCGGAAAACTCCGCGACTTTGCCGGGGCCGCATGCTCGCAGGGAATCGAAATCGTCTCCATCCCTCACTTCTCTTCCCTTCCCCCAGTTACTGAAGACGGAGCGACCTTTGAAGCCAATGCTCGCAAGAAGGCCGAGTTCTACAGCCGCTTTGCGCCCGGTGAAATCGTGCTGGCCGACGACTCCGGCCTCGAGGTGGATTCCCTCGCAGGCGCTCCCGGCGTTCATTCCGCGCGTTACGCAGCTGACGATCCCAGGCGAGCCGAAGCGAACAGCGACGACGCAGCCAACAATGCCCGCCTGCTTCAGAAAATGAAAAACCTTCGCCCTGACCAGCGCACAGGCCGATTTGTCTGCGTTATCGCGGCCGCCCGCGATGGAAAGACTCTGCAAACATTCCGAGGGCAGGCCGAGGGCACGATTCTGGATAGTCCGCGAGGATGGGGCGGCTTTGGCTACGATCCCTTGTTCTATTTCCCAGCTATCCAGAAGACGTTTGCCGAATTGGAGCCTGAAGAGAAAGCCCGATACAGCCACCGGGGAGCGGCGTTCCGCCTTTTTCTAGACGGGATGAAGAATTGCAGAGACGGCGAGCCTAGTCTCGGCAATCCCGGCTACTGACACCAGCCAGCACGTTGGTGACATTGTGGGCTTAAAAACAACATCCTACAATCCTTCTCGTGAGCTCACGCCTCTTCTTGGCGCTTCTTCTTTGTATCGCCGCGTCCGCCGCGGACAAATCTCCGGAGCAAGTGCGCCACATCATTCTGGCGACTCGACACCTGGGCGCACACGGCTTGGGCTACAACCACAGCTCTCTCATCGAACTCTCACATAAACTCAGTGCGGAAGATATTCCGACCATGATCTTTCTTCTCTCCGACCGGAAACTGACGGTAGGGCTGCAATTCGCGCTCGCCTCGCAATGCGACGCCGCGATCACACCCGTTCGCGATGCGGCCGCCGAGCACAAGCTGGACTTCCTCGCAGCCTCGGACGTCATGGATTTAGTGACCGGATTCTCCGGTTGCACTGCGGATGCCAGGCAGCAAGCCACCGCGATGCGTGATGAACTGGAACAACTGCGCAGGGTAGATCAGGAGAGAGCCGCGCAGGAAGCCAAGCGCCAAGCCGAAGAAGATGCACGCATCCAGCAAAACGGCCTCAAAATGCTTGATCCCGAGAAGTCGAAAGAACTAACCCGCCAGGAACGCGAAGAGATCTTCCACCGGTCGCTCAAAGCTATGGGCCTGAGCGAAAACGGTCCCATGACGCCGGATCAGAAAAAGCTGGTCGACCGCATGTACCGCAGCATGGTTCTCGGCGAATCCAGTCCGCACCGAAATTCTCAGAACTGAGAACGGAGAACTGACAACTGATGTTCGTCGGTGTCTATCGCTTCTTGCTCCGCGACAGCTTGCGCCGCCCGCCTTTGCTAACTTTGCGCTGCCTTTGCACGTCTTCGCCGTTAAAGATTTTGCCTTCGCTTCGAAGGACAAAAGGTGCTCGCATATCCCATCGCTTCCTTGACTTCACTTCTCACGCGCCTCGATAATAAAAAGTTCTCGCATCACATCTGAAGTCATAATGGTCTCAACTGCCAGCCCCTCAATCCAGGAAGGAGTTGCACCACTTCGCGCCGGCGAAGGGCGCTCGTTCCTTCTTCGCCGGTTGCACTCTCTCAGCGGAATTGTCCCCGTTGGCCTGTTCCTGATCGAGCATTTCATCTCGAACGCATTCGCCACTCGAGGTCCGGGAGCCTATGCTAAGCAGGTAGAGTTGCTCTCCGGCTTTCCGTTTGTCTTCTACCTCGAGTTGTTCGGCATCTGGCTGCCGATCCTTTATCACTCTCTCTACGGCTTCTACATCTGGTACCGAGGGGAGAGTAACATTGCCGATTATCCTTGGATGGGCAACTGGATGTTTACCGCCCAGCGCTGGACCGGCGCGATAGCTTTCTTTTACATGGTCTGGCACACCTGGCACCTGCGCTTCACCGGTGTGCACATCCTGACGTACCCGGGAGCCGCGTTCGGCAAGGTTCAAGCAGAGTTCCAGCACACATGGGCGGTCGTGTTCTATGCCGTCGGCATTCTCTGCGCCTCTTGGCACTTCGCCTACGGGCTGTGGTTGTTCGCAGCCAAGTGGGGCATCACTACCGGCGACACCGCGCGCCGCAAGTTCGGCTATGTGTGCGTTGCCATCGGATTGCTCTTCGTCGTGGTCGGAGCTTTGACCATGCGCTCCTTCTTAACCACGCCGCTGCAGCCTGTGAGGTCGTCGGAAACGGTTGCGATGCTCGAATGACTCTGTCCACCTCTGTGTCTCTGTGTTCCTTTCAAAACCTGAACCCACTGAGGACATGCAGGAGAAGCAACGGATCTGAATGGCAGCTAACCCCAAAATAATCGTTGTTGGCGGCGGACTCGCTGGGCTCTCGGCAGTTATCAAGGTCGCCGAGATGGGTGGGCATGTCGATCTGTTCTCCATCGTGCCGGTTAAGCGCTCGCATTCTGTTTGCGCCCAGGGTGGAATTAATGCCGCGAAAAATCTCAAGGGTGAAGGCGATTCCACGTGGCAGCACTTTGATGACACCGTCTACGGCGGCGACTTCCTCGCCAATCAACCGCCTGTAAAGCAAATGTGCGATGCCGCTCCCGGCATCATCGATCTCCTCGACCGCATGGGTGTCCCCTTCAACCGCACGCCTGAGGGATTGCTCGACTTCCGCCGCTTCGGCGGCACGCTCTACAACCGCACCGCATTCGCAGGCGCAACGACAGGTCAGCAGCTTCTCTACGCGCTCGACGAACAGGTCCGCCGCTACGAATCCGAAGGCAAGGTGACGAAGTACGAGCACTGGGAATTTCTGTCGGCGGTCCTCGATAGCAACCGTACTTGCCGCGGAATCTGCGCGATGGATTTGCGCAGCATGGAAGTCCGCACTTTCCCGGCCGAAGCCCTCATCATCGCCACCGGCGGTATCGGCGCGATCTTCGGCAAGTCAACCAACTCCGTTGTCTGCACGGGATCTGCGCAGTCCGCGCTTTACCAGCAAGGCTGCTACTACGCGAATGGCGAATTTATTCAGGTACATCCGACTTCAATTCCAGGCGAGGACAAACTGCGGTTGATGTCGGAATCGGCCCGCGGAGAAGGCGGGCGCGTTTGGGTTCCAAAAACTCCGGGCGATAAGCGCGATCCAAAATCGATCCCGCAAAGCGGACGCTGGTACTTCCTCGAAGAATGGTATCCGAAGTACGGCAACCTTGTACCGCGCGACGTCGCCACTCGCGCCATCCACAAAGTCGTTTACGAGCACAATCTCGGCATCGATGGTAAGCCCATGGTCTATCTGGACCTCACGCACATCGATCCCAAGATTCTCGATCGTAAGCTGGAAGGAATTCTCGAGATTTACGAAAAGTTCGTGGGCGACGACCCCCGTGTCACTCCAATGAAGATTTTCCCGGGAATGCACTACACCATGGGCGGGCTGTGGGTCGACTAC
>Ga0075435_100000462_pt1 | contig 24787 bp, 20 predicted proteins | sample RhiMethybrSRZTD4_FD_75302 | JGI IMG/M metagenome (GOLD analysis project Ga0075435, IMG submission 75302) | Populus rhizosphere microbial communities from Tennessee, USA - Rhizosphere MetaG P. TD hybrid SRZTD4 | ecosystem: Host-associated > Plants > Roots > Rhizosphere > Soil | place: USA...
GAGGACGCGCGTCACGCCCTGCGCGTTGAACTCGCCGGTGAGCATCGGCTGATCCCACGACGCCGGCACGAACGACATCGCCGCGAGGTTGTAGAACTCGTGCGGCCGCACTTCGTCGACCAGGCGGATGAGCGAGAGCTGATCGAGCAGATCCGCCGGCTTGATCGTGATGCGGTCGAGCAGATGCTGGATGCGCCACACGTTCGGCGCGCTCGAACGGCGGACGCTGCCGACGACCTCGTAGCCCTTCGAGAGCAGGAGCTCGGCGAGATAGGATCCGTCCTGCCCGGTAATTCCGGTGATAATGGCCCGCTTTGCCATGGAAACGCTCGATTCTAGCATGACCGCGGATGAGCTCGGACGGCTCGAGCGCGAGCGGCGCGACGCCGACGCGCGCTACAACGCCGCGCTCACCGCGCTCGATCGCGCGATCGTCGGCGCCGAGGCGCGCGCGCTTTCGCACGAGGACACAGCGCGGCTCGGAACGGCGCTGCTCGAGTTCCTGCAGCAGATCACCGCGTTTGTCGAAAGCAAGGATCGCCGGCTCGCGGCGGAGGCCGCTTCACGATTCGACGCGATCGCGCGCGCGCTCGAGCCGGTGGCGGAGCTGCGGACGCAGGTCGCCGTGCTGCAGCGCGCGGTCGAGATGTTGAAACGCCGCGCAGCGGCCGAGCCTGCTGCGAGCATTTCAGATGGTAGCGGCCGGCCTTCCCTGGGCGCCGAAGCGCGCAGCGCGAAGGCGGCAGGCCGGCCGGGCGACGGGCTGAAGCCCGTCGCCTCCACGAATGTCGATGACTACAAGTACGTCGGGTTCGAGGACGAGTTCCGCGGCAGCGAGCCCGAGATCGCGGCGCGGCTGCGCGCGTACCTGCCGATCTTCGCCGGCGCGTCGGACGTCCTCGACGTCGGATGCGGCCGCGGCGAATTCCTCGCCGCGCTGAAGGAGGCGGGCATCACGGCGACCGGCGTCGACGCGAACGGCGACATGGTGGCCGCGGCGTGCGCGCGCGGCGTGCGCGCCGTGCACGCCGACGCGCTGGCGTTTCTCGAGTCGCTGCCCGACGGCGCGCTCGGCGGCCTGATCGCCGCGCAGGTCGTCGAACATCTCGAGCCGCGATATCTGATGCGCCTGATCGACGCCGCCGCGCGAACCCTGCGCCCCGGATCGCCGATTGTCCTCGAGACGATCAACCCGGCGTGCTGGCTGGCGTTCTTCAGCAGCTACATCCGCGACCTGACGCACGTCCGCCCCGTGCACCCCGACACGCTGCAGTACCTGCTGCGCGCGAGCGGCTTCGATCGCGTCGCCGTCCGCTACAGCGCGCCGGTGCCGGACCACATGAAGATGCAGACGATCGATCTGCCCGCGGCCGTCCTGGCGGCCGGCGATCCGACGTCGGCCGCCCTGTCGCGCGTCGCCCACGCGGTCAACGCGAACGCGACGGTCCTCAACAACCTGATGTTCACGCATCTCGACTACGCCGCCGTCGGCTACCGGATGTAGCGCGCGCCCGCGGGCAGCATGGAGCACATCGACGTCGCCGTCATCGGCGCGGGAGTGACGGGCCTCGCATCGGCGCGCGCCATCGCGCAGGCGGGGCGATCGGTCTGCGTCCTCGAGCGGCATCCGCGGCCGGGCATGGACACCAGCACGCACAACAGCGGCGTGATTCACGCGGGCCTCTACTACCCGGCCGGCACGCTGAAGGCGCGGTTGTGCGTCGAGGGGCGCGACCGCATGTACGAGTTCTGCGCGCGCTACGGCGTGCCGCACGTCCGATCGGGCAAGCTGGTGGTCGCGCACGACGAGAGCGAGATCCACGAGCTCGAGGCGCTGAAGACGCGCGGCGAGGGCAACGGCGTCGCCGGCCTCGCGATCGTCGATCGCGCGTTCATCGTCGCGCGCGAGCCGGCGGTGAACGCGGAGGTCGCGCTCTGGTCGCCCGACAGCGGCATCGTCAACGCCGAGGAATACGTGAAAGCGCTGCTGAGGACCGGCGCGGACGAGGGCGTCATCTTCCTCCCGGGCACGAGAGTCGTCGGCGCCGAGCGGCGCGGCGACGGCATGCTGCTGACGACCGAGCGCGAAACCATCCTCGCGACGGTGGTCGTGAACGCCGCCGGCCTCTACGCCGACGAGGCCTCGCGGCTCGTCGGCGGCGAGGCGTTCACGATCTATCCCTGCCGCGGCGAGTACGCCGAGTTCACGCCGGCCAAGCGATCGCTCGTGCGCGCGCTCGTCTACCCGCTGCCGCATGCGTCGGGCCACGGGCTGGGCGTGCATCTCGTGCGCACGACCGGCGGCCAGGTGTGGCTCGGGCCGACGGTCCGCTATCAGGACCGCAAGGACGACTACGAGAGCGACCGCGAGCCGCTCGAGGCGTTCGCCGCCGCGGCGCGGCGGCTGATCGACGGCGTCACCGTGGACGACCTTCGTCTCTCGGGCAGCGGCATCCGCGCGAAGCTGCACCCGCCGAGCGAGTCGTTCGCCGATTTCCTGATCCGCCGCGATCGCGAGAACCCGTTCGTCGTGCAGGCGTCGGGGATCGATTCGCCGGGGCTTACGTCCTCGCTCGCCGTCGGCGATCTCGTGGCCAAGATCGTAGCTGAGAATTTCTGAGCTCGCTCGCAGGTAATTGAGAATGAGGAATTAAGAATCAAGAATTCGTCCTGCCCTGATCACGAATTCTTGATTCCAAATTCCAAATTCTCAATTGCGCGCGCGACGTAGTCGCGCAGTGCGTCGCGCCACGGCGGCATCTCGATCCCTGCAGCGGTCAGTTTGTCGATCGAGAGCGCCGAATACTGCGGGCGCCGCGCGCGAAACGGCACGTCGGCCATCCGCACGGCGTTGAACCGCGGCTCGACGGCCAGCTGCTTCGCGAGCTCCTGCGCGAGCTCGAGCCAGGTGCACGCGCCGGCGTTGACGCAGTGGTAGAGGCCCGGCGCAGCGCCGGCCTCGAGGAGCCTGCGCGTCGCACGCGCCGCATCGACGACGTAGGTCGGCGAGATCGTGCGGTCGAGAAAGACGCGCGGCGCCTCGCCGCGGCGGAGCTGATGGAGGATCGCCGCGACGCTCCCCTTTTCGGGCGGCCCGCCTTCCGCGCGGCCGAACAGGCTCTCGACGCGCAGCACGTAGGCGCGCGGCGCGTCGAGCGCGAACCACTCGCCCAGGAGCTTCGACGCGGCGTAGACGCCGATCGGGTTCGGCCGGTCGTCCTCGCGATACGGTGCGCGCGACGCGCCGTCGAAGACGAAGTCCGTGCTGTAGTGCACCAGCGTCGCGCCGGCGCGCCGGGCCGCCTGCGCGAGCGCGCGCACGCCGAACGCGTTGACGTTCAGCACGTCGACCGGGTGATCCTCCGCGTAGTCGACGCGGTTGTCGGCGGCGCAGTTGACGATCGCGTCGGGCCGCAGCGGATCGATCGACGCGGCGACCGCGCGATCGTCGGCGATGTCGAGGTCGGCGCGCGCCAGCGGCACGACGTCGTGCGCGGCGGCGCACTCGCGGACGACGGCGGCGCCGAGCTGGCCGCCCGCGCCGGCGACGACGATCCGCATCAGGCCGCGCGCGACGCCTCGTCGCGGAACGCGCGAATCTGCGCGTCGTCGAGCACGCCTTCCCAGCGCGCGACCACGGCCGTGGCGATGCAGTTGCCCATCACGTTCACCGCCGTGCGGCCCATGTCCATGATCTGATCGATGCCGAGCAGGATCGCGGCGCCCTCGAGCGGCAGGCCGAACTGCGACAGCGTCGCCGCGAGGACCACGAGCGCGGCGCGCGGCACGCCGGCGACGCCCTTGCTCGTGAGCATCAGCGTCAGCATCATCACGAGCTGCTGGCCGATGGTCATCTCGACGCCGGCGAGCTGCGCGACGAACACGCTCGCGAGCGAGAGATACAGCGTCGATCCGTCCAGGTTGAAGCTGTAGCCGGTCGGCAGCACGAAGCCGACGATGTTCTTGGGCACGCCGAAGCGCTCCATCACCTCGAGCGACTTGGGCAGCGCCGCCTCGGAGCTCGCCGTGCTGAACGCGATCAGGAACGGCTCGCGGATCGCCTTGACGAAGGTGAGGAACGGCACGCGGATGAGCGCGGAGACGAGGCCGAGGACGATGAGCGCGAAGATCGCGAGGCCCACGTACATCAGCGCGACGAGCTTGCCGAGCGTGAACAGGATGCCGAGGCCCTTGCCGCCGACGGTCGCGGCGATGGCGGCGAAGACGCCGATCGGCGCGAACGCCATCACGTAGCCGGTGAACTTGAACATCGCCTGCGCGGTGCTGTCGAGCACGTCGACCACCGGCTGCCCCTTGGCGCCGATGGCGGCGAGGGCGATGCCGAAGAACAGCGAGAAGATGACGACCTGCAGGATGTCGCCGCGCGCCATCGCGTCGACGACAGAGGTCGGGAACATGTGCAGCAGGATGTCCCACGCGTGCTGCTGGCTCTGCACCATCGCGGCGGCGGCCGACGTGTCGGCGCCGATCGGCAGCGTCAGGCCCGCGCCCGGCCTGAAGACGTTCACGAGCAGCAGCCCGAGGAAGAGCGCGATCGTCGTCGCGACCTCGAAGTAGACGATCGCCTTCAGGCCGATGCGCCCCATCGCCTTCATGTCGCCGGTGCCGGCGATGCCGACGACCAGCGTGGAGAAGATCAGCGGCGCGATGATCATCTTGATCATCCGCAGGAAGATATCGGCGAGCGGCTTCACCGCCACGCCGAACTGCGGCCAGAGGTAGCCGACGCCGATCCCGAGCACCAGCCCGATGAAAATCTGCGTCGTGAGGCTGGGCAGCCCGCTCGTGGCGGACCTCGCCGCGCGGGAGGCGTGAGCGTCGGTGCGCATCAGGCGTTCACCATACCATCACCGGCGCGACTTGACGGCGGCGCGCGTCTCGCGGTCGACCTCGCGGCGCTTGATCGTCTCGCGCTTGTCGTATTCCTTCTTGCCCTTCGCGAGGCTGACGGCCACCTTCACGCGGCCGTTCTTGAAATACAGGCGGACCGGGACGAGCGTCATCCCGCGCTCGACCGTCTTGCCAATCAGCTTGCGGATCTCCTCGCGGTGCAGCAGGAGCTTGCGCCGCCGCAGCGGCTCGTGGTCCGCGTAGCCGCGGTGGCTGTACGGGCTGATGTTGACGTTGTAGAGGAACACCTCGCCGTCCTCGACGCGCGCGAAGCTGTCGCGGAGGTTCACGCGCCCCTCGCGGATCGCTTTCACCTCGGTGCCGAGCAGCGCGATGCCCGCCTCGAACGTCTCGAGCAGGTGGAAGTCGTGGTACGCCTTCCGGTTCTCGGCGATGTTCGCCTGCGCCTTTTCGCGTTCGCTCTTGTTGTTGGCCATCAGCGCGTCTGGATTGTTCAGGCGGACCTCGCGAGGCGCGCCGCGAGCAGCACCGCCGCGATCATGCTCTGCGGATCGGCCACGCCCTTGCCCGCGATGTCGAACGCCGTGCCGTGATCGACCGACGTGCGGACGATCGGCAGGCCGAGCGTCACGTTCACCGCCTGCCCGAAGGCCAGCAGCTTCACCGGGATCAGCCCTTGATCGTGATAGCAGGCGACGACGACGTCGAACTCGCCGCGCGTGGCGCGAACGAACACCGTGTCGGCCGGATACGGGCCCGAGACGTCGACGCCGCGCGCGCGGCACGCGGCGATCGCCGGCGCGATCACACGATCCTCCTCGCCGCCGAAGAGCCCGTGCTCGCCCGCGTGCGGGTTCAGCCCGGCGACGGCGATGCGCGGCGGCACTTTCGTGAAGCGCGGGATCGCCTCCGCGGTCAACGCGATCGTCGCCTGGACGCGCTCCTGCGTCAGCGCCGCCGGGACCTCCGCGAGCGCGATGTGCACCGTCGCCAGCACCACCATGAGGCGATCGGAGTAGAACATCATCGCGACGCGCGGCGCGCCGGTGAGGTGCGCGAGCAGATCGGTGTGGCCGGCCCACGGGAGCCCGGCGAGCCTGAACGCCTCCTTGTTGACGGGCGCGGTGGCGACGGCCTGAACGCTGCCGTCCATCGCATCGGCGACGGCGCGCACGATCACGTCGTGCGCTGCGCGTCCCGCCTCCGCGCTCAACATGCCCGGGGCGAAGCGCGCGCCGTTCGGCGGCGCGTAGAGGACAGGCTCGCAGACGGCGAGCACGCGCGGATCGCCCGCCGCCTTCGCCGCGACCTCCGGCCCGATGCCCGACGGATCACCGACGGTGATGGCGATGCGCGGTTTCATCGACGGGCGTCATGACTGTAGCCATCAGCCATTCGCCATCAGCCATGACAGCGGCAGCTTCCCGATCCGCAGCCGCCGGCTCCCGATCCGCAGCCCGTGGGGTTGTCGCAGCCGCCTTCGCTGCCGCAGCCGCCGTGCTGCACGCCTTTCGCGTTCGGCAGCTCGTAGCGCAGGCAGCATTTCAGGCGCCCGCACAACCCCGAGAGCTTCGACGGGTTGAGGCTCAGCTCCTGCTGCTTCGCCATCTTGATCGAGATCGGCTCGAAGGTCTGCAGGAACGTCGTGCAGCAGAGCGGCCGGCCGCACGTGCCGTAGCCGCCGTACATCTTCGCTTCGTCGCGGACGCCGATCTGCCGCATCTCGATCCGCGTGCGGAACTCCGCGGCGAGCTCGCGCACGAGCTCGCGGAAATCGACGCGCCCGTCCGCCGTGAAATAGAAAATCAGCTTCGAGCCGTCGAACGCCTGCTCGACGCGCGCGAGCTTCATGCCCAGCCCGCGCTCGCGGATCTTCAGGAGCGCGATCCGGTGCGCCTCCTGCTCGCGGTGCTGGTGCTTCAACCGCGCGACGACGTCTTCGCGCGACGCGATGCGCACGACGCGGTGCGGCGAGTCGGGCGGCGGCCGCCGCTTCGTCTCGAGCTGCGGAATCGTGCGGACGACGGTGCCGACGGCGGGCCCGCCGTCGGTCTGCACGACGACGCGGTCGCCGACGCGCGGCGGGTTCGGCGCGTCGGGCGCCAGATAGGTGCCCGCGCGGCCGACCGGCGTCAGCTTCACGGCGACGAGCGGCGCGCGCGGCGGCGTGCTCATAGCTGCAGCACCACCCAGTCGGCGACCACCTTCACGCCGGCGTTCCGCTCGAGCGCGACGAGCGCGCGATCGATCGCGGCGAACGCGCGGACGCCGCGCTCGCCTTGGTACGCCGGCGCCAGCCGCTCGAGCGCCGGCCGCACGTCGCGGTTCGCGATCGCGCGATCGTCGGCGCGCGCGGCAATCACCGCCGCGTCGCGCAGCAGCGACGCCATCGCGCGCAGGTGCGACGCGAGCTGCGCGCGATCGCTCGCGCCGCCGCTCCCCGTCTTCGCCAGCAGATCCTTCGCCGCATCGATCCGTCGCCCCGGCACGCGCTCGTTGGCGGCTTGCGCGAGGACGCGCTGCGCGACGTCGCGCGCCTCGACGAGGTCGCCGCCGCTCGTCTCCAGCGCGCGGCCGAGGCTTCCCTCGGCGCCGGCTGCCACGGCGCGCGCCTCCGCTTCGCCGTGGCCGCGCGCGATGAGCGCCGCGGCGATGTCCTCCTCGCCGAGCGGGCGGAACCGCAGCTGCGGACACCGCGAGCGGACCGTCGGCAGCAGCACGTCGGGCCGCGCGGTGACGAGGACGAACACGGAAGACGGCGGCGGTTCCTCGAGCGTCTTGAGCAGCGCGTTCTGCGCCTGCGGCAGCATCGCGTCGGCATCGTCGACGACGACGACGCGGCGCCGCCCTTCGAACGGGCGGTAGCCGGCGCGATCGATCGCGTCGCGGATTGGATCGACTCTGATGAGCCCCGTATCCCCCGGCTCGATGACGAGGACGTCTGGGTGCACGCCGCGCGCGATGCGCGTGCACGCCGCGCAGCGGCCGCACGCGTCGCCGTCAGCCGGAGAAAGGCAGTTGAGTGCTTGCGCGAGCGCGACGGCGGTCTTCCGCTTCCCGACGCCGGACGGGCCCGTGAAGAGCAGGCTCGGCGGAAGCGTACCTCCGGCGACCGAGCGTGTGAGAAGGCTCGTCAGCCGGCCATGCCCGAGGACGTCGCGAAAGGGCATCGTACCGGCATGCTACCACTCAGCCGCTAGAGGCCGCCCTTCTTCTTCGGCGGGGGTGGCGGCTCGGGCTGCTCGTTGTTCTCTTTGGGCTCGCCGTCGCGGCCGATGCCGAACACGCGCGACCAGAAGCCGCGCTTCTTCTTCGGCGGCGCCGGCGGCGCGATGTCCTCCGGCGGCAGCGCCGCCGCGATGCCGCTCGTCGCGGTCGGCGCCGGCGCGACGGCCGGATCCTCGGCGCGCGGCGGCACCGGCTTCTCCTGCTGGACGCCGAACAGCCCGGCAACCTTCGTCATGATGCCGCGCGTCGGGTGCTGATCGCAGTAGGTCGTCGGCTCGGTGCCGCGCGCGAAGTACTCGGTGTAGATCATCGAGCGCCGTTCGAGGTGCCCGTCGCGCGCCTCGACCTCGACGTCCTGGCAGCCTTCGGTGGCGAGCAGACCCGACAGCCGGCAGACGTTCGCGGTTGTGATGCCGCGCGGCGGAACGAACCAGTCCGGCTTGTCGTCGTGCGTGGCGGTTTTCATGAACGCGGCCCACGCGGGCACGGCGACGTCGGCGGCAAAGCCGTTGGGCACAATCGTCCGCGGCTCGTCGAAGCCGACCCACACGCCGGCGACGTGCGTCGGCGTGTAGCCGACGAACCACGCGTCCTTGAAATCGTTGGTCGTGCCGGTCTTCCCCGCCGCCGGCAGCCGGAAGCCGAGCTGACGCGCCTTGTTCCCGGTGCCCGCGTTCACCACGTCGGCGAGCATCGTGGACATGAGGAACGCCGTGACGTCGCTGACGGCGCGCGACGAGGACTCGTGCGCCTGATAGAGAAGGCGGCCGTCCTGATCCTCCACACGCCGCACGAGAATCGGCTGCGGCACGAGCCCGTGGTTCGCGAACGCGCCGTACGCGGCGGTCATCGACTGCAGCGTCACCTCGCCTGAGCCGAGCGCGAGCGACGGAACCGGCGGCACGTCGCCGACGCCCATCGCTTTCGCGTATTGCACGGTGCGGCCGATGCCGACCTCCTGCAGCAGACGCACCGCCGCGCGATTGCTCGACGTGCGCAGCGCCGTGCGCAGCGTCATCGACGTCGACGAGGAGTGCTCGTCTTCGGGGACGTAGGCGCCCTGCAGCGTCGCGATCGGATCGTCGAGATGATCGACCACCGAGGCCGGGCTGAATCCGGCTTCGAGCGCCGTCGCGTAGACGAAGGGCTTGAACGCGGATCCCGGCTGGCGGTGCGCCTGCACGGCGCGGTTGAAGCGGCTCGTCTCGAAATCGCGTCCGCCGACCATCGCGTCGACGTGCCCGCTCTGCGGATCCATCGACACGAGCGCCGCCTGCAGCGGATCCTCTTCGTCGGCGCGCCCCTCGTCGGGCGCCTTGCCACGCTTCTGCGCCGCGGCCGCGCGCCGTTTCTTCCACGCGGCGCGCTTCTCCTCGACCGCCTTCAGCTGATCGGCGATCGCGTTCTCCGCGGCCAACTGCGTCGGCATGTCGATCGTCGAGAAGACGCGCAGCCCGCCCTGATACACGCGCTGCCACCCGAACCTGTCGACGAGCTCGCGCCGCACCTGCTCCTTGAAGTACTGGCCGTGCGGCTCGCTGGCGCGCAGCGTGTCGTGAAGCGCGATCTTCGTCGCGCGCGCTTTCTTCCACGCGTCGCGGTCGATCGCGCCGTTGTCGAGCATCGCCTGCAGCACGACGTTGCGCCGCAGCGTCGCCCGCTCCGTGCTCACCGTCGGCGCGTACGCCGACGGCGACTTCACCAGCCCTGCGAGCGTCGCCGCCTCGGCGACGTTGAGCTCCGATGCGTGCTTGCCGAAGTAGCCGCGCGCGGCCGCCTCGGCGCCGTAGAGGCCGTCGCCGAAGTAGACCTTGTTCAGGTACAACTCGAGGATCTGATCCTTGGTGTAGAGCCGCTCGATGCGCGCCGCGAGAATCAGCTCCTGGAGCTTCCGGTGCAGCGTCTTGTCGGGCGTCAGGAAGCTCTGACGCGCGAGCTGCTGCGTAATCGTGCTGCCGCCCTGGGCGCGGCGGCCGTGGCGCAGGTTGACGAGCGCGGCCGATCCGATGCGCACGAGATCGAAGCCGCGGTGCTGATAGAACCGCTGGTCCTCGGTGGCGAGCAGCGCGCGCGTCAGGTTCGGCGAGATGTCGGACAGCGGCACCTCGATCCGCTGCTCCTTGTAAATCGTGAACGCCAGCTGATCGTGGGCGTCGAAGACGGCCGTCGCCTGGTCCATCTCCGTCATCCGGTGCAGCGCGTCGGTATCCGGCAACCCACTTCCGAGGCTGGTGAGGAACCAGATGCCGCCGATGGTGATCCCGGCGGCGACGGCAAGGAAGACCGAGGCGACGAGGACGACGAGGCGAGGGTGGCGTGCGCGGGCGTTGCGCCATTCCCGGGCGAGCTCGGCCAGCCTCTCGCGGAATGTCGCCTTCATGGCCGGGAAAAGTTGCAACAGATGCGCCACAGCCATTGTGCTCAGCGGTTCTCCCGCGCGCGTGGCACCTCGGTTGCAAATTGTTCCTGCGGAGGCATTTGGTGAAAGCTGTCGCGCGCGTCGGCCTGGCGATTGGCGTGACGGGTATGTTGTCCGCTGCGCTTTTTGCGTCGCGGACGATTACCTCTACACTGCCGCCGCTGCCAGCCGTCTACGCGGCGACGCCCGCCGGCATCGACGCCCCCGCGGATCAACGCCCGTCGGGCGACGAAAGCGGCGCCGTCGATCTGTACGGCAACCAGGTCACCGACGCCATCGCGACCTACAGCATCGACCCGACCGGCAGCCTTTACGAGCTGCACTCGCCCCAGACCGAGCTTCCACGCCTCGCGTCGCCCAAGAGCTGAGGGGATTGGGGGTTCGGGATTGGGGATTGGTTAGATCACGACCGTCACGCTGTTCGCATCCAATCACTCATCACCAACCACCCCATGCCCTAGTCCCCAGTCCCCAATCCCTACGACGATCGCATTATCATTGCCGCGCGAGGCGACAACGATGCGGCATCCGAGGCGGCTGGCGGTCGCGTTTCTTCCGGTCATCGCCGGCCTGACGATTTCGGCGCAATCTTCCAAAACGTTCAAGGCGCGCCTTGCGCCGGTGCCCATCGATATCTCGATGCAGGCCACGGTCGCCGGCTCCGGTTCGGTGACGGCGACGCTCGCCGGCCCGAAGCTGCAGATCACCGGCGCCTTCGACGGTCTCAAGTCGCCCGCGACGATCGCGCAGGTGCACAAGAGCCCGGTGCGCGGCGTCCGCGGGCCCGTCGTGTTCGATCTGACGGTCGCGAAGACGGACGCGTCGAGCGGGACGCTGAGCGGCGCGATCGATCTCACCTCGGCGCAGCGCGAGGACCTCGAGAAGGGGCGCCTCTACGTGCAGCTGCACAGCGAGAAGGCGCCCGACGGCAACCTCTGGGGATGGCTGATGCCGCAGGAGAACAAGCGATGAGGAACGGCGTCCGCGCGCCGATGATCGCGATCGGCCTTGCCGTGCCGCTGGCGATTGCGCTCGCCGCCGGTCAGCAGACGCCGGCGGCCATCTACACCGCGGCTCAGGCCGCCGCCGGGCGCGCCGTGTATCAGGCGAACTGCGCGAGCTGCCATCTGCCCGATCTCGCCGGCCGCAACGAAGCGCCGCAGCTCGCCGGCGGCAACTTCATGACGGCGTGGCGATCGCGCTCGACGCGCGATCTGTTCGAGTTCATCCAGTCGACGATGCCGCCGACGGCGCCGAGTCTGAGCGCCGAACAGTACATCGCGGTCACCGCGTTCATCCTGCAGGCGAACGGCGCGCCGGCCGGCACGCAGCCCTTCACGCCGGAGACGGCCGCGCCGATCGGAACCGTCGCAACGGGCGCCGCCGCCTCCGGCGCCGGCGCGCGGCAGGCGCAGACGACGACCGCCGACGATCCGACGCCGCCGCCGGCGGGCGCCGCGGGCCGCGGCGGACGCGGCGGCGCGGCGGGCGCGGGAGGATTCGGGCGCGGCGGCGCACCGGCCAACGCGGGCCCGCTCGGCCTCACCGTCAGCGGCCAGGTGAGGAACTTCGTGCCGGTCACCGACGAGATGCTGCGCGCGCAGGATCCCGGCGACTGGCTGATGGTGCGCCGCAATTATCAGGGCTGGAGCCACAGCCCGCTGACGCAGATCACGCGCGACAACGTGCGCGAGCTGCAGCTCGCGTGGGTGTGGGGGATGAACGAGGGGCAGGCGAACGAGCCGACGCCGCTCGTGCACAACGGCGTCATCTATCTCACCAACACGATGAACATCGTCCAGGCGCTCGACGCAAAGACGGGCGATCTCGTCTGGGAGAACCATGTCGGGCCGAACGCCGCGATCGGGATCGCGGCGATGCGCAACATGGCGATCTACCAGGACAAGGTGTTCGTGGCGACGACCGACGCGCGGCTCGTCGCGCTCGACGCGCGCACGGGCCAGAAGGTGTGGGACACGCCGATCGCGGATCGCGCGAAAGGCTACGCGAATACCGCCGGGCCGATCGTCATCAAGGGCATCGTCGTCAACGGGCTCGTCGGGTGCGATCGCTACGGCAACGACGGCTGCTGGATCAGCGGCTACGACGCGGCGACGGGCAAGCAGCTGTGGAAGTTCCAGACCGTCGCGCGCGGCGCGCAGCCAGGCGCCGAGACGTGGGGCGCGCTCGCCGACAACCTCCGCGTCGGCGGCGAGACGTGGATCGCGGGCAGCTACGATCCCGATCTCGATCTCACCTACTGGGGCGTCGCGCAGGCCAAGCCCTGGATGCGCGCGAGCCGCGGGACGACGAACTTCGACAACGCGCTCTACACGAGCTCCACGGTGGCGCTGCATCCGAAGGACGGCACGCTGGCGTGGCACTACCAGCACGCGCCCGGCGAGTCGCTCGATCTCGACGAGGTGTTCGAGCGCGTGCTCGTCGACGTTGGCGATCAGAAGGTCGTCTTCACGATCGGCAAGGCGGGCATCCTCTGGAAGATCGATCGCCGCACCGGGCAGTACGTTGGCCACAAGGAGACGATCTTCCAGAACGTGTTCGACTCGATCGATCCGAAGAGCGGCACGCCGACCTATCGCGCGGACATCCTCGAGCAGAAGACCGGGCAGTGGGTGCAGTCGTGTCCGAGCACCGAGGGCGGACACAACTGGCAGGCGATGAGCTACGTGCCCGCGGCGGGCACGCTCGTAATCCCGCTCAGCCAGTCGTGCATGGAGATGTCGGGACGCAAGATCGAGTTCACGAACGGCTCCGGCGGCACCGGCGCGGATCGGCGGTTCTTCGAGATGCCGGGCACCGACGGCAACGTCGGCAAGCTCGCGGCGTTCGACGTGAAGACGATGAAGGAAGTGTGGAGCCGCGAGCAGCGATCGCCGTTCCTGACCGGCGTGATGACGACCGACAGCGGCGTCGGCTTCGTCGGCGATCTGGATCGCGTGTTCCGCGCGTTCGACGTGCGGACGGGCGAGACGTTGTGGCAGGCGCGGCTCGGCACGACGGTGATGGGCTACCCGGTCACGTTCACCGTGGGCGGGCGCCAGTACGTCGCCGTCACGACAGGCGCGCAGGGCGGCGGCAGCCCGCGCGTCGTGCCGCGCACGATCATTCCGGAAGTGAAGATGCCGACGAGCGGCAACGCGCTGTACGTCTTCGCCCTGCCGGAGAGGGGCAGGTAGGGCGGGCGGGCCAGGTAGGCCGGGTGGGTCGCAAAGGACACAAAGGGACGTACGTAGTGGACGGCCTTCAGACCGTCCCGCAACACGGAGAAGATCGATGACGCGTGCGATGGCGATCTCAATCTGCGCGCTTGCAGTGATGGCGTCGCGGGGGCTCGTCGCGGACGGCGCGAAGACGCGAAGGCCGACGTCGATCGCTGGATGACCGAGCTCTCCAACTGGGGCCGGTGGGGCAAGGACGATCAGATCGGCACGCTGAATCTGATCACGGCGGAGAAGCGGAAGCAGGCGCTGCGGCTGGCGAGCGACGGCGTGTCGGTGTCGCTGGCGCACACGCTCGACAAGGAGCAGTTCCCCGACAACCCGCGGCCGCTCGGACAGCAGATGACGCTCGACGCCGGCGGGCACGCGATGGATCTCTACACGATCTGGTACCACGGCTCGACGATCACGCACATCGACGCGCTCTGCCACTACTCGTTCGACGGAAAGATCTACAACGGCTTCGCGCGGTCGGCGATCGCGCAGGGCCCGCCGGGGACCGCCGTCTACGCGTCCGATCTCGAGGCGTGGGAGAAGTTCGCGGGCGTGAAGATCGGCAGCGGCGACGCGCTGTTCCTGCGCACGGGCCGCTGAGCCGAGCGCGCCGCGAAGGGCCCGTGGAACGTCGCGGCGAACGCCGCCGGCTTCCACGCGTCGGTGATGCCGTGGCTGAAGCCGCGCGACGTCGCGCTGCTCGGCAATGACGCGGTGAACGACGTCCAGCCGTCGGGCATCGAGGGATCGCCACGCCCGATTCACCAGCTTGCCATCGTCGCGCTGGGGCTGCCGCTGGTGGACGTGATGGATCTCGAGGCCGCCGCCGAAACCGCCGCGCGGTTGAAGCGGTGGGAGTTCCTCGTCACGGCGTCCGCGGTCCCCGTGCCCGGCGGCACCGGGTTCCCCTTGAACCCGATCGCGACGTTCTGACACGGACGACGATCGACGCAGAAGGCGCAGAACACGCAGAAATCGCCGCGCTTCGCGGGCCCGTCGCGCGGCGCCAAGATCGCACAGCGTGACACGCCTTTTCTCTGCGTGCTCCGCGTGCTCTGCGGTTGATTCCGTGGACGGAATTGCAGCGTGATCGCGCGGGACGAACGGACTAGAATCAGCCCATGAAATCTGCACTCTGCCTCGCCGCCGCGCTCGCGTTGACCGCGTCGCTCTCCGCGCAGAATGCCGCGCAGCTCGTCAACCTCCGCCACTGGTCGGGCCAGGCGGTCGCGCCGGTGTACGAAGGGTTCGACATCAACCCGGACGGCTCCTTCAACATGTGGTTCGGCTACATGAACCGCAACTACGAGGAGGAGATCGATCTCGCCGCCGGCCCGGACAACACCTTCGAGCCCGGCGGCGACCGCGGGCAGCCGACACACTTCGTGCCGCGCCGCCACAAGGACGTCTTCAAGGTCACCGTGCCGAAGGACTTCGGCGACAAGACGCTGACGTGGAAGCTGAACGCGCACGGGCAGCCGCAGCAGGTCGTCGCCACGCTCAAGCCGGTGTGGCAGATCGATCGGCTGCGCACGACGCGCGGCGGCAACAGCGAGAAGGTCAGCTCGAATCTGCCGCCCGTCGTCTCGGTGTCGGCGACGAACCAGTCCGCCGGCTCGGCGACGCTCGCCGTCTCGGCCACCGACGACGGGCTGCCCGCGCGCCGCGGCGCGCCCGTCGGCATGACCGTCCTGTGGACCAAATTCCGCGGGCCGGGCGCCGTCGCCTTCTCCGAGGCGCAGACGAAGCTCGCCGACGGCCGCGCGACGACGACCGCGACGTTCAGCGAGCCGGGCGACTACGTGCTGCAGGCCGTCGTGGACGACGGATCGGGCGAGGCCGCCGGCAACTTCGGCTACCACTGCTGCTGGACGAACGCGCAGCTGAAAATCACGGTCAAGGGGCAAGCCGCAATCCAATCCGCAACCCGCAATCCGCAATCGGGAAATCAATCCGCACTCCGCACTCCGCAATCCGCAATTCCGACGTTCGCCAAAGACGTCGCGCCGATCTTCCAGCGCAGCTGCCAGACGTGCCATCACGAGGGGACCTCCGCCCCGATGTCGCTCGTCACCTACGAGCAGGTGCGGCCCTGGGCGCGATCGATCCGACAGCGCGTCGCCGCGCGCGACATGCCGCCGTGGCATCTCGACAAGACGGTCGGCATCCGCCACTACAAGAACGACCGGTCGCTGAGCGACGACGAGATCGCGACGGTCGTCCGCTGGGCCGACAACGGCGCGCCGCAGGGCAACCCGGCCGACATGCCGCCGCCGATCGCGTTCCGCGCCGAGACCGACTGGTTCATCGGCGAGCCCGACCTGAAGGTGACGACGCCGAACGACTTCGTGATGTACGCCAACGGTCCCGACTGGTGGATCGATCAGTTCGCCGACGTCGAGCTGACCGAGGACCGCTGGATCAAGTCGATGGAGATCAAGCCGAGCAACCCGAAGGTCGTGCACCACGTCGTCGTGTACGCGATCGAGCCCGACGCGCCCGAGGGAACGCCGGAGGGCGGCGTGCAGCTCCACGAGTACGCCGTCGGCAAGTACGGCGACATCTTCGGCGACAACACCGGCCGCCTGCTGAAGAAGGGGACGCGGCTGCGCTACGACATGCACTACTTCGCGATCGGATCCGAGCAGCACAACAAGACGACGATCGCGTTCAGGTTCTACCCGAAGGGCGTCGTGCCGAAGTATCAGGTGCGATCGCAGGCGATCCGGAACATCCCGAACGACGAGCTCGAGGTGCCGCCGAACAGCGTCGTGCGCACCGACGGCTATTTCCGCCTGCAGCGCCCGGCGCGCATCGACTCGTTCCAGCCGCACATGCACATGCGCGGCAAGGGGCTCACCGTCGAAGCGATCGATCCGGCCACGAACCGCACGCAGATCCTGAGCTCGGTCGATCACTTCGACTTCAACTGGCACATCAACTACGTCTACGCCGACGAGGCGGCGCCGCTCCTGCCGGCGGGGACCGTGCTGCACCTGATCGGGATCCACGACAACACGTCGGCGAACCGGCGCAATCCGGATCCGGCGATGTGGGCCGGCTTCGGCGAGCGCAGCGTCGACGACATGCTCCAGGTCTGGCTCGACATCGTCTATCTCGACGACGCGGAGTACGCGCGGCTGGTCGAGGCGCGCAAGCCAAAGCCCGCGGCGACCTCCACGTCGCAGCAGCCGCAGCGCTGATCGTGCGCCGGCGCGTGCGTCAGGCAGGCGCGATCGTCTTCCGCCGGGAAGGCGATCGCCCGCTCGTCCTGCTGGTGCGATCGAAGAAGAACCCGACGGTGTGGGTCTTTCCCAAGGGCCACATCGAAGAGGGCGAGACGGCGGAAGAGACCGCCGCGCGCGAGACGTGGGAGGAAGCGGGCGTCGCCGGGCGCCTCGGCGGCGCCGTCGGCGCGCCGCTCGAGTTCGACTCCGGCGGCACGCCGATCACGGTCCAGTACTACCTGCTGCGCGCACGCACCGACGAGCCGTCGCCGGAAGGGCGCGACAAGCGCTGGCTCTCGCCCGACGACGCGCTCGATGCGCTCTCGTACGAAACGGCGCGCGGGAAGCTGCGCGAGGCGCTCGCGATGCTGACGTCGCCGGCATCGCGGACTCCGTAGGGGACGGCCCCTCGCGCTCTTTGCCTCCTTTGCGGCCTCTGCTCATCTCGGCAGTGTAAACGCGACGTACTCCCCTGAGTAATTTCCGCCGCTGATCGCGACGACGATGTACTGCTTGCCGTCGGCGAGATAGGTCATCGGCGACGCGCTCTGCGGCGCCGCCATATACACCTCGCCCACTTCCTTGCCGTTCGTCTTGTCGTACGCGCGCAGCATCGCCCCGCGCGGGTGCTCCGGCGTCGTCGTCAGCTGCGGATCGCCCATGACGACGAGCGATTTGGTGACCATCAGCCCGATGCCGCCGGTGCCCGCCTGGCCGGTCTTCGGAATGGTCAGACCTTTGAGCGCCGGGTGATTGCGCACGTTGTCGGGCGTGTCGCCGTGCGGCACCTGCCACAGGATTTCGCCGCGATCGAGGTTGACGGCGGAGATCGTTCCGTACGGCGGCTTGAGGATCGTCAGCCCGTCGACGAGCAGCCCGCCGCCGCCACCGCCGCCGCCGGCGCCGCCGCGGCCGCCGGCAGCCGCGCCGGCCGCTGGCGCAGCGGGCGGAGCGGCGGCCGCGGCGCGCTGCGCCTCGAACTGCGCCTGCGCGCGCGGTGAATCGGCCGCGCAGCAGTCGCCGGGGCCGAGCACTTCCTGGAACGGCCGTCCCGCGACGCCCGACACGTAGCGGATGTCGGAGAAGCCGGCCGGCGGCGTCACGAGCGACGTCGAGGTGATGCCGACGTTGTTCGCGTTCGCGATGATGTTGTGCGAGTCCGGATCGTAGGCGACGCCCGGCCAGTTCGTGCCGCCGACCGCGTTCCCCATGTTGATCGCGCCGAGGATGCCGTTCACGTCGCCGAGCACCGCCGGGTTGTACATCCACGGTCCGACCTTGTAGCGTTTGATCTGCTCGAGCGCCTTCGCGCGGAGCTCCGGCGTGAAGTCGATCAGATCGTCGGGCACCTTCAGGAAGTTGCGCGCGTAAGGCGGCGGCTTGGTCGGCGCCGGCTGCGTCGGGCTCGTCTTCTCGCCGGGAACGTCCGACTGCGGCACCGGCCGCTCCTCGATCGGCCAGACCGGCTGGCCGGTGACGCGATCGAACACCCACAGCATGCCCTGCTTGCCGGGCACCGCCACCGCCTTGACGGCGCGCCCGTTCACGGTGATGTCGGCGAGGATCGCCGCCGACGACATGTCGTAGTTCCAGAGCGGATGGTGCACCAGCTGGAAATGCCACTTGCGCTGGCCGGTCTTCAGATCGACGCACACGAGGCTCTCGGCGAAGAGATTGTTTCCCGGGCGATGGCCGCCGTAGAAGTCGGACGTGGGCGTCTCGACCGGCAGATACACGAGCCCGAGATCCTCGTCCACGGTGATCTGCGTCCAGACGCCCGTGTTGCCGTTGATCGCCCACGACTCGTTCTCCCACGTGTCGTTGCCGAACTCGCCCGGCCGCGGGATCGTGTTGAACGTCCACAGCAGCTTGCCGCTGCGGGCGTCGAACGCGCGCACCAGGCCCTTCGTGTTGTTGTGGGTACCGACCGTCGCCCCTTCGCGGAACGACGAGCCGACGATGATCACGTCCTTGACGATCGCGGGCGTGGAGTGCACGCCGATTTCGCCGCTCTCGAAATCGATCTGCTCGCCCTTGCCTTTGACCGCGCCCTTCTTGAGATCGACGATCCCGCCGTCCCCGAACGCCGTGACGAGCGACCCGTCCTTGGCGTGCAGCTCGACGAGCCGGTAGCCGGTGGTCACGTAGACGACGCGGTTGTCGCCGCGGCCGTCGGTCCAGTAGGACAAGCCGCGGCCGGAGAGCTGCCGCGGCGCGACGGCGGCGCGCTTTCCTTCGCGCAGGCTGTGCGTCCAGATCAGCTCGCCGGTCTTGCCGTCGAGCGCGACGACGGATCGCCTCGTGCCGCCCGTGGTGTAGAGGACGCCGTTGATCGCGAGCGGCGTCCCTTCGAGCTTGTACTCCGGCCGCGGGCCGAGCATGTCGGTCTTGAAGCGCCACGCGACGTCGAGCGTGCGGAAGTTCGACGCGTTGATCTGATCGAGCGGCGAGTACTTGGTGCCGCGAAGATCCGCGGTGTAGTACGGCCAGTCGCCGGCCGCCGTGGACGGCTGCCGCGGCGCGCCGGCGCGCTCCTGTCCGGACATGCCCGCCGAGATGGTTGCCAGCGCCGCGAACAGAGACAGCAGCCGCATCCTGCGCGTCATCGTGTTCCTCCGGTAGCGCAGCCCTTCAGGGCTGCCGTTCATCGAGGCAGATAATGCAACAACTTGAGCACGTCCGAGAAGACGCCCATCGCGGTGACGTCCGCGCCCGCGCCGGGCCCCTGGACGACGAGCGGCGTCCGCGAATAGCGCTTCGTGGTGAACGCAATCACGTTGTCGCTGCCCTTGGCCGCCGCGATCGGATGATCGCGCGGGAACGCCTTCAGGCCGGCGCGCGCGCGCCCGCGCTCGAGCGTGCCGACGTAGCGGAGCACGGCGCCGCGCGCCGCCGCGCGCGTGACCTTCTCGGCGATCGCCCGATCGCTGCGCGCGTACGCCGTCAGAAACGCCGGCGAGTACTTCCCGCGCGCGAGCGCAGCGGGCACGAGGCTGTCCACGCGCACTTCGTCGAGATCCATCCTCAGGCCAATCTGCCGCGCGAGAATCAGCAGCTTGCGCGCCACGTCCTGCCCGGACAGATCCTCGCGCGGATCGGGCTCGGTGAATCCCATCCGATGCGCGTCGCGCACCAGCGCGCTGAACGGCGTCGCGCCGTCGAACGTGTTGAACAGATAGCTGAGCGTGCCCGACAGGATCCCTTCGATGCGCACGATCTCGTCGCCGCTCGCGATGAGATCACGCAGTGTCGAGACGACGGGCAGGCCGGCGCCGACGTTCGCCTCGAACAGGAAATGGCGCTTCCGCTCCTCGAGCATCGCCATCAGCGCCGAATAGCGCTCCCACGGCAGCGCGTTCGCCCACTTGTTGGGCGTGATGATGTGGAGGTTCGCCTCGATGAACGCGGGATACGCGTCGACGATCGTCGGCCCCGACGTGCAGTCGACGAGCGCCACATTGGTCAGCTCCATCGCCGCCAGCCGCGCGGCGAACGCGCGCCCCTCCATCCGATCGCCCGACGCCTGCAGCAGCGCCGGCCATTTGTCGAGCGCGATGCCGCGGGCGTCGGCCGCGAAGCGCTTGCTGTTCGCCACGCCGACGACCGCCACGTCGAAGCCCTTCGAGAGGAGATAGTGCCGCTGCTGCGCGATCTGCTTCAGCACCGCGCCGCCGACGTTGCCGACGCCGACCACGGCCAGCGCGAGCTTCTTGCGCGGCTCGAAGAAGCCCTGGTGGATCGCGTTCAGCGCGCGCCCCTGCTGCGGCCCGTCGATGACGCACGAGATGTTGCGCTCCGACGCGCCCTGCGCGATCGCGCTGATGTTGACGTTCTGGCGGCCGAGCGACTCGAACACCTTCCCCGCCACGCCGGGCCGCCCCTTCATCCCCTCGCCGACCACCGCGAGAATCGCCTGATCGTTCTTGACGTCGACGAGCATCGACTGCTCGAGGAACTCGAACTGGAACTCCTGGCGGATGGCGGCCACCGCCGCGCCCGCGTCGGCGCTGCGGACGCCGAAGCAGATCGTGTGCTCCGACGACGCCTGCGAGATGAGCACGACGCTCACCTTGCGCGACGCGAGCGCGCGGAACAGCCGCTCGGCGACGCCCGGCACGCCGACCATGCCGGGGCCGCGCAGCGTCAGCAGCGACAGATCGCCGACCGACGTGATCCCTTTCGCGAGCGCGCCGTCGCCTTCCTCCGCACGGCGCGAGATCAGCGTGCCCGGCGCGTCCGGGTTGAACGTGTTCTTGATCAGAATCGGAATCCGCTTCGCAACCGCCGGCGCAATCGTCGCCGAGTGCAGCACCTTCGCGCCGAAGTACGAGAGCTCCATCGCCTCCTCGTAGGTCATCTGCGGCAGCACGAAGGCCGACGGCACGATCCGCGGATCGGCGCTCAGCACGCCGTCCACGTCGGTCCAGATCTCGATGAGCGACGCGCCGACGGCGGCGCCGACGATCGCCGCGCTGTAGTCCGAGCCGTTCCTCCCGATCGTCGTCGTCTGCCCGTCGTCGGTGGCGCCGATGAAGCCGGTGACGATCGGAACGATCCGAGGCGAGCGTCGGAACAGCGCGGCAAAATAGGCGCGCGTCCGCCGGTTCGTCTTCCGGAACACGACCCCGGCGTGCGTGAACTGATCGTCGGTGACGACGATGTCGCGCGAGTCGACGGACACCGAGCGCGTCGTCTGGTCGAGATAGGCCGCGACGATCACCGCCGACAGACGCTCGCCGAAGCTCGCGGTCATGTCGAGCGCGCGCAGCGGGCAATGGCGCAGCAGGTGAATGCCCTGCAGCGTGCTCTGGAGCTCGGCGAGCAGCGCGTCCACCTGCGCGCGCACGCGCGTGCGGCGCTTCTTCACGAGCTGCGAGACCGCGGCGCGGTGCCGGCGCGCGATCGTGTCGAACGCCTCCTCGTGCGAGCCGTCGGCGTGCTCGGCGAGCCGCGCGCACTCGAGCAGCTGGTTGGTCACGCCCTGAAACGCCGAGACGACGACGATGACCGGCTCGCGGCGGCGAGCCTCGAGCACGATGCGGCCGACGCCGCGAATCGTCGCCGGCGTCGAGAGCGATGAGCCTCCGAACTTGAGAACCTTCATGAGCGGTGCGCGTGTCCGGTCGAGGTTCCGGCCGGGCCGCGAGCCGTAAGGATAACAGGTGCCGTTAACATCGCCGCCTCCCACGCGTCCTCTTCGGCGAGGAGGCCGTGATGAAGAGAGCCCGCTCGATCGGCGGCGCGCTCGCCGCGCTCGCCGTCTGCGCGGCGACCGTGCTCGCGAGCGATCCCGTCGCCGTGTATTCCCGGGTCGACAGGGTCGTGCTGGAACCGAACGCCGCGGCGCCCGAGACGATCCAGATCTGGGGCGTCTTCGCGATGGCGAAGCCCGAGGACCGCAACGACTACCTGCCGCCCGCGCGCGGCTATCTGTACTTCACGCGGCCGGCCGACGCGCGCGCGGGCCGCGCCGAATGGGCCGACCTCGCGCAGATCGCGGGCACCGGACAGATCGTCGCGTTCGGCAGCCGGTACGATCTCCACGCGCGGCTGCGGCGATCGGACGAGCGGCCGGCCGAGCCCGATCGCTACTCGCTGAATTTCGGGCTGTCGAAGGTGCGCGGCCGGACCGACTACCCGCCGATTCGCGCGCTCGCCGCGTTCAAGGAGTAGACGCGTGGCGCTCGTCATCGCGCTCGCCGTCTGGTGGAACGCGCAGACGATCGCGCACCACTTCATCCACCGGCCGTTCTTCCGGCGCGCGGGCGCGAATCATCTCTTCGCGGCGGCGCTGAGCGTGGCGCTCGGCTTCCCGCAGTCGCTGTGGCGCGATCGCCACCTCGCGCACCATGGGGGCGGGCGCGTGCGTGTGGCGATCTCGCCGGAGATCGGCGTGCAGGCGGCGCTCATCGCGCTTGTCTGGAGCGCCATCGCCGTCCGCGCGCCGGCGTTCTTCGCGGCGACCTACATGCCCGGGTACCTCGCGGGGCTCGCGCTGTGCGCGGTGCACGGCCACTACGAGCACGCGGGCGGCGTCACGAGCCATTACGGATCGATCTACAACGCGCTGCTCCTGAACGACGGCTATCACGTCGAGCACCACGCCTACCCCGGCGTGCCGTGGCGCCGCCTGCCGGCGTTGCGCACGCGCGGGGCGCGCGAAAGCCGATGGCCGGCGCCGCTCCGCTGGCTGGAACAGATCGGCCTCGAGGGGCTCGAGCGCGTCGTGCTGCGCTCGGCGGCGCTGCAGCGCTTCGTCGTCGCCGCGCACGCGCGCGCGTTCCGCCGTCTGGCTGCGGCGCTGCCGGCGCGATCGCCTCGCATCGCCATCGTCGGCGGCGGCCTCTTTCCGCGGTCCTACCTCGCTTTGAGCCGCCTGTTTCCGGAGGCGCGGTTCACGATCATCGATGCCGACGCGCGCAACCTCGCCCGCGCGCGGACCTTCGTCGCCGCGAGCCGCGTCGATTTCGTGCACGCGCGCTTCGGCGCCGCCGCGCGCGAGGCGTACGACGCCGTCGTGATCCCGCTGTCGTTCGACGGCGATCGGCAGGCGATCTACGCGCGTCCGCCGGCGCCGATCGTCTTCGTCCACGACTGGATCTGGCGCCGGCGCGGCAACAGCCGCATCGTGTCGGTCGCGCTGCTGAAGCGCATCAACCTGGTGCGCGCGTGAGGATCGTCGGCCTCGCTGTCGTGTTCGCCGCGACGAAGGTGGCGGGTGTCTGGGGACATCCGGTGGCGGCGTCGCCATGGACGCCGATCGCGTACTTCTGGCAGGACGCGCTCGTCGTGCTCGCCTTCGCCGCCGTCGACGCGCGGCTGCGCGCGCAGCCGCGAGCGGCGTGGACGTTCTACGCGGTCGCCGCGCTCTACGCCGTCGTCAACATTCCCGTCGTGCGCGTGCTGTCGACGCCGTTGACCGTGCCGATGTGGCGCGCGGCGCGCGGCACGATTGCCGACTCGATTCGCCTCTACGCGACGGCGCCGAACGTGCTGCTGATCGCGGCCGCCGCCGCGCTGGCGTGCGTCGCGCCATTGTGCGCGCGGCGCGCGTCGCCGCGGCGCATCGCCGCGCCGCTCGTCGCGTGCGCCGCGCTCGGCCCGGCGGCAGCCGCGCGCGTCGACACGGCCGGCCTCGACCGCAACGCGTGGACGGCGCTCGCCCGTTCGATGCTCCCGCAGATCGACGCGCGCGCCGCGGTCTCCTCCGACTGGCGCGCGGCCGGCGCCGATCGAACGCCGCGCGACGATCTCTCGCGGCTCCGCGGCGCGGCCGCCGGGCGAAGCGTGGTGCTCGTCGCGCTCGAATCGACGGCGGCGCGTTATCTCGGCCTGTACGGCGCATCGCCCGACGTCATGCCGCACCTTTCCGCGCTCGCGCGATCCGCGGTCGTCTTCGACAACGCGTACGCCGTCTACCCCGAGAGCATCAAAGGGCTCTTCTCCGTGCTCTGCTCGGCCTACCCGGCGTTCGACGTCGCTGCCGGCGAGTACGCCGCCGCGCCGTGTCCGTCGCTGGCGGCGGCGCTCGGGCGCCAGGGCTACGCGACGGCGCTCTTCCACTCGGGCCGCTTCGTGTATCTCGGCATGGGGGCGATCGTCCGCAGCCGCGGCTACGGCACACTCGAGGACGCCGGCGACATCGGCGGCCACCGCGTCTCGAGCTTCGGCGTCGACGAGCCGGCGACCGTCGAGCGCATCCTCCAGTGGATCGACGCGCTCGTTCCCGATCGGCGGTTCTTCGTCACGTATCTGCCGATCGCCGGCCATCATCCGTACGACACGCCGGAGCCGGGTCCGTTTCCCGA
>Ga0075435_100000463_pt1 | contig 24763 bp, 30 predicted proteins | sample RhiMethybrSRZTD4_FD_75302 | JGI IMG/M metagenome (GOLD analysis project Ga0075435, IMG submission 75302) | Populus rhizosphere microbial communities from Tennessee, USA - Rhizosphere MetaG P. TD hybrid SRZTD4 | ecosystem: Host-associated > Plants > Roots > Rhizosphere > Soil | place: USA...
TATAGATAGACCATAATGTTTTGATGGTCATTTTCCCATGCAGAATTGAGGGCCGTGACAGACGACATTGTCAGAAATTGGCTCAAGTTCATTCTATTTCTGAAAATGGAAACTGAGAGGTTAAAATTTACATCTTTCTTGCTACAATAACGTTAAGTTAACAGAGCAGGAAAGACATAGTAAAAGCATATACAATAATCGCTTCTAACACATATATCTATATAAGCATCGGAAAGGAAGCGAAGAGGTTAGTTTCATGATGTGGGTATATATTCATACTATATAGTAAGTTTAAAATATCCCAAAATATCCCACATTTTATAAATTTTAGGTGAATGAAAGATGTCAATTCAACAAGGTTCAGCTGGCGGAATGCCAGTATTAATATTGAAAGAGGGTGCTAGTCAGACAAAGGGTCGCGATGCACAGAAAAATAATATTACTGCTGCAAAATTGATAGCTGAAATAGTAAAAAGCTCTCTTGGCCCTAGAGGAATGGACAAGATGTTAGTAGATACTCTTGGTGACGTTACGATTACAAATGATGGTGCAACAATTTTGAAAGAGATTGATGTACAACATCCAGCAGCCAAGATGATGGTAGAGATTAGTAAGGCAACAGATAATGAGGTAGGAGATGGTACGTCGTCTGTAGTAATATTAGCAGGTGCTCTGATCGAAAAGGCAGAAGAACTAATTGCAAAGGATGTTCATCCGACAATCATAGTTGATGGTTATAGGAAGAGCGCCACTAAGGCTCTCGATGTTCTTAGCAACATTGCTCAGAAAGTTAACGCAAGTGAAAAAGAACAATTGACTAAGATTGCAAAGACATCCATGCAAACAAAGCTTGTCTCAAAAGAATCTGATGATCTAGCGCAGATTGTAGTTAGTGCAATATTACAGGTATCAGAAAAAATTGAATCTGGTAACAAAGTGGATATCGATGATATAAAAGTGGATAAGAAGGCAGGTGGTTCATTGCGTGACACTAAATTGATCAAAGGCATTGTACTAGACAAGGAAGTCGTTCATGGTGGAATGCCAAAAAGAATAGAAAAAGCAAAAATCGCACTAATAAATTCTGCTCTTGAGATCGAAAAGACAGAGTTTGATGCCAAGATAAACATTAACTCTCCAGAGCAAATGAACATGTTCCTAGAAGAAGAGAACAAGATGCTAAAGAGTATGGTTGATAAGGTTATTACTGCAGGCTCCAATGTAGTTGTCTGTCAAAAGGGCATCGATGACATTGCACAACATTATCTGGCAAAGGCCAATATTTTAACAGTGCGCAGAGTTAAGGAAAGCGACATGACTAAGCTAGCGAGAGCAACAGGCGCACGAGTAATAAACAACCTTGAAGACCTCACGTCTAAAGACCTTGGTTCCGCTGATCTAGTCGAAGAACGTAAGGTAGAGACAGACAAATGGGTATTTATTGAGGGATGCAAGCACCCTAAGTCAGTAACAATACTAATCAGAGGTGGCTCACAAAGGGTTGTTGACGAAGCCGAACGCTCTATTCATGATGCGCTGATGGTTACAAAGGATGTCATTGAAAAACCAGCGATCGTTGCTGGTGGCGGTGCTCCTGAAGCGCATGTGGCAGGCAAATTAGGCGAATGGGCAAGTACACTTTCGGGCCGGGAGCAGCTTGCCGCGCAAAAATTTGCTGAAGCTTTAGAAGTAGTTCCACTTACATTGGCAGAAAATGCAGGTATGGATCCAATTGATAGCATGACAGAGTTACGCGCAAAGCAGAGCAAAGGCTCTAAATGGACTGGAGTTGACGCAAGAAACGCCAAAATTGCAGATATGTCAAAATTAGATATTGTAGAACCACTCTCTGTAAAAGAGCAGATTATTAAATCAGCAACAGAGGTTGCATCGATGCTTCTTAGAATTGATGATGTAATCGCCTCTGGAAAATCAGCTGGTGGACCACCAGGCGGCGGCATGCCACCAGGCGGCATGGGCGGCATGGGCGGCATGGGCGGCATGGGCGGCATGGGCGAAATGTAAGATCAAGAAAGATGGTTTCTGATTCATCCTCTTCCCTATCTATCCATCTTTTCTTGCCCTTTTAATTCTACAATTATTACGTCTTTAACCCAGCTTCCTGTTTCATTCATCTGTAACAATTTATTCAAAAAATCATTCCATGAAATAGTAGCATACGCATGGACCCATGTCTTATACTGTTCTTTAAGGTTATCAAAAGCTTGAGCATGGTAGGAACAGTATTTACTTGTAGAGGCTTTCCGTGCACATGCAAAACATTTTTTCTCCATATAGAGTTCATCAAAGCATATTAAAGAAAAAATTTTCGACAGTTGCTCATATACAGAATCAATATAGTATTATGACAAATGTAAAGGAGCAGATATCTTGTCAGATAGACTTATTTATAGACAACAATCTTCTAATGTATCCGTCTATGCATCGTAGAGCATCTAAACTTGTACTCATAGCTGCTGTTGCTTACCTTGTAGTCTTTTTTGCTTTGGCCTCTGGCTTATTTAATTCAATCATAGAAGGATCACGACGGGGTACAAGCTCATTCATCTTACCTTCAAGATCAGTTCAAACAATAGGCGAAACAATCGTGACAATGATGATTTTATTTATGGGAATGGTTGGAGCTTTCTTGCTTTATAGATCAGGGAAAGCAATAACTCCAAAAACCCAGGAAGGGTTATTAGCGGCAGGTTTCACTGTACTTATGATATCTTTGATGATAGGTTTCACACTGATAAATTTCAAAGGTTTAGGCTGATAAATTTCAAAGTTTAACCCATTGATTTCGAAAAGTTATTGTCTTTGAAGCTAGAACAGGATGCGTTAATATCTCGACAGAAAGATCTTCTCCATTCATCATCGCTACATTTAATTTCACAATACTTTTTTTCTGTAAAAGCCGCTTACTGGCAGGAGACTGAATCCATTCATTATCTTTTTTGTAACGAATCATACTCGTTACAAGGATAGGAACATTCAAAGGTTTGCCATTTTTTAAAAGCATCATAAGAAAAATTGAAAGAAGATGATTAAGGTTACTTATGCCACGTCCTGATTCAATATCGATTTTTTTATAATACATATTATAAAAGCTGTTGACAGAGTCAAAAATGACAATTGAAGAATCTGACATTGATTCGATAGTATCTCTTAACACTGATTCAAATCTACCTTCAGTAGCAAGGTAGATTTTGATGACCTTATGGGCATTTTTTGTATTCTCCAGTAATAACCCTGCCTTAACGTATGCTGTAAATGTTGTATCAAGGTCGATATAAATTACTTTTCGGTATTGCGACGTGAGCATCGTAGTAAAACAAAGCTTTGCGTAGGGGTTGTTAAATATCAGAGTATTCAACCCATTTGTACTCAGGATATCATTATATGGAGTTTCCACCTTGATATTTTTAGATTTGGGTAGAATATAATAGAGTATGCTTTGGAATCAGAACTGATCAGGAGATTCTCCCGGTGTAAGAAAGAAAATTTATATGAATAATGCAGTCGTTGCCCGACACGACACCACTCTACAATCAAAGCAATAACTGATTTTGTACTATGTTCTAAAGACGGACTAGATTCCACAGTAACAAAAGAATACTTCATTTCATTAATGAAAACTTCATTCATTATGCATCCGATAATATGTAATCCTAAAGAAAACGAATATGAAATTGATTACATTAACTCATGCACTTTACAAGAATGATGTGATAATGATATTGAAGAGTTGGGGTTGGTAAAATTGCAAATGAAAAGATGTGTTGTATTGTATATAGATCTAATCAAACGGCAAGGTTCAATGAAAGTAGAAGTAAAGCTCTGACTGACTTCTATGTTGGATTCCAAACTATAATAAGTAGACTAGATCAAAATGGTATATTTTACTTAGATATAGGTAATGGAAGGAAGATAGTTAAAGATGTCAACTCCTTTAACAGTGAAGAGGAAGTTATGAATAATACTGTTACAACATCAAATGTTCTAAAATGACTGTTGCTTCTTGCCCTTATCTCCCTGACCTTCAATTACTATCATTGTTAGAGTTGATCTTACTTTATCTATCCTTCTTACATGCCAAGTGATAGTTTCTCTTAGCTTGTCCATTGTGTCTGATTTAATCTTTACAACAATATCATAAACACCATACACTCCACTGACCTCAATAACTTCAGATAATTTTTTCACTTCTCTTATAATCTCTTCCTCAGAGCCAAGGTCGCAATTGATTAAGACATATGCTGTTGGCATGATTAATGTTAATCTACTTTGCAGGTATTAAACTGTTTTTAACGATTTATATAATTTTTGTAAAAGATGCATTTTATTATTTATTATTAGTTATGAACAAGACTATAGAGGTCAAAGATCTTGATGGAATAGTGTTCTTGGCAAGGATAGAATATTTTCTGTCTCCTACGTATCGTAGCAAAGACTTTAATTTTTAAAATCTTTTAACTTGATAATTGAATAGTGGTAAAATAGCCAAATTTCGTTATTACGGCTTAGCACCTTTTGAGATTGAAGTAATCTACAGCACATTAAAAGGATCTTTTGAGGTATTGGAAGAGCAACTTCCAACTGACGATAATAATAGTCAATATGTTAGTATGGTTGAAATCGAATTTCCAGTTCCCTTCGGTGAATCTTTTTTTCAATTTTTTACGATGGAAAGGTGGTACCGAATCAAGGGCATTATTAAGGAAATGAAACGAAGAAGAGGTAAAAAAGGAATCAAAGCATTCTTAAATTTTTGTGGAATCGTGCCAGAAATAAAATCGCGGTTAATATTTTCACTTACTAATAAGAACAATAGGCAATTTGAAATGGGTATTGAGAAAATTGAGTATCTAGTTGATATCGTATCACTACAATTAGGGGTACTACCCTCCAACATAAAAGAAATCACATACGCTTATGATGAAGTTAGTTTTAGATGGAGTCCGCGTGCTGCAAGGAGTAATGGTGGTATAGATTATTTTTTCAAGAACCAAGCGTGGAAAGAAAATGAGCATTAGTTCAATTATAACTGGTTAATAACTGATGAATCATTCAAGCTCTTGCTGAGTTCGCGGTATTTTTTATCTATAAATTCCAAGGATTCTAATAATTTTTTTGACTTACCGTATTTGAAACGAATTAACTCCCTATGACGCCAGAAATGTTTGCCTTCTGAAATTGAAATTGTTGTAAAATAATCAGGCCCTTTCAAATTGTCAGGTAATTTTATATTAAAAGGGATCAGATATTCAATAGTAAACCATTCATCACCGTCAGGATAATCATTTCCTGTGGTAATGTCAAAGTATAAATGCAAGAGATCTTCTACCGTTAAGCCATCTTCCTGAATCAATGGATGTTTAACAGGAGATTTGTGATACTCCATTTTTAGAAATTTAGGTTCAAAGTAAGCCTTAATTATAGCTCTGCGAAATATCTCATTTGACTCCCTAAGGTTCAACGATAGTATAACAAGTCTGCCTATTTTATAACCTTTTTAACTAAGAAGTTTATAAATTTTATAACACTACTATTCATTCACAGACTGGCAAATTATCAAAACATTATTTCCTAATTGATTTGCCATAATTAATATAATACTATCGGATCTTTACTGCGTTAGAGCGGGGGTCGCCTAGCCTGGTAGGGCGTGGGATTGCTAATCCCATGTTCGAAAGAACTCGTGGGTTCAAATCCCACTCCCCGCGCTTTACGTAGGGATTCTTAATGCAAACTTATTAGCTATGAAAATGTTAGTTTAAGCCCTATCGCAGTAGGACTACTAACCGTCTTTTCCCTCTTTGAAGCTGACCCAATGTTCTCCACGAAGTTGACTTCAAGTAATTAGTCTTCACCTTCTTCGGACCCTCCTTACCTTTAATTCATGTCGCTGACTGGACAGTATTTTGGACTATGTATAAAATTTTATTATCCAGAGACATTCACTTCATATCGGGAACACAATTTTCCAACAATTGGACTAACTACGATTTCCAACAATCAGATCTCCTAAGGCTGGCTATAATTCAGGTAACGTTGCAGTAGCAAGGCGGTCCAAAAATCCAGATGATGATCAATAGCCCCTGAGGCGACGTTCTATTCTATGGATAATCGTATGACTCCAGATATCTGGAATCTATTTAGATCTAATAGTATTTGAATGAGGTAAGTTTTTCCAGAACACCTAAGTCAACTTCAAATTCATGAAGATCAAGACATGCATGCACCAATATCTGGTTTTTACTTTGTTGTTCTATTAATTCATGTTAAAAGTATTATTGGTTATAATACAATGATCACTTGATCCATCCAATAGTATGATTAAAAAACATGATCGATAGTATAGCTTTTCATAAATACTCAGTATTCATTCGTTATCTGATTCTTATGAAATATAGAAGCAGAACTGACATAGTGGGATTAATTCTAGAAGCCGCCAACGGCGGGGGAGCTACCAAGACAAGGATAATGTACAAAGCCTTCCTGTCTTATGCCCAGTTAAAGGAATACCTGACAGTTCTACTAGAAAATGGTTTGATTGACTACGAAGAAGGAAGGCAATTCTATAGGACAACTGAGAAGGGGATACGTTTTTTACAGATGTATAACCAATTCGACGAAATGATGTCTATTGAGAGTGTAAAAAGGAAATAATAGCAATACCTGTATATACAAATTTCATTTTTCTTTCCTACGATCCTCACCACCTCATACATAATTGTTACCATTTGGTTCATAATATGATAGATATCAACTTGTAACCGAACTGTAATATAGATTGTCATATTCTATACCATTATGGCATAGTCCCCGCAAGATCAGTGAAAAATAAATGATCCTGCTTTTGTTTAATTAGAAGGTTTTAACAAAATGCAGGGTTGGCAATTGAGCCAGTCATGTAGGATAGAGGTTTTACTACAGAAGGTACATCAACTCAGTTGCAATCAGAAAGCAGACGGATCGCAAGGTACTCCCATGTAATCGGTTATATACGAATATATAAGATCCTGAATGAAAAGTGGAAAGTATTTAATGGATAGAGAAGATCACAATTAACACAATTAACTTGACGACATCAATGCAGGTAGATTTGGGGATTGATACGTTAGATAAACAGCTTTTAAATGAGATCCAATGGGTTTTCCCCCTTACTGAGAAGCCTTATCTCGAAATTTCCAAGCGTTATAACGTGTCAGAGGATGAAATCATGCAGCGAATCATGTATATGAAGGACTTAGGCTTGATTAGACAGATTAATGCCATTTTTGACACTAGACGATTAGGCTATAGAAGCGCCCTTATCGCATTTGCAGTTAAACCTGATAAGATCGATTACGTTGCTAACGAAGTAAATAAACATTCTGGTGTTAGTCATAATTACGAAAGAAATCATGAATTTAATATGTGGTTTACACTTGCAGTTCCTCCATACGCGGACTTGAAAACAGATTTAGATAGAATGGCCTCGCTTGAAGGCGTTATTAAATACCGATTATTACCAACTCTGAAACTTTACAAGATTGGAGTTAGACTTGACATGGTTAATGAAGATCTAAAAAAACCGCAGCCAACAGACGAAGTTAAAAAATTAAACCCAAAAAAATTTGATCTTACAGATCGTGACAAAGATTTTATTCGTGAATTGCAAAAGGATCTAGAAATAATTCCAGAACCATTCAAGGCGTTAGCAGAAAACCTTAGCGTCACAACAGCAGATCTCTTTGTGAAAGCTAAAGAATACGAGCAGATTGGGGTTATGCGAAGATTTGCAGCAATATTACGCCATCGTGACGCAGGCTTCTCTGCAAATGGCATGGTGGTTTGGAACGTGCCTGAAGAAAAGGTTGATGAAATTGGCTATAAGCTAGCATCTTTTCCACAGATAAGTCATTGTTATCAAAGACCCAGTTATCCTGACTGGCGATTCAACTTATTCAGCATGATTCATGCACGAACTCTAGAAGCAGCAGAAACAATCGCGGCTGAGATGTCAGAAATGGTCGGGATTAAAGATTATAGAATATTATTTAGCTCACGGGAATTCAAGAAGGAGAGAGTAAAATACTTTGAAGAACAGAAGTAATATTCAACCTTTCTATTTCAATTATCGTTCTTCAACTTCTGACTTCTAGCATATGTTTTTCCATTCTATTATGATATACTTTTTGTAAAAAAAATTTATAATGTCTACTAAAGGAACATCAATTACACATAGATAATGCCATATCTTCAAATTTTCGTTGTAATAGGACGTCTTATTCCTTCAATTAAGCGTGATGTTAGACAAATTTTCATTTAGAAGGAATAACAGGCTGGCTGTAAAAGTTATTGTTGTAAAGATCAATTATCTGAGCTGATTCGTTTTCATTTAGATACTTGCCATCTGACATCTCTACAAACATTTCAATTTCTTCAACGCCAATGGCAGTAGGTAATACTACTGATACTGCTTTTTGTGATAATATGAATTTGATTGCTAGTTGGGATATATTCCATCCTTTTGCAGTTGCAATTGGTTTTATTTTTTCAATTTTTTGCATTGCTTCAATAATCCATTCTTTCTTTCTATTTCCTCTATGATCATTCTTGTCGAATACAGTTTTTTCATTAACCTTACCAGTTAACACTCCAGAAGCATCTGGGACTCTCGCCATAATCCCTACATTATTTTTGCTTGCTGCATCTAAAAGAATTATACCTGGATCCTGTTCCAAGATATTGTAAACGGTTTGAAGACAAGCTACGCTTCGTTTTTCTATAGCTAAAAGCCCTTCATCCTCCCAGCCGATAGCCGGACCCAGTGCAACACCGTGACTTTTGATCTTTCCACTCTGTGTCAAGCCATCAAGTGACAGAAACAAACTATCATTTTTTATAGCATCCATCTTCGGATTATGAAGACTGTAAACGTCTATGTAAGTAGTTTGTAAACGTTTCATACTCTGCTGCAATGCATATTCTAAAAATTCAGGATCATGCCTTTGTGTTATCTCATTGTGCCCAACCTGTTCAACATTATACATATCATAGCCCCATTTTGTGGAATAAACAACTTCGTTACGCATATCTTTGAAAGCCTGCGCGATCATTTTTTCGCTTTTACCCTTTCCATACATGTCTGCAGTTTCGTAAAAATTGATACCCAGATCGTAGGCCCGTTTCAACAGTCTAATCGCGTCATCATCATCGATCTTCTTTCCCCACCAATCAAGACCAATGACCCATGCTCCAAATCCTATTTCACTTACTGTAATACCACTTTTTCCCAATTTCCGGTATTTCATATTTTAATTTAAAACCTCCTTAATCTCGGCTATTGCCTGATTAAATTTTGGATCTTCTAAAACAGGTCGGCGACCTTCGTCATTATTATGCTCAGATAATTCAATAGGAATCCATGACTTACATCCTGCCCATTCAGGTTTAATATCAACTTCTATAGGATTATCCATTTTGTAGACTCGTAGTAATATCACGCTCATAGGTCTTTTAGAATTATAGTCCATTCTGATATTTACATAACGATCGTTCCATATATGGTATTTCTCCAGTTTTTGTAAAACTGATTTATCACTAACCTCCTTAATATCTACAACTTTTGCATAGGAAGTTATCTTATTCTTACCATTGGTTGGGGTATTTTGTAGTACGTTATATAATCCACTAAGATAATCAGGTTGTATAGATTCCTTCGATTGATGTTCAAAGGTTGGAAATAGCAAAAATTCATCATGCTTTACCTCGAAACCTTGTCTATACTCCATAATCCCACCCTTTCTTAGTAGTAAGATCTGTCTTCCTTCTTCAAGGGCTTTACAAACTACTGCCCATTCCTTAAGTGCAGCCATTATCCAAGACTTTTGATGATATCCTCAACACCCTTATAAATACAAACTATCATTGGAGTATCTCTGACTACGTATTTGCTAACTTGAGTTTCACGCAATTGAAGTATCAAATCCTGAAAGATCATTAAATCGTTTGTCTCAAATGCAAGCATGAAATCCTGATCATCGACTCCGAAGGAATAAGATGTATTCAGCCGTATTTGTGGAAATTTTCTCCCAACCATTATGTGTTCTTCCATCATTTTCTGACGTTCTTCATATGGAAGCAAATACCACTCTCTTGATTTTACGAAAGGATAAACAATAGCGTATTTCATAGGTTGTTCATCCGTTGCAAATGCGGGAGTTACTTTGTTTGAGTACATTGATTGTCTGGAAGCAGATAAATATATTTGCGAATGCTCTAAATATTTTCCTAAAACTGTAGAATAAATTTTGGATGTTAGTATCTGCATCTTTTCAACTGAATCAGAAACCATCCACAACATGAATTCTGCATCATCATGTAATCCTAAAGTAGAATAAGTTCGAACTTTCATTTTTGTGTTTGCAATTTCTATTAAACTTAAAAATTCTTTTGCTGCCTCCTCTTTGCCAATTTCATTTAGCCACCTCCACTTTGGATCTACTTTAAAGAATGAGAAATTTAGATATGCTGATGTTAACTTTCCTGTCTCTTCACTAGAAGTCATTTAATGAACGGAGAATCTAAAACCATATTTAAAACTAGATCTAGAACTTCTGATCAACCATCAACCACTAAAGTAAAATGGAATAATACTTTATGTCATTTATCCTCTAAGCCGAGCCAACCATAACCCTTAGATTCAAGCTCTTCAGATAACTCTTTGCCGCCTGATTTGATAATCTTTCCTCTCGCTATGACATGAACATAATCTAGCTTTGTGAGATATCTTAGGATTCTAGCGTAGTGAGTGATTACAATTACACCTGCATCCGTCATAATCAATTTATTAATTGCCTCAGCTACAGCCTTTACTGCATCTATATCGAGGCCAGAATCCGGTTCGTCAAGAATTGCGATGTTTGGTTTTAGAACTAGCATTTGCATCACCTCTGATCTTTTTTTCTCTCCGCCAGAAAATCCTTCGTTAAGGTATCTGCTAAGAAATGATGGGTCAAGTCCGACATAGTCTAGATTTCTTTTTACATATTCATGGAATTCTCTGACAGTTAAGAAAACTTCTCTATTCTGCTGATCTTGGCCCAATGACTTACTCAATGTGTTGTAAGCGTTTCTTAAAAAGTGGCTGTAACCTACACCAGAAATTTCGATTGGATATTGGAAGCCGAGAAATATTCCTTTCTTTGATCGTTCATCAGTTGATAGATCTAAAATGCTTTGTCCTTTAACAAGTATATCGCCAGATGTGATTGTATATTTTGGATGACCTAATAGTACATTTGCAAAAGTGCTCTTACCTGAACCGTTGGGGCCCATAAGTGCATGAACTTCTCCTTTGCCAACGTTTAAACTCAGACCGGTCAGAATTTCTTTTCCCTCAATACTAGCGTGTAGGTCTTTAACATCTAAAAACGCCATTACAAATGATCTCCAAACACGCAATATAAGCATTATCGAATAGTAGTATTGTACTTAACAGCGATATTTAGTAGTATAATATAAGAATTATATTAACATAGTTGAATTAAAATGATAATTAAAAGGTAAAAGTTAGCCAATTTTATCCTATCGTGATTTTCCCAGTCATATACGGATGAATTTTACAGTAATATGGATGGTCTCCTGGCCCAATTTTGCTTGCTGGAACACTGTACTTTTGATTAGGATTCAAAAAATTTGAATCAAACAGTTTTCCGCTGTTGGGATCCTGTAGACTGCTACCGCTGGTCGCAGTATGTATGGTTACATCGGCATTAGTCCATGTAACGAGTGCATCTGTGCTTGCCTTTGACGTATCAGGATCATAGCTTGGATTACCCTGTGTTGATGCACCTTTTAAGATAGTGATTGCAACCTTGTTAGTGAATTTAGATTCATCTATTGCCGGTGAGGCAGCAGCTTTGTTTGCTTGTGCTTCACTTGTAGTTGGAAGATCTTTTCGATATAATGAAACCACTACTCCTGGCTGCGGAGTGAACATTGCAGCTAAGTAGTAAAATACAACACCAGTGACTGCGCCTAAAGTAAGAATTACTAAAAGTGCAGTCTTTCCAACTGAAGCCAAAGCTTGTTACATTACCTTGTTAACAGACCCATATTAATTTCTTTTAGTCTTTTGTTAAACTGCATATTGTACTGTCTGTTGAATCGAATAACGCCGACTAACTAGCATAAAAAGGTTCGAGAGTGTTTTTACTATCACTATGGAAAAGTCAGTTAAACATAACCTTCTATTTACAAATGACAAATGAGGAAATGTTTCATAAAAGTATTCTTCGATTTTATTCTTGACTGATTTCACCTACCCGGTTTGACATATCCCGTCCTCACACCCTTAGCTGGTTTTGGTTGTATCTGAAGGTTTAATGAGTTCAGTATTCTTTTTTTTCTTTGATGAGTTTTCCTTTGTCTAATCCTCTCCTTGCCATTTTGGTGGTTGGTGTCATTCTTAGCCGTATTCCACGATAAGGACAGAATAAACCATCATGGCAAAAGGAGGTCGCATATGTTACGACAAACCATTTTTCATGGACAACTGGCAAAGTTAACATCAATTGCACAAAACAAGTCAATGTCATTGAATAATAATGCACGCTTATTGCTCACTAAGGTTGGAAATGATTTGTCAGCTATGTCTTCAAATGGAAGGAGTAAACATGACGTCTGCATCAGGTAGTAACTCCACAAAATAATAAGCATCTACGTCTTTTTTCTCATCTTCGATGACAATGCATGTATATGTCTTATTTTTGTCTAAAATGGATGGAAACTTCCAGATCAAGATGGGATAATCAGATGGCATAGACAACACGTGTTAAATGAATTAGGCAACACCCGCATTTACGACATAAACCAGAAATAAGAAATTGCATGCCCAGGTTTCATAGAGGATCATGACTGTCTGTGAATCAATCTCTAGCCGCTACGAGAAAGATAGTTTCCAAATGGCGATACCCTGTGAAGTCAATGACAGGAGGGGAGCTCAATTCTTCGTACATAACGGAATGTGGACTCATAGGGGATCGTACATACCCAGCTATCGACCAGAAAACTGGAAGTTTTTTCAATATAAATAATCTCCAGCCTGCATTTAATGGTTTTATTGTATATTAAAGAAATTAGACATCCAATAATAACCTGAAGAATATTAAATAGTCTACCGTTTTCAATTGTACGCATCTCTCAAATATTTATATTTATTATCATCACAACTTTTATTTTAGACACATCTTCCATGATACAAATGAACAGAGTCAAGAGTTTAAGATGTGCCCTTTGTGGAAAAGGCATTATTAATTTCAGATATAAGGCTATGCCTCAATGGAATATTTCTGGCGAATTATGTGGAGAATGCTATGGGAAAAAATTGACAGAACACTACATTTCTGCTGAGCGTCAAACTACTATAAAAAATAATTAAAATCAAACTACTAAAATTCTCATAAAACTCGTATTTGCTGTCTAAAAATAGATAAATTGAAACTAGCGATATGATTTCTGTTTTCTACGCCTAGCTCCAGGTCCGCCGAATTTCTTTGACTCGATCTGTCTAGGATCACCTGCTAGAAGGTGTCTGTCAAAGTCAGTGATTTTCTCTCGAATTTCTTCACGTATATTTTTTGATAATGGATGATCTTTTGGATCCCTTCCTCCTTTTCCTTCGCCTGTTAGAGCCCTAGAAATTGCAACTGCACTAGCAAACGCTTGTCCCATAACACCGCCGCCTTCTACGTGGACAGCGATATCGATCCTGTTTCTTAATTCTCCTACTACGATGAGTGGTGTTAATATCAATTCCTTAACTGCTTCCGGTCTTAAAACTTCTACTGGAATGTTATTGATCCTCACCTTGCCATTCCCTTTAGAAATTGTTGCAACAGCTCGACATCTTTTTCTTTGGCCTGGATAAAGATCTATTTTATTCATACTTTGCTCCCTCTTTCCATCCAATTTGTTTTGCTACATCGCCTACTGTAATGTAGTATGAGGCAGGCCTTGTAATCTTTGAATAATCAAAAGATTCGGTCTTGATATTCTTTAGATCTTCAGGAGTACTTATATATACTCTTAATCGTTTAAAAGCTTCGACGCCCCTTGTCTTCCTTTTTGGCAACATTCCTCTGACTATCTTAGTCAGTATAGTATCAGGCCTTCTAGGATGAAATGGGCCATGAATAGGATTTGTGACAGAGTTGATTTCAAGATGCTCTTTATAAAGATCTATTGTCTTGTATCTATTTCCAGATAGCATAGCTTTCTCGGCGTTTACAACAGTAACCCTGTTTCCTTGCAGTAGTAGTTTTGAAACTTGTGAACACATTCTGCCAGCAATGCAATTTGCTGCATCAACTACTACTGGTTGTTTTTGTGAATTCAATTCTTTTTCAGCCAATTATGTGCACATCCTTACCATCAGGATGACTCTTTATTAAGTCATCAAGTGTAATAATCCTTCCTCCTGAGCCTATTATCTTCTTTGTAGCTTCTTCAGAAATTGAAAAAGCACAGACTGTCAACCTGTGTCCAATTGCTCCAGCACCTAACACCTTACCAGGAACAATAACTACTTCGTCATTTTTAGTAACATTTGCCAGTTTACTTACATTAACCTCTCTTCTATTTGATCTTGGACCTGAAAGCTCATCTTCCAGAGAGCGCCATATTGGGGCCTTACTCGTTTTAAAAGCTCCGCGGAGCGCCCAGGTTGCGTCACCCGATAAAGCATTGGTAAACATAATCGATCTATTTTATCTGTTATCCCAAGTCCCCAAATAAACGTACCTACACATTATTTGGTATTTCAAGCGATTGAATAGTATGACTAAAATTCTTGATTTTTAAATTTATTTTTTCAATAGCCGCCATCACTACTTCTTCTGCTGTTAATGCTCCGTTTGTTTCAATAGTAAGGACAGCTTCATTTTCATCCTTTCCATCTTTAACGATGGCCGCTGAAGTTGGTTGCCATTTTGCATGATCCTTTCCGACGCCTAACCTTGCATATGCTTCAAATTTTAGTTTCTGACTTGGGGCAAGAACAACAACTGGAATATCATTGCTAACTGGCTTTACAAGTTCGTCTTCAGACAAAAGCTCTCCAGAAGTCACAACCTTAGTTTTCTCGTTTGCCTCAGAATCTAATACCAGTAATACTCTACATTTTGAACATCCCAAAGTACTTTTGCAATCGCAATCATGTGGCATTACAAATCTGTCAAGATCTGTTCTTAATGGGATGAGCCCTAACCTGTGAGCAATTGCTTCATCATGCATGACAGAAGAATTTTCTAAAATAACAACATCATCTATAGCTAAAGTAGGAACTTCACTTATTGACAACCGTCTAATAGCATTAACATATTGTCTGGGGACATTACTAAATTTAATAACAATTCTTTCCTCTTCCTTTTGAAGAATATCAATAAATTGAGAAGTCAACCTTAGTTCGTATAGCATTTGTCCATCGCATCCTTAAAAATCTACCGAATATTATAAAAATTTCATGCTAGTATTCTAGGAACAATTCATGACTATATTGAAATATCTTTCTTATGACATAATATCATAATATTTGATTTTAAGATTTATATTCTCAATTTTTTTTATAAAACTAATTATCATGATATATATATAAATTCATATTATTTTAAAATTTGTAGTTTTATATTATATCATAATTAATTTCTAATAACTCATAATATCTTTTATACTTCCTCCTAAAGAAAGTGTGGTAATGTTTCAACCATCAAGAGGAATTCTTATTTTGGGTCTGGCTGTTCTCTTGGCTGTCTTGCTTTCGTTTAGTTTCTTATCTAATGTACTTGCCGCCAGCCCTCCTAATAATTATACAAAAGACGATCCTGCTGCTAAATGGAGTTGCTTTGAGAAAGATGATAATGGAAATCTCTTAGTCAATAAAACCACTGGATTTCTTACACCATGTCCGATAGATACAGGTGATAATGCATGGATGTTGACGTCTGCAGCATTAGTATTAATGATGACTCCAGGGGGTTTGGCAATTTTTTACAGTGGTCTTACAAGACAAAAGAATGCAGTAAATACACTCATGATGGTTTTCATAACGACAGGGATAATTGGTGTACAATGGGTATTATGGGGATACAGTCTTGCATTCGGACCAGATGCCACTGGAAATGGATTTATAGGTACACTTGATTGGGCTGGTCTACAAGGTGTCCTTCATGATGTACCATCCGATGTGTATGGCGGATTAGGTGGTCCTACAATTCCTCATATGACGTACATGGCATTTCAAATGATGTTCGCCATCATCACACCTGCCCTAATTGTGGCTGCATTAGCAGAGAGGATGAAATTTAGTGCCTTTGTTATTTTTATTGTGCTGTGGGCAACATTTGTCTACGACTTCTGTGCTCACTGGACATGGTCACTTGGATCTGGTGGAACACATGTTGGCTGGACTGGTGCGCTCCCATCCCTTGACTTTGCAGGTGGAACGGTAATCCATATCACGTCAGGTTGGTCAGGACTGGTCATAGCTTTGATGATCGGACGTAGGCTTGGATATGGAAAGGTACCAATGGAACCACACAATGTATCACTCATAGTTCTAGGAGCAGCATTGCTTTGGGTAGGATGGTTTGGTTTCAATGCTGGCTCCGCAGCCGCCGCTCGATCCAATGCGACAAGCGCGTTTGTTGCAACCCAGACTGCAACAGCAATGGCAGCAGTAACTTGGGCATTGATCTCATGGGCACATACAGGACGAGCTTCTACAATAGGTGCAGCATCTGGTGCAGTGGCGGGTTTAGTAGCCATTACTCCAGCATCAGGATTCGTATCTCCAATGTCTTCGATCATCATTGGTATTTCTGCTTCCGTCTTTTGCTATGCTGCGGTGATGTTTAAGAGTAGACGCAAATGGGACGATGCACTTGACACATGGGGAGTACATGGTGTAGGAGGTCTGGTAGGTGCACTGTTGACTGGAATATTTGCCCAAAAATACTATACTCCTGCAGCAAACGGGCTTGCATTTGGAAACCCACAGCAATTCTTGAATAATGCAATAGGAGCATTCGCTTCCCTAGCATGGGCAATGGGTGTTACAGCAGTAATAATCAAGGTCATGGATATGGTGTGGCCTCAGGGTATCAGGGTTACTCCAAAGGAAGAGGAAATTGGACTTGACTTAGCTCAGCACGGAGAAAGGGCATACGTCACTGAGTAAGGAATATCCCCTTTCTCTTTTAATATTTATTTACCGAATGCAATATTTATATCAGTGTTGAAGTTGACATCACAGTATAACGAACTATTGTATAAACCCATTACACAAATACATGTCTATATCTTGATGGTATAAAAAAGCATATGCTTTTCTTCATGAGTATTTGATCAAATGTAATTATCATGCTTAACTGATTAATACAATTCAATACCTATACGGAAAGGACATCACATTATTTTGAGTGAGTAACCTGTTTTACTGTTTGCTCAAAATATCAAAGCGGTGCTTTTCTTCAACACAGAACATTTGATCCTTTTAAAATTTTGCAATAAAACTCGCATTTTCTAACCATCCTATGAATGTGAACCTTTGATAGAGATGACAGGTTAAAGATAACTTTATCTTTATCGATTATTTATCGAAGACATGGCTGATCAAGTGTTCATGTTTGCCGTAACTGCAGGTGTCTTCGCAGTGTTTACCGCACTTTTGTTTGTAGCAAGGGCAAAAAGGTATTCACAAGGGTTCAAGTCAGCAACAGAAGGGTACAAATCTTAGTCTTCAGAAACCAGTCGATAATCGGTAATGCCGCAGCATACAACCGCGAACAAACCCTTCCCAAGTTTTTTTAACATATTAAGAAAGGTTTTGTATTCTAAATCACCCACTTTATACATCGAGCATGGTCCATCCATTAGTAGGCAGATTTATAAAAGAAATCATATTAGAAGATATATCATATACCACTACTTTTACAGTAATTAGATTTTCATAAAAATTATGGCTGAAATGTAGTTGTTTGTATTGTTCTATAAAGAATATGAATTAATCATTACTATTGATTACACACTGTTAGGCATTTATAAGAGAAATAATTGTGGCATTTAGAGCACGTTTCAGAAAATAGAACTAAAATCGTTCATACCACTAATTTATGCGTCACTGAATGTAAACCAGCCATTCCTTTTTTGCCAATCCGATTAAGCTGTAATAAATCACAATAGTTTTAGTTATACTTAATCACATTTAAGAAAACTTAATGCCTACGGCACTAACATTATTATACATATTTGACACCAGGATTTCCTTCAGCAAATAACGATGATAATTACTATAAACGATATAGTTTGTACATGCCGATCTACCAATGGTTTCACAAAAATAGATCGATACTCATAGCGTTAAGCGTTATCAGTATCATACTTCTGTTTTTTCTTCATCTTTTTACCATCACAATTCAAATTTCGCTGAACTCAATTCCTGCGGGGATCATACAGATTATCACTATTATACTAATTTCATTATCATCTCTTTCAGTAATCTGGAGGGGTCTGGTACCTGTCATCATATGTGGTCTAGGCATTACTTTGATATATGGTGGAATTGTTATCCCATCCTACGCACTTACTCTACCTACTGAAAGTTACTTCAAGGGAATAAGAATATTAATTGATCAACAGATTATATCGATGGCTACGGAAGGTTACTTTTTTCTCGGAATTTCAATGGTTGTCCTAAGTATGATAATTGCATACAAACCCACTCTACTTTATGTCAAAAACAGGCCTAAACCTTTGCATTCTTTATGGACAGACTATCAAAAATGGTACGACAATGTGCAGCTTGCTGGCGGTTATACTGAACCGAATGTACCGCTTAAGACCCTAATGAGTGAACAAGAAAAATACCTTTTATGGCGCTATGAATATATTTTAACTAGTATCTATGACACGCCTTATCTTGTCAAGCCAGATGGCTTTGTTCCAAAGAGGTCCACCATTTTAAGGGATAAGGAAAGCGGTAGAATGATTGGTGTAGCAAGATATAGTGGATACTTTATGTGAAATTATAGAACGAGACTAAGAGAAGACGTTAAATTTAGTCATTATTGCTTTTTTCAAAAGTAACATTTAATGGACATGAATTGACATGGACAATATTCCCATATTTAGCAAGTAGTACAATATCCAATAAACGTATAATTTCTAAATATTTCTGTGCAGCTGCACCCAAATCAAGGGTTGAGCACTAAAACTACGAACGCAACAATAAAGATTAGCCAAATATAAATATCTAAAACGGACTAAATCTTCAGATGACTCAGCTGGATGATGAAGTTTGGAAATGTTTTAGATGTGATTTATATTTCGAATCGCGCGAAACTGCTAGTCTTCACGAATCATTAACTCATCATAAATTAAGAAAAGTTGTGAGATTTAAGCACTGACATGCATATATAGTGTTTATGATGATTATTCTATAGACTAATGGCGGATACCAAATTTACCATTGTTCGTCTAAACCTAGATAATAATAAGTTTGAAATTCTAGTGAAACCCGATCCCGCCTTAGAATACAAACTAGGCAAAAGAACTGATTTATCAAGTATACTAATTTCTGATGAAATTTATTCTGATGCTAATAAAGGTTCAAGGGCAGCTAGTGAAAAATTAGTAAAATATTTCAAGACAACAGATTCGACAGAAGTTGCCAAACAGATCCTTTCTAGAGGCGAACTCAGTTTGACTACTGATCAACGTCGAAAAATGGTCGAGGAAAAGAAGAAACAAATCGTTCAATATATTAATAAAAATTTTGTAGATCCCAGAACGCATATCCCACACCCACCTTTGCGAATTGAAAGTGCAATGAACGAAGCAAGAGTTGTTATTGATCCTTTCAAAAGACATGAAGATCAGGCCAAGACCATAATTGATTCGCTTAGAAAGAGTTTACCTCTAAAATCAGAGACCTTGAGATTAATCATAACTATTCCGTCACAATTTTCAGCTCAATCCTATAATATATTGAAAACTACTGGTAATTTTAGCGGTGAACAATGGCTTGCAGACGGTTCTCTCAGAGTCACATTAGAAATAAATGCTGGAATGAAAGGCACCTTCCTTGATAGGATAGGATCCGCATCAAAGGGTTCGGCACATGTGATAGAAGAATAAAAAATGTCTTTCGGCTATGTGAAATCGCATAGCAACGCTGTTGCTAATGGGGATTGCAAAAGAATTCTGACTTTGATTATGAATCCAATGTCGACAGATACTAAAAGTCTTACCAATTGACAATAATACATAGCATACTCTACATCTCCATACCTTCTTTTTAACACTTAAAATATAAGACTGATCTTACTGACCAAACAGTAGAGAAAGGATGGAAAGGATTATTTTGTATAATAAGGCTTTTGATCTAGAGGTGCCTAGTTAATAGTATGCAAGAAATTAAAAGAAAGTATGTAGTCCCTGGTGATAAGGTTATCGAGGGGAATTTTAGACCTCTAATGAATGTAATTAAAGCAGGCAATTCTATTATTGCCACAAGAATTGGAATTGCAGAGACTGGAAGAGATGGTGTCAAAGTTATACCACTGTCAGGTGTTTACATTCCTAGAGTAAACGATATTGTAATAGGCAAGATTATCGATCATTCTTCGCTGTCTTGGGAAGTAGATGTTAACTCTTGCTTCTCTGCCCATTTGCCAGCACAGGATGTATTTGGAAGAGATTTTTCTCCAGCTAGAGATGACATGGGTAGACAATTGGCAATAGGAGATTTAATTGCTGCAAGAATTATTGCGTTTGACAGAACAAGGGATCCGATGCTAACAATCCAGGACAAAGATTTAGGGAAGATACCCCGTGGAGAATTGTTAAAAATTTCTGCAACTCGGGTTCCAAGACTTATTGGAAAGCGCGGTTCCATGATACAAACAATCGAGCAGGCAACACAAACAAGAATTTTGATTGGTCAAAATGGAATCGTTGTTGTTATGGGAAGAAATTTAGATGGAATAAAACTATCTATAAGAGCAATTAAGATGGTTGAAGAAGAAGCTCATACAGCGAATCTAACACAAAGGGTCAAAGCTTTATTGAATGTACCAGATTCTCCACAAGCAGAAAGCAGCTCCGTTACCCAAACTCAGAATAACCAAAAGGGCGAAGAAATTCAATCGACCATAGAAGAAGTGGAAGAAGAAAAAATAGAAGGCGGAAATGCATGATGAACCAGACAAAGAACCTAATTGATGAAAATGGAAGACGAACTGATGGTCGCAATCCAGATGAACTGAGACAAATCAAGATAACTGTAGGAGTGGTAAAAAATGCTGACGGTTCTGCGTTTATAGAATTTGGCAGGAATAAAATTATTGCAGCTGTCTATGGTCCTAGGGAAGTACATCCAAAACACATGGCACTTCCGGATCGATGTATTTTAAGATGCAGATATCATATGTCTCCATTCTCTACCGATACGCGCAAGAATCCCGCTCCATCAAGGCGAGAAGTTGAAATTTCAAAAGTAATGAGAGAATCATTAGAACCAGCTTTAATATTAGAAGATTATCCACGTGCTGCAATAGACCTATTTGTTGAAGTATTGCAAGCAGATGGCGGTTCAAGATGTGCTGGCATTACAGCGGCATCCATAGCATTAGCTGATGCTGGAATCAATATGCGTGACATTGTGTCAGCATGCGCTGCGGGTAAAATTGACAACAAAATTGTTCTTGACATTAATGATACCGAGGACAAGGAGGGTGGAGCAGATATGCCAGTCGCTTACATGCCGCATCTTGAACAAGTCACGTTATTACAACTTGACGGCATATTAACTCCAGAACAGTTCAATGAATGTCTAGACAAGGCAATAGGTGGTTGTAATATGGTTTATGAAATTCAAAGGCAGGCATTAATGCAAAAGTACTTTGGTAACGAAACCGAGTTGAAGGAAGAACAATGAGTTCATCAAAACGTTCAACAATAATAGTCGAACATTTGCGCAAACAGCAAATGTGGGATGCAATTTCGAAGGGAAAGAGACTTGACGGAAGAAATCTAAATGAGACAAGATCGATTGAAATTGAACAAGATATTATAAAGAAAGCAAACGGCTCTGCAAAAGTAAAATTAGGGAATTCAGAAGTTGTTGCAGGAGTAAAGGTTGAGACAGGTGAACCATTTGAAGGACTTGAAAATAAGGGTGCATTAATTTTATCTGCAGAAGTACTGCCTACTGCATCGCCATATAGTGAACCCGGTCCTCCAGATGAAGAAACAATCGAACTGGCAAGAGTAGTAGACAGAGGTATTAGAGAATCGTATATGATAGACCTTGATAAATTAGTTTTGGTTCCAGGCAAGATTGTCTATACAATATTTGTTGATTGTAGTGTCATCAATACCGATGGTAACCTATTCGATGCGACATCCTATGCAGTAGTTTCAGCGTTAGTTAGTAGCAAACTTCCCGTTTTCGAAATACAAGATGGAAAGGTAGTTGATACGGGAAACAAGCAAGACCCGCCAATCACTACCATACCAATCTCAATTACAGCGGTAAGAATCGGCGATGTAGTGATTTTAGATCCTACAGCTGAAGAAGAGGCATGCATGGATGCCAGAATCACCATCACCACAAATTCAAATGGTCATTATACTGCATTACAGAAGGGATCTACAGGTGCTTTTACTGTTGAACAAATAAAAAAGGCGGCTGACATAGCAAGGATTAAAGGAGAGGAAATACGGAACAAATTAAAGGAGTTGCCTAAGACTGGTTAGTAGAAAGAAACAGGGTCCTACAGGACTCAAGGGTTTAGGTGTAAAATTTGGAGCTACTGTACGCAAGAGATACGGAAAGGTATATCGCACATTAAAACAAAAGCGGCGATGCCCATCATGCGGATCTCTACGATTTGATAGAATCGCGTCAGGCATATGGTATTGCCCAAAATGCAAATACAAAGTTGCTGCTGGGGCATACGATGTCAATATCGAAAAACTACAAAGCTAGAATACAAATTTCATTTGAAGCACCAGCCCATAAATCTACCCTCATTGCGAAATCTATTTATTCTGCATTAAATCCTGAACCCAAGATTTCTTTTGATTCTGGAGCCATAACGAGAATTTCTGTTCATATCCATAGTTTATCTATAGAAATTGAGACTGACGATATTCCAAGTTTACGTGCGATAGTCAATTCTTATTTAAGATTAGTTAATACTTCCTACAAATGCATAGTAAGTTAACGGTATGATTTTATGCTAGTAGATTACATCGAAATGTTGTATTAATATGAGTGAACAAGAACTTCCACCATGGCTTAAAGAGCAAGTAGCACGCTTACAACAGCTGCAACAGAATTTACAAGCAATCATGATGCAAAAACAACAGGTAGAGATAGAAATTGCTGAAACCGATAGAGCTCTAGAAGAGATAAAGAAGACAGGAGGTGAAGATATGGTATATAAAAGTGCTGGTCCATTATTGATTAAATCGAAGAGAGAAGATGTTATGAAGGAACTTGAAGAAAAGAAAGAACTATCAAATACTAGAGTAATGGTTCTTACAAAACAGGAAACAAGAGTAAAAGATAACCTAAAAGAGGTTGAAAATAAAATTAACCAAATGATTAGAGGAGGAGCACAAGGTGTTTCTAGTAGTTCTGCACCACGACCCAAAGATTGATAATTAGATGCAAAACTTCAGCTGACGATAAAAATCTGTTCAGTTTTGTTTAAATTCCCTGCAATTATTCAAACAAACTATGAAAATGAAATAAATGCGCATATATTGATCAGTGAACAGCTGCGTATCACTACTTTATAAGATGAAGTGAAGAATGGAGTTTTAATCTAAGGAATAGAGAACATGTTAATTTGGATGACACAAGGCAATATCGGTAACTATCTAGCAGTGAGCTATTGGAAAAATGAAAGAAGAAAGTTAGACACATTAACAACCCCTGATTAAATTAACAGATGCCTGTCAGGATTGTAGTCGACGAAAGGGAGAAAGGTAGCAGAATTCCCACTCTACTACGTCAGGCAGGTGCAATAATTGATTTTGCACAACTAAAAGTTGGTGATTATATCGTCTCTCCAGAAACTGCAATAGAAAGAAAAACCGTACATGATCTAATCAGCTCAATCTATGATGGAAGATTATTTGTACAATGTTCAGAACTTTCTCAGCACTATTCTAAGCCTGTGGTAATTATTGAAGGAAATATCGTAGATCTCCTTGACTTTCCTACAGAAATAGGCAATGATGACCAATTAAAGATATTAGAAGAAAGAATTCCTTTAGCATATGATGCACTTGCAGTAATAGCATTAGACTTCAGAATTCCAATCATTCATACTCCATGTGCAGAATATACATCACAGTTGCTTGTTATTTTGGTAAATAAATCATTGCAAGAAGGACGAAGCAGCGGTCCTTTGTTAAAGAGGATAAAGAAGAATAACCCTATTTACATACAACAACTGTCAATCCTCTCTTCATTGCCAGGGATAGGTGACAAACTTGCAGTGAGAATGCTTGAGAAGTTTCGTACACCCCAACGTGCACTAAGTGCATCCATTGCAGAACTTGCAAGAATTCCTGGTTTTGGAAATGCTCGTGCAGAAAAAATACGAAAAATTCTGGATTATCCGGATAATGACAAGATGGAACTAAACCAAAAGACACTTTTAGAAGACATAGATCAGAATAAATCAAGTGGGAAAAG
>Ga0075435_100000469_pt1 | contig 24538 bp, 20 predicted proteins | sample RhiMethybrSRZTD4_FD_75302 | JGI IMG/M metagenome (GOLD analysis project Ga0075435, IMG submission 75302) | Populus rhizosphere microbial communities from Tennessee, USA - Rhizosphere MetaG P. TD hybrid SRZTD4 | ecosystem: Host-associated > Plants > Roots > Rhizosphere > Soil | place: USA...
AGCCTTGGCGACGCCGCCGTTGGCCATGTCATTGTCGATTTCCGGCGGAATCATGTCCGAGAGCGCTTTGCTGAGATCGGCGGGGTTGATCGCGACGCGCGGGATCTCGGCGCCGGGAGCATACGACGTGCTGATCACGGGCGCAGGCTGCACCGCCGCTCCCGGCGGGATCGGCTCGCCGGTTGCCGGGACGCCGTCCTTCGCCATGAAGACCCGCAGCGCCGCCGGCGGACCGGCGACGACGAGCGTCGATCCGGCGAGCACGACGCCGCCCACCGGGCGGACCGGCAGCGGCCGCATCCAGACCTGAGCGCCGCTCTTGCGGTCCATCGCGCGCAGCACGTTGTCGAGCGCGACGAAAAACACGCGACGCTCGTCGGACACCGGTGCACCGATCACATCGCCGCCGGTGCGCCAGCGCCAGTCGACGACGCCATCCTTCACGAGCAGGCAGTAGAAGAAGTTGTCGAGCGCCCCCACGAACAGGCGATCGCGATCGACCAGGATTTCGTTGGGCGCGCCGCCAAGCCGTCGTTCCCACACGGTCTCGCCGCTGTCGGCCTGCAGCGCGGCGATGCGGTTGTCGGCAGTCGGCACGTAGACGCGGTCGTCGGCGAAAGTCGGAGAGGCATGCGCGGGCGACTCGAGCGTACGCTCCCAGGTCGTCGCTCCGCTTTTTGCGTGCAAAAGTTCGAGGTGTCCGCTCTTTGTCGCGACGATCAAACGGCCCCTGTCGAATACCGGCGGCACCACTGGCAATTCGGGCATCGGCCGCTGCCACGCAATCTCGCCGTCCGAGGCGCGACGCGCGACCAGGCCGGCCGCTTCAGTGAGAAACACGAGGTTGTCGCCGGCCGCAGGCTGGAGTACCGGCCGCGCGTCGACCATCCACAGGCGCGTGCCTTCGGGCAACGAATACGCGGCCACGCGGTCGCCTTCGAGCGCGAAGTACGCGTGGCTCGCATCGTAGCCGGGCGGCACGATCAACTGGCTGTTGAGCACCAGCGTCCAGACCGCCCGCGTCGGCACGATCGGCGGCGGCGGCGAGTTGCGAGGTCGCGCCGGCGTCGATTGCGGGTGCGGCCGAGGTGTCGGCCGTTGCGCGACCAAAGACGTGCCGCACAGCACACTCAGGGCAACTGCACTACAACATATTGTGGTCGAGCGACGACGCACACCGTTATAATAGCGCCCGACGCTCGACTACAGCCTGTCCGCATGCCACGGCGGAGCGAGCTATCACGGCCGGGCGATCGTTCCCGCCAACCGGGGGAGCCGGGTTGACCCATCAGACCATCATCGTTCTCGACTTCGGGTCGCAGTACACGCAACTCATCGCACGCCGCCTGCGCGAGCTCTCGATCTACTCCGAAGTCTGGGCGCCGGATACGCCGATCGAACACATCCGCGCGCGCAATCCGGCGGGCATCATCCTCTCCGGCGGCCCGAAAAGCGTCGCCGACGCCGGCGCGCCGAAATGCGATCCGGCGGTGTACGACGTCGGACGCCCGGTGCTCGGGATCTGCTACGGCATGCAGCTGATGGCGCACGCGCTCGGCGGGCGCGTCGAGCCGGCGCCGCACCGCGAGTTCGGCCACGCGACCGTCAGGGTGATGCGTGAAGCGGCCGGGCCGGCCGTGCTGTTCTCGGATGTGCCCGACGAAATCCGCGTCTGGGCGAGCCACGGCGATTTCGTCGCCGCCGCGCCGTCAGGCTTCTCCGTCGTGGCGACGAGCGCCAACGCGCCGGTCGCGGCCATGGCGGATCCCGGCCGCCAGCTCTACGCGCTGCTGTTTCACCCGGAGGTCGTGCACACCGAGCGTGGCCTCGAGATCCTGCGCAACTTCGCCTACGGAGTCTGCGGCTGCACCGGCGACTGGACGATGGCCTCGTTTGTCGACGAGGCGACGGCGCGCGTGCGCGCGCAGGTCGGCGGTGGGCGGGTGGTCTGCGCGCTCAGCGGCGGTGTCGATTCGACGGTCGCCGCGCTGATCATCCATCGGGCCGTCGGCGATCGGCTTACCTGTATCTTCGTCGACAACGGTGTGCTGCGCCTGGACGAGGCGAAGCAGATCCGCAAGCGCTTCGAACGGCTCCAGTTGCCGCTGGTCTTCGCCGACGCGTCGGCGCTCTTCCTCGATCGGCTCGCCGGCGTCACCGATCCCGAACAGAAACGCAAGATCATCGGCGCGACGTTCATCGACGTGTTCGAGGCCGAGGCGGCGAAGCTGGGACAGGTGGATTTTCTCGCCCAGGGGACGCTGTATCCCGACGTCATCGAATCGATCGCGATCGTCGGGCAGTCGGCGATGATCAAGAGTCACCACAACGTCGGTGGTCTGCCCGAGCGGATGCGGATGACACTCGTCGAACCGCTGCGCGAGCTGTTCAAGGACGAAGTGCGCGAGGTCGGCCGCAAGCTCGGACTCGACGAAGAGTTCGTCGTTCGTCAGCCGTTCCCCGGGCCCGGGCTCGCGGTCCGGATTCTCGGCGCCCTCACGCCCGAGCGGCTCGCGCTGTTGCGCCGCGCCGACGCGATCGTCGCCGAGGAAGTGAAGCGCGAGGGCTGGTATACACGGCTCTGGCAAAGCTTCGCGGTGCTGCTGCCGGTGCAGAGCGTCGGCGTGATGGGCGACGAGCGGACCTATGAGTACACGATTGCGATTCGCGCGGTGGAGAGCCGCGACGGGATGACGGCCGACTGGGCGCGGCTGCCGCACGATCTGTTGGCGCGGATCTCGTCGCGCATTGTCAACGAGGTCAAAGGCATCAACCGCGTCGTGTACGATATCTCGTCGAAGCCGCCGTCGACGATCGAATGGGAATAGCGCGTGGCTGAATTCGTTCACCTCCACCTGCACACCGAGTTCTCGCTGCTCGACGGCGCCTGCCGGATCGACGAGCTGCTCGACCAGGCGGTGAAGCTGAAGATGCCGGCCATCGCGGTCACCGAGCACGGCAACATGTTCTCGTCGGTGATCTTTCACGATCACGCGCGCAAGCGCGGGCTGAACCCGATTCTCGGCTGCGAGGTCTACGTCGCGCCGGGCAGCCGCCTCGACAAGAGCGGCAATCCGGGCGCGACGCAGAACCACCTCGTCCTGCTGGCCGAAACCGACGAGGGCTACCACAACCTGATCAAGCTGGTATCGGCGGGCTACACCGAAGGCTTTTATTACAAGCCGCGCATCGACAAGGAACTGCTCGCGCAACATGCCAAGGGACTGATCGGGTTGAGCAGCTGCCTCAAAGGCGAGGTGGCGGAGGGGTTGTCCCACGCGCAGGAGCGCAAGGCGATCGACGCGGCAGCCGCCTATCGTGACATTCTCGGCGCCAGTAATTTCTTCCTCGAACTGCAGTGGCACGGCATCGAGGAGCAGCGTGTCGTCAACAGCGGCATTCCGGCGATCGCGCGCGATCTCGGATTGAATCTCGTGTGCACGAACGACGTGCACTACCTGCGCGAGTCGGATCACCATCCCCACGACGTGCTGCTGTGCATCGGCACCGGCAAGGGCTTCAACGATCCGAAGCGGCTCCGCTACGACGCGAAGCAGTTCTTCCTGAAGACCGCCGAGGAGATGGCGGAGGTGTTCAAGGACCATCGCGACGCGCTCGCCAACACGATGCGGATCGCCGAGCGCTGCAACGTCAAGCTCGCCGACGGCGAGAACTACCTGCCGAATTTCGACGTGCCGCCCGGCTTCACCGTCGACACCTACTTCGAGCACGTCGCGCGCGCCGGCTTCGCCGAGCGGCTGCCGCGGTTGCGCCAGCTGCAGGCCGGCGGCATCCTTCGTCATACCGTCGACGAGTACGAGACGCGCCTCGCCTACGAAATCGAGATGATCAAGAAGATGAAGTACCCCGGGTACTTCCTGATCGTCTGGGACTTCATCCGCTACGCGCGCGAGCAGGGCATTCCGGTGGGGCCGGGGCGCGGATCGGCGGCCGGCAGCCTCGTCGCCTACTGCATGCGGATCACCGACGTCGATCCGATCGACTTCGATCTGATCTTCGAGCGGTTTCTCAACCCGGAGCGGGTGTCGCTGCCCGACATCGACATCGACTTCTGCGAACGCCGCCGCGGCGAAGTGATCGACTACGTCACACGCAAGTACGGCCGCGAGAACGTCGCGCAGATCATCACCTTCGGGACGATGAAGGCGAAGGCGGTGGTCAAGGACGTCGGCCGCGCGCTCGAGATGCCGTTTGCCGACGTCGACAAGGTCGCCAAGCAGATCCCGGCGGCGCTCGACATGACGCTCGACAAGGCGCTCGAGGAGAGCGAGCCGCTCCGCCAGATGGAGCAGGACGACCCGAAGGTGAAGGAGCTGCTGACGATCGCCCGGCGGCTCGAGGGGATGACGCGCCACGCATCGGTCCACGCCGCCGGCGTCGTCATCGCGCCGAAGGCGATCACCGAGTACGCGCCGCTCTACAAGGGGGCGCGCGACGAAATCGTCACGCAATGGTCGATGAAGGAGATCGAACGCGTCGGTCTCCTGAAGATGGACTTCCTCGGGCTCAGCACGCTGACACTGATCTTCGACTGCATCGAGGAGATCAAGCGGACCACCGGCCAGACGCTCGACATCGACAACGTGCCGCTCGACGATGCGAAGACGTATCAAATCTTCCAGGATGGGCAGACCTACGGGATCTTCCAGTTCGAGTCGAGCGGCATGCGCGACATCCTGCGGAAGTCGAAGCCGCAGCGCCTCGACGACCTGATCGCCCTCAACGCCCTCTATCGCCCCGGCCCGCTGCGCAGCGGCATGGTCGACGACTGGATCGCGCGCAAGCTCGGGAAGACCGAAGTGAAGTACGAGCTGCCGCAGCTCGAAGCCGTCCTCGCCGACACCTACGGTGTGATCGCCTACCAGGAACAGGTGATGCGCATCTCGAACCTCGTCTCTGGCTTCACGCTGGGGGAGGCCGACCTGCTGCGCAAGGCGATGGGCAAGAAGAACGCCGAGGTGATGGCGAAGATGCGCGGCAAGTTCGTCGACGGCGCCGTCAAGCTCGGCACCAGCGCGAAGAAGGCGGAACACCTGTTCGACCTGATGGAGCACTTCGCCGGCTACGGCTTCAACAAGTCGCACTCGACGGCCTACGCGTTCCTCGCTTACCAGACGGCGTATCTCAAGGCGAACTACCCCTGGCATTTCGCCGCGTCGCTGCTGACGATCGAGTCGCAGAACACCGACAAGCTGGCGCTCTACCTCGGCGAGTGCCGCGACCGCGACATTCCGGTGCTGCCGCCGGACATCAACGAGAGCCAGCTGCGATTTACCGTCGAACCCGAGAAGGGGGTGCGGTTCGGTCTCACCGCGATCAAGAACGTCGGCGAAGGCGCAATCGAATCGCTGCTCGGCGTTCGCGCCACGCAGGGGCGCATCAGGTCGCTGCCGGCGCTGTGCGAAGAGCTCGACCTGCGGCTGGTCAACAAGCGGGTGTTCGAGAGCCTGATCAAGGCCGGCGCCTTCGACGCGCTCGCACAAGGCACGCAGTACGCATCGCTGCCCTCGACGGCGCTGCGGCCGCGGCTGGTTGCCGCTGTCGATGCCGCGTGCGAGTACGGCGCACGCGCGCAGCGCGATCGCGAGCAGGGCCAGGGCGGCCTGTTCGGTGAGGTCGAACAAAACGACATCGCGGTGCAGAATGCCGGCGGCATGACGCTACCGGACGCGAAGCCGTGGACCGAGAGCGAGCAGTTGTCGTTCGAGAAGGAGACGCTCGGGCTCTACTGGAGCGGCCACCCGGTCGATCGCTACGCGGCGGCGCTCAAGGAGTTCGGCGCGAAGACAGTCGGCGATCTCGCCGACGCGCAGCCGGTGGCCGACACGGAGAGCTGGGGTCCCGGCGGCCGCAAACCGATCGAAGCCGACACCGCGATCGGCGGCATCGTCGCCGCGTGCCGCCAGTTGAAGACGCGCAAAGGCGATCGGATGGCGGTCTTCACGCTCGAGGATCACGTCGGCGGCGTCGAGATCATCGTCTTCCCCGAGGCCTACCAGCGCGCCGCGAGCCTGATCGAAACCGGGACCCTGGTGCTGGTCCGCGGCAGGCTCGAAAAAGACGACGAAACGGTGCGGATCCTGGCGTCGGAGATCGCGCCGCTCGACAGCGTCCGCGAGCGCATCGCCCGGGAGGTCGCCATTCACCTGAAAAAACCGGCGGACCGCGGCACGCTCGAGACGCTCGGCGTGATCTTCTCCCGTCATCGCGGCGATCGGAAGATCTCGTTCGAGGTCGAGACCGGCGAAGCGCCGAACCGGCTGCGCGTCAAGGTCGATGTGAGCTCACAGATCCGCGTGCGCCCGTCTCCGGCGCTGATTAGCGACATCGAGCAGGTGGTCGGCCCCGGCGCCGTGGAGCTGCGGTAGTGGGCCGCCACGAAGGCACGAAGTCACGAAGAAGAAGAATGGTTTTCTCTTCGTGTCTTCGTGTCTTCGTGGCAGATCCGCGTGTGTCGTAGATGCCCGACACCCTCGACTTCGAAGAGCCGATCGCGACCTTGTTGAAGGAGATCGACACGCTCGCGGCGCTGCCGGCGACCGACGCGCGCAACCGCGAGATCGAAGCATTGCACCGCCGCATCGCCTCGGTCCGCGCCGAGCTCTATCGCTCGCTGACGCCGTGGCAGCGTGTCCAGGTGGCGCGCCATCCGAACCGGCCCGGCCTGGAATTCTTCACCAGGACGATCTTCTCCGGCTTCACCGAGATCCACGGCGATCGGCGGTTCGCCGACGACCACGCGATCATGACCGGTTTTGCCGACTACAAAGGGCAGCCGGTCCTGATTGTCGGCCACGTCAAAGGCGCCGGCGGCGACACGAAGGAGAAGATCTTCAGGAATTTCGGCTACGCGCGGCCCGAGGGCTACCGCAAGGCGCTGCGCGCGATGCGGCTCGCCGAAAAGTTCTCGCGGCCGATCATCGTCTTCGTCGACACGCCGGCGGCCTATCCGGGGATCGATTCGGAAGAACGCGGCGTTGCCGAGGCGATCGCGGTCAACCTGCGCGAGATGATGCTGATCGACACGCCGATCATCATCATCGTCAGCGGTGAAGGGGGCAGTGGCGGGGCGCTCGGCATCGCGGTCGGCGACCGTGTGTTGATGCAGGAGTTCGCGATCTACAGCGTGATTCCGCCCGAAGGCTGCGCGGCGATCCTGTGGCGCGACGCGGGAAAGAAGGTCGAGGCGGCCGAGGCGCTGAAGATTACCGCGCCGGATCTGCTGCGCGCGGCGATCATCGATGGGATCGTCCCCGAACCGGTCGGCGGCGCGCACACCAACCCGGAGGACGCGTCACGGCTCGTCGACGAAGCGTTGACGCGCACGCTGGCCGAGATCGGCGCGCTCACGCCGGTGCAGCGGCTCGACGCGCGCTACGCGAAATTTCGAAACATGGGCCGTCTCGGCATCGACTTCATTGAAATGTAATGGCTCATCCGCACCCGTGACCTACCCCGTCACACCGCCGCGATACGTTGACATCGTGACAGCCCGTCGGAGTTGCGCACCATGCCCGTAGTCGGCCCGCGATGGATACCCCAGCCGTGCGACGAGGCGCGATCGACGGAACTGGCGGCGGCGCTCGGTATCGCGCCGATCGTCGCCAGGTTGCTGTGTCAGCGGGGATTCAGCGACCCTGAGGTCGCGTCGCGATTTCTCAACCCGTCGCTCGACCATCTCCACGACCCGATGGCCCTGGCGGGCATGGGCCCGGCGGTGGAACGCATTCTCGCCGCGATCGCCGCAAAGGAACGCATCGCGATTCACGGCGACTACGACGTCGACGGGATCACCTCGACGGTGATACTGCGCCGCGCGCTGGAACTGCTTGGCGCCGACGTGGTGCACTTCCTGCCGGAGCGCTTGAAGGACGGGTACGGCCTGCAGCCGGCGGCGATCGAACGGCTGCACGCCGATGGTGTGGCGCTGGTAATCTCGGTCGACTGCGGCATCCGCGGCGCCGACGCCGGACGCCGCGCGCGCGAACTCGGCGTCGATTTGATCATCACCGACCATCACGAGCCCGACACCGAACTGCCGCCGGCGCTCGCGGTGATCAACCCGAAGCGCGCCGACTGCAGCTATCCCGACAAATACCTGGCTGGCGTCGGTGTCGCGCTGAAGCTGGTACAGGCGCTGTGCCGGCGAGCGAACCGCGAGGCGTGGCTGCCCGGGTTCATCAAGGTCGCGGCGATCGGCACGCTGGCCGACGTCGTGCCGCTTGTAGGCGAGAACCGGGTGATCGCCAAGCTCGGGCTCGATCTGTTGACGAAGGGACCGCATAAAGTCGGCCTGCGCGCGCTACTGGAGGTGTCGGGCCTCACCGGCAAGACGATCGACAGCTACCACGTCGGCTTCATGCTCGCGCCGCGCGTGAACGCCGCCGGCCGCATGAGCACGCCAGACATCGCGGCGCGGCTGCTGCTGGCGGCCGACGAAGGGTTGGCCGACGAAGTGCGGCTGCTCGCGCAGCAGCTCGATGGCGAGAACCTGCGGCGCCAGGAAGAGGAGGCCGAGATTCTCGCCGCGGCGAAGAAGATCGTGACGACCGACCCGGACGTCGGTGCGCGATCGGTGCTCGTCGTCGCCGGCGACGGCTGGCACCGCGGCGTGATCGGCATCGTCGCGTCGAAGCTGGTCGATGCGTTCCATCGTCCCGCGATTGTGTTGTCGATCGAAGACGGCATTGCCCACGGCTCCTGCCGCAGCATTCCGCAGTTCGACATGCTCGGCGCGCTCGAGCGGTCGGCGCACCTGTTCACCCGGTTCGGCGGTCACCGCCAGGCGGCCGGGCTCGCGCTCGACGCGTCGCGCATCAAGGAGCTCCGTCGCGCGGTCAATGACGTCGCCGACGAAACGCTTGGCCCCGACGATCTGATGCCGCGGCTGCGCATCGACGGCGACCTCACCTTCCGCGGCATTACCGGCGGGGTTGCCGCCGGCGTGGCCGCGCTCGCGCCGTTCGGCGCCGGCAACCCGCGGCCGGTGTTCGCGGCACGCGGCGTCCAGATCATCGACGGCCCGCGCAAGCTCAAAGAGCGCCACCTGAAGATGGCGCTGAAGCAGGACGGCCGGGTGTTCCGTGCGATTGCCTGGCGCGCCGCCGAACGCCAGGAGGCGCTCGGCGACCAGCGGACGATCGACGTCGCCTTTTCGCTCGAGCAGAATCAGTACAATGGTGAGGTGTTCGTCGAGCTCAACATTGCTGATTTCCGGCTGATGACCGCCGATTGATTCGCCGACAGATCGAATCAGCAATCAGCCCTCAGCAATCAGCAATTGGTTATGCGCTGGCAACGCCGCGCCCGCCTCGTGATCGCCGTGTTCGGCGTACTCTTCGCGGCGTTCGTCGCGCGACAGCTGAAGCCGCGCGATACCCCGGCCGGTCCCGCGCCCATCAACAAGCTCGACCCGAAAGCGGTGATCGAGACCACCAACGGCATCCTGCAGTCGTTCAAGCAGTCGCGCGAGGGTGCGCACGTCACCTTTCAGAAGCAGTCGGTCTACGCCGATGGCACCAGCAAGCTGCAAGGCGTGACCATCGTCACCCAGGAGAAAAACGGCAGCCGCACGTTCACGATCGCCGGCAAGGAAGGGCGCCTCGGGGCGAACCAGACTTCACTCGCACTCGACGGCGACGTGCGCTTCGCCGGATCGGACGGGCTGACCGCCACGACCGAACACGCCACCTATGTTGACGCCGAAGGTACCGTCAACGCGCCCGGCCCGGTCGAGTTCGCGCGCGGCCGCATGAAGGGGACCGGCGTCGGGATGACGTGGAACAAGGCGACCGACGTGATGACGATTCTCGATCAGGCGATCGTCCATGTCGCCGCCGACGAAAAAGGTGCCGGCGCCGCCGAGATCACCGCCGGATCAGCGGCGTTCGCGCGGCGCGATGCGAACATCCGCTTCGAGCGAAACGTCCGCATCGATCGCAGCGGCGAGATCATCGAGGCCGCGTCGGCGGTCGCCTATCTCAGCGCCGACGAGAAGCGGATCGACACGATCGATCTGCACGACGAGGCACGCATCAACGTGGCTCATCCCGCGGCCGGCGCCGTTCAGGCGCTCACCGGTCAGCAGATGAACCTGAAGTACGCGGAAGACGGCGAGACGCTGCAGCACGCCGTGATCGGCGGCACGGCGCTGATTCAGGTCGCCGGCGAGGCCGGCAAAGCCGGCCGCCAGATCGCGGCGAACACGCTCGACGTCACGCTGGCGCCCGACGGATTGACGCCGACGGCGCTCCTCGGACGCGATGCCGTGCAGCTCACGCTGCCTCCCGAAGACGATGTGCCGACGCGAACGGTGCGCGCGGCAACGCTCGACGCGACCGGAACGCCGGACAAAGGGCTGACGCGTGCCGTGTTCTCCGGCGGCGTGCAGTACCGCGAGCAGTCGGCGACCGTAGGCCGGGGCGCGAACGCGGCCGATCTCGACATGGCGCTCGAAGGCGGCTTGAACGCGATCACCGAGGCGCATTTTCTCCACGGCGTCCGCTTCGTCGACGGACCGCTCACTGCGCTCGCTGCGGACGCGCGGTACAACGTCCGCAACGGCACTGTCGCGCTCAGCGGCTCCGAACCAGGAAGCGCGGGCCCGCACGTGGTGAACGACAAGATCGTCGTCGATGCGACGACGATCGACATGACGCTCGACGGCCCGAAGATGAAGGCGGCGGGCAACGTGCGAAGCACGCTCGAGCCACCGGCGCCGCCGAAACCGGGCGAGGCCGCATCCGAGGTGAAGATGCCGGCGATGCTCAAGCAGGACCAGCCGGTTCAGGTCCTCGGGGCGGCAATGGATTACGACGGCGCGACCGCCCTCGCCGTCTACCGCGGCGCCGCGCGCCTGTTTCAGGGCGACACGTCGATCAAGGGCGAGACCATCACGATCGACAACAAAGCCGGCAACATGACCGCGTCCGGCGGTGTGACGACGACGACCGTACTGGTGACGCCGACGAGCACCAAGAGCACGACCGACGCGGCGGATGCGACGGACGCGAAGGGCACAAAGAGCGCCGGGGCGAACGACGCGAAGGACACGAAGCCGAAAGACCACACGCCGTCGGTCGCCACCGCCAAAGACATGAAATACGAAGACGCGACGCGCCGCCTTACCTACACCGGCAACGCCCATATGTCGGGACCGGAAGGCGACATGACGGCATCGCGCATCGAGCTCTTTCTCAAGCCATCCGGCGACGAGCTCGATCGCGCCGAGGCCTACGAGAATCTCACGCTCCGCGAACAGAACCGCGAGACGAAGGGCTCGAAGATGATCTACACGACCGCCAACGAGACCTACGTCATTACCGGGACGCCGGTGAAAATCGTCGACCAGTGCAAGCGCGAGACGATCGGCCGAACGCTCACGTTCAACAAAGGCACCGACAGCGTGATCGTCGACGGCAACTCGCAGATCCGCACGCAGACCAAGGGCGGCAACGGGAACTGCTCCTGAATGTCGACGCTGCGGACCTACGACCTGACGAAGTCCTACGGCGGACGGACGGTGGTTCGCGGCGTGAACCTCGACGTGTCGTCGGGTGAGATCGTCGGGCTGCTCGGGCCGAACGGCGCCGGCAAGACGACAACGTTTTACATGACCGTCGGGCTCACGCAGCCCGATTCCGGCCGCGTCGAGCTTGACGGCCACGATGTCACCGACGACCCGATGTACATCCGGGCACGGAAGGGCATCGGTTACCTGCCGCAGGAGCCGTCGATCTTCCGCGGCCTGACCGTCGAACAGAATCTCCTGGCGATCCTCGAGACGCTGCCGATTGACGCCGCGACGCGGCGCACGCGGCTGCGCGAGCTGCTGGCCGAGTTGAACCTGACGCCGCTCGCCAACTCGGCCGCCTACACGTTGTCGGGCGGCGAACGGCGGCGCGCGGAAATTACTCGCGCGCTGGTAATTTCCCCGAAGTTCATCCTGCTGGACGAGCCGTTCGCCGGCATCGATCCGATCGCGGTCTCGGACATCCAGAAGATCATTTTTCACCTGAAATCGCGCGGGATCGGCGTGCTGATCACCGACCACAACGTCCGTGAAACGCTGCGCATCACCGATCGCGCGTACATCGTGCACGGTGGGGTGATCTTCAAGAGCGGCACGCCCGATAGTCTGGCAGCCGACGATGAGGTCCGAAGGATTTACTTAGGGACCGAGTTCCGATTGGACTAGAATGGGCCTGAGAATTGCATCAGCTGAGGCGGCGTAACCCAGCACGCCGCCCGCTGAACGTGAACGGGCTGTTCGGAGCAAGCGGCGATACGACAACGACTTAGCTGACTCTCGTCTTCATGGGCATCCAGCAGAAACTTCACACCAAGCTCGTTCAGAAACTGATCCTGACGCCATCACTGCAGCAGGCGATCAAGCTGCTGCCGATGTCGACGCTCGAACTGTCGGATCTGCTGAACCAGGAGATGGTCGAGAACCCGATGCTGGAGGAGGTCCCGACCGAAGAACTCCAGCCCGCCGAAGCGGCCGCGCAGGAGCAGAAATCGGAGCCGGAGCAGCAGCCGAACAAGACCGACACCTGGGACGATCAGGACTACGAATACTTCTTCGGCGACTATCTGGACGACGGCTACCGGCCGCGCGCGCCGCAGGAAGTGAAGGAACTGCCGCCGATCGAAAACACGCTCTCGACGTCGAGCTCGCTCGCTGACCACCTCATGTGGCAGTTGTCGATGCAGACCGACGAGTCGTTGATTCGCGACATCGGGTCGGCGATCATCGGCAACCTTGACGACGATGGCTACCTGGTGGCGTCGTTCGACGAGCTCGCGGCCATGGGACCCTGGCCAGTCGCCGACGTCGAACGCGCGCTGACGCTGGTGCAGGGCTTCGATCCGACCGGCGTCGCAGCGCGCGATCTGCAGGAGTGCCTGCTGCTGCAGCTGCGCCATCTCGGCCTCGAAAACACGCCGACCGAGAAGGTCGTCACCGATCACCTGCGGCTGCTGCAGAACCACCAGGTCCCCGAGATCGCGCGCAAGCTCGGGATGACCATCGACGATCTCAAGGAGCACATCGAGATCATCCGGCACCTCGATCCGAAGCCGGGCAGCCGCTACAACCCGACGCAATCGCAATACGTCATTCCCGACGTCTACGTCATGAAGGTCGAGGACGAGTACGTCGTCGTCCTCAACGAAGACGGTCTGCCGCAGATGCGGATCAGCCCGGTCTATCGCCGCCTGCTCGACAAGAGCGCTTCCGACAACACCGACGAGACGCGCGCCTACGTCAAGGACAAGTTCCGGTCGGCGTTGTGGCTGATCAAGTCGGTGGAGCAGCGGCAGAAGACGATTTTCAAGGTCGCCAAGAGCATCGTCAATTTCCAGAGGGACTTCCTCGATCACGGCATCGAGCACCTGCGACCGCTGGTGCTGCGCGACGTGGCCAACGACATCGGCATGCACGAGTCGACGGTCAGCCGCGTCGTCACCAACAAGTACATGCACACGCCGCAGGGCGTGTTCGAGATGAAGTACTTCTTCCACAGCGGCATCAGCAGCTCCTACGGCGAGAGCGTCTCGTCGGTGACGATCAAGCAGCGGATCCGCAAGATCATCGAGAACGAGGACCCGCGCAAGCCGCTGAGCGACTCGAAGATCGTCAACATCCTGCAGCGCGAGGGGCTCGTCCTGGCGCGGCGCACGATCGCCAAGTATCGCGAGGAACTCAAGATCCCGACCTCCAACCAGCGCAAGGTTCTCTATTAGCCGAAGCGCGAAGGCTTTAGCCGAGCGAATCTATGCGACTCGAACTCACCGGCCGGCACGTCGACATCACTCCCGGGCTCCGCCGCCTCGTCACCGCCAAACTCTCGAAGCTCGAGCGGCTGCTGAACGATCGCGCCGTGTCGGCGCAGGCGGTGCTGTCGCGCGAGAAGCACAGCGTTCGCGCCGACATCACGCTGCACGCGCGCGGCGAGACGTTTCTCCACGGTGTCGGCAGCGCCGACGGGTGGGAGACCTCGATTGGCGAGGCGATCGACAAGCTCTCGCAGCAGGCGCAGCGGGTGAAGAGCAAGTACACCGACCGCAAGCGGCGCGGCGCGAAGGGCGCGCCGATCGCCGGCGAATCGCGCGAAGCGGCGGCGGTGAAGCCGGTTGACGCGGTGCGGCCGGCGCGTGAGCGCGTGCGCATGCCGCGCATCCTGCGGGCGACGCGACAGACGATCCAGCCGATGTCGGTCGCCGACGCGACCCGCGCGATCGAGGCCAACGGCGACGGCCTCGTGATCTTCCGCGACGTCGAGCGGGACAGCGTCAGCGTGCTCTACCGCCGCAACGGCGAGCTCACGCTGGTCGAGACCGAAGCATAATGATCGCGTGGCGCCCCAAGCTGGCGTAACCGTCCGCGAGCTGCTCGCCGGTCGTCCCGACGCGTACGGCCTGCCGCTCGAACTGCTGGCCGGGGGGGACGGCAGCGACCGCATCATCACCAGCCCGCACATCCAGAAGACCGGCCTCGCGCTGGCCGGCTTTCACGAGTACCTCAAGGCCGGCCGCGTTCTCATCTTCGGCGAGAGCGAGATCCGCTATCTCGAGAACCTCGATTCGCCGCGCCGGGTCGAGGCGCTGCGCCTGGCGCTGACCCACGACTTCCCGTGCGTGCTGATTACCGGCGGTTTCACGCCGCCGGCAGAGCTGCTCATCGAGGCTGAGCGCGCGCGCCTGCCGGTGCTCAAGACCGTCATCGTCACGCCGACGGCGATTGCGAAGCTCTCGTCGCTGCTCGAGGATTCGCTCGCCGAGCGGACGATGATGCACGCGGTGCTCATGGACGTCCTCGGGCTCGGCGTGCTGATCGCTGGAGAGAGCGGCATCGGCAAGAGCGAGTGTGCGCTCGACCTGATTCACCGCGGCCACCGCCTCGTCGCCGACGACACCGTCGAAATCCGCCGGCGCCAGGAGACGATTCTGATTGGCACCTGCCCCGAGCTGACGCGGCACCACATGGAGCTGCGCGGCATCGGCGTGATCAACGTCAAGGATCTGTTCGGGATCGCCTCGACGCGATCGTCGAAGCGCGTTGAACTGGTCGTCCAGCTCGAGCGCTGGGTGCCGACGCGCGAGTACGAGCGGCTTGGCCTGGACGACGAGTTCTACGAGATTCTCGGCCTGCGCGTGCCGCTGATCCGGATGCCGGTGGCGCCGGGCCGCAACATCGCCATCCTCGTCGAAGTCGCGGCCCGCAATCAGCTGCTGCGCTCGCGCGGCGTGCACGCGGCGCGGGCGCTCGCCGAAAAGCTCGATCAGCGGCTGCGCGCGGCGGCCGGCCCTCCGCGCCCGGAATCGCTTGGCGGCGAACAAATGCTTCCGCCCTCCGACGAGGAGGACGAGGAACTCGAGGCGGGCGGGGGGCGATGAAACGCGCCGGCAAGGACGCTCGCCTGAACGGCTCGCGCTCCAACCGCAACCGACCGCCGGACCGCGAGCCTTTCAGGCGCGCGCCCGACGGTGCGCCGCTCGCGCTGCGCAAGGCAATCGCCCGGCACACGTCCAGGAGCGGCGCGAAAGGGCGGCGCGGCCAGCCGTTCATCGTCCTCACCGGCCTGTCGGGCTCCGGCAAGTCGCAGGCGATCCGCGCGCTCGAAGATCTCGGCTATTTCTGCGTCGACAACCTGCCGACGACGTTGATCCCGACGCTGGCGAAGCTATCGCTGCGCGGCGGCCGCGGCATCGACAAGGTGGCGATCGTCGTCGACGTGCGCGAAGGCGGCTTCCTCTCGTCGTTCCCGGCCGTCTTCCGGCAGCTGCACCGGATGCGGAAGTTGAACCCGGTGCTCATCTTTCTCGAGGCGAGCCATGCGACGCTGGTCCGCCGCTTCAGCGAGACGCGGCGGCCGCACCCGCTCGCGCCCGATCGCTCGGTCGCCGAGGGCATCCGCGACGAGCGATCGCGGTTGAACGTGATCCGCGATCTCGCCGACGAGATCATCGACACCTCCGACATGACGGTGCACGAGCTGCGGCAGTTCTTCATGAACCTGTCGCGCGACCGCTCGGCCAGCGCGCGGCTCGTGATCACGCTCCTCAGCTTCGGCTACAAGCACGGCGTGCCGGTCGACGCGGATCTGCTGTTCGATGTGCGCTGTCTGCCGAACCCGCATTTCGTGTCGACGCTGCGCCGGCGCACCGGCCGCGACAAGGCGGTCGCCGACTTTCTCGAACGCGACGCGTCGACGCGCGAGTTCATGGATCGGCTCGAGGAGTATCTTCGCTACGTGATCCCGTTCTACGTCGCCGAGGGCAAGAGCTACCTCACCGTCGGCATTGGCTGCACCGGCGGCCGGCACCGCTCGGTGCGGATCGCCGAACGGCTGCGGCCCGCGCTCGCACACCTCGGGATCGCCCGCGTCAGGGTGCGTCACCGCGACCTGACGCGGACCTGAGCGGCAATTGCTAATTGCCGATTGCCGATTTATTGTTCAATGATGCAGTCGGGCAATAAATTAGCAATTTGCAATTAGCATTTAGCAATGATTGGTGTGGTTGTCGTGACGCACGGGCAGCTCGCGACCGAGCTCGTGAACGCCGCAGAAATGATCGTCGGCGACCTGCAGCAGTTCACCGCGGTCTCGATCGGCTGGCACGACGACGTCAACGACGCGCGGGAGGATATCGCGCAGGCGATCGAGCGCGTGCGCGGCGACGAAGGGGTCCTGCTGCTCACTGACATGTTCGGCGGCACGCCATCCAACCTCGGCATGACCTTTCTCGAGACCGATCGGCTCGAGGTGATTACCGGCGTCAACCTGCCGATGCTGATCAAGCTGGCCAACCTGAAGAAATCGGCAAACCTGCTGGCAGTGGCGCAGGAGATGCGCGACCACGGCCGCAGCGCGATCTGGGTCGCGTCGGACCTGCTGCGCGGCGAGAAGACACCGGTATGACCTCGCAGGCGGTGACTGTCGTCAACCAGCTCGGCATGCACGCGCGCGCCGCCGCGAAGTTCGTGCACCTCGCGGGGCGGTTCGACGCCCGGGTCAAGGTCGCGCGCGATCGGCGCGAGATGGACGGCAAGAGCATCATGGGGATCCTGCTGCTCGCGGCGGCGCGCGGCTCGACCATCACCATCTCGGCGGAAGGCGCCGACGAACGCGACGCCGTCGACGCGCTGGTCGCGCTGGTTCGATCCGGCTTCGGCGAAGACGTATGCAGCGCCTGAAGGGCATCGGCGTTTCGCCGGGGGTCGTCTCCGGCCGTGCCGTGGTGCTGATCCACCGCGCCCAGGTATTGCGCTACCAGATCCCGCCGGCGAAGGTCGAGCACGAGCTCCAGCGGCTCGAGGACAGCCGCGCCCGTTCGCACCAGCAGATCCTCGAGATCCAGGAGCAGCTCGCGAAACGCCGCCCCGAGCTGTCGTCGCTGTTCGACGCGCAGCTGCTGATGCTCGACGACCCGATGCTTTTGCCACGCGCCGCGACGATCGTTCGCGAGCAGCGCGTCAACGCGGAATGGGCGGTACAGCAGGTCTTCCACGAGTTCAGCGCCGTGTTCGAGGAGGTCGCCGATCCGTATCTGCGCGAGCGGCAGGGGGACGTCGCCGACCTCGTCGGACGCCTGCGGATGAACCTGCGCACGCACGTTGCGACGGCGCGCGATCTGCTGCGCGAGCTCGACGAGTCGTCGGTCCTGGTCGCCGACGAGCTGACGCCGTCGATGGCGGCGCAGGTGGACTGGACGAAGGTCCGCGGCTTTGCCACCGACGCCGGCAGCCGCACCTACCACACCGCCATCCTCGCGCGGTCGCTCGACGTGCCGGCCATCGTTGGTCTGCACAATGCCAGCGCGCAGGTGCAGGCGGGGCAGATTGTCGTCATCGACGGCTCGGCGAGCGAGCTCTTGATCGATCCAACGCCGGAGGAGCTGGCCCGCGCAGCCCACCACGTCGACGATCATCGGCCGGCGACGATCGTCGACGCGGAGCGGCGGCGGCCGGCGTCGACCTCGGACGGTGTCCCGATTCGGCTGGACGCGAACATAGAATTCCCAGACGACCTCGCCGCGGCGCGCTACGCCGGCGCCGAGGGTATCGGGCTGTACCGCTCCGAGTTCCTCGTCACCGGCAGCGCCGACGACTTCCGCGACGAAGATCGGCAGTACCGCATTTATCGCGGGATGCTGGAAGGGATGGCGCCGGGCGTCGTCACCGTGCGCACCTTCGACGTCGACGAAGAGCAGCTCGCGTCGCGCCTGGCGCAGCACCCGCTCGAGCCGGGATGGGAGCCCGCCGGCGAACCGCGAGCCAGCCGCCAGGGCCTGCGCGGACTTCGCCTGAGCCTGACCCGTCCCGATCTATTCCGAATCCAGCTTCGCGCGTTGCTGCGCGCCGCGCGCCACGGCAACCTGCGGATCATGTTTCCGTTCGTTTCCAGCGTCGAGCAGCTGCGCGAGGCGCGCCGCATGGTGGTGGAGGCGAGCGCCGACGTGACGCGCCGCGGCGAGGTCGTGCCGCCGGTGCCGATCGGCGTGATGATCGAGATTCCGGCGGCGGCGTTCACGGCCGATCTGCTGGCGCGCGAAGTCGATTTCTTCACCATCGGCACCAACGACCTGATCCAGTACTGCCTCGCCGTAGACCGCGCCGACGAGCGCGTCTCACGGCTGTACGAACCGCTCCATCCCGCGATCCTGCGGATGATCCTGATGGTGCGGCGGGCGGCACGCCGCCGGCGGATCCCGGTATCGCTGTGCGGCGAGATGGCCTCCGATCCGGCGATTCTCACCTTGCTCGTCGGGCTCGGCCTCACCGAGTTCAGCATGACCCCTGGCGCAATTCCAGTGGCGAAGCAGGTGCTCGCCGAGCTGCGCAGCGACGAGTTGCGCACGCTGGCGCGGCGCGTGCTGAAACTGGCGACCATCGACGACATCGAACGCGTGCTGCTGGCGGCGCTGGGCCGGCTGACGCTGATCAAGGGAGTGACTTCGTGAGCGGTGAGATCACACGCGTCGAGAAACCGTGGGGCTACGAGCTGCACTGGGCGAAAACCGACCGCTACGTCGGCAAGCTGATTCACGTGAACGCCGGCCACGCGCTCAGCCTCCAGTACCACAACCAGAAGGACGAGACCATCTACCTGCACGCCGGCAAGCTGCTGTTCGAGATCGACGAAGGTGGGGGATTGCAGAAGCGCGAGATGCACCCCGGCGAGCGCGTCCACATCACGCCGAAGACGGTGCATCGCATGACGGCGATCGAAGACAGCGATATCTTCGAGGTCTCGACGCCGGAACTGCACGACGTGGTCAGGCTCGAGGATCGCTACGGGCGCGAAGACCAGAAGCGGTAGTGGGGCGCAAAGGCTTCAGCCGAGCGATCGCCGACCGGCGACGCTGAACGCTCGACTAAAGTCTTTGCGCTCCGGCAAGGCTGCTCAGAACGGGATGTCGTCGTCGGTGAGCGGTTCGGACACGTCGGGACCGGAAGCGCCGACCGGTGCGCCGGCCATACTCTCCTCGCCGCCGCGCGAGTAACCGCCGCCGCCGCGGCCGCCGCCGCCGAGCAGGACGACGCGGTCGCAGCGCACTTTGGTGGACTTGCGCTTCACGCCTTCCTTGTCGGTGTACTCGTCGGTCTGCAGCCGGCCTTCGACGTAGACCTGCTTGCCTTTGACGAGATATTCCGAGAGCGACTCGGCCTGTTTGCCCCACAGGTCGATGTTGTGCCACTCGGTGCGTTCCTGCCGCTGACCGCCTTTGTCGTTCCACACTTCGGTGGTCGCGAGGCTGAACTTGGAGACCGCGGCGCCTCCTGGCGTGTAGCGCAACTCGGCGTCGCGACCGAGGTTTCCGACGAGAATCACTTTGTTGACGCTGCCCATAGCAATATCCCGCGTTTGCTGAAGGTCGTTTGCTGAAGTTCGACGGTGACGTGTGAGCCGCCGCGTATTCTACATCGTCGCCGTCAGGCTTCTGCCGACGTCGTCGAATTCGGTCCGCGCGTTTTGCACACTACGGACGACGCAGGCGATCGAGCCCCTGCTTGGCGAGGCGACCGATGGTGCCGTTCTCACCGGCGGGATCGCCCTTGATCGCGCGCTCGTAGGCGTCGCGCGCACCGTCGGCGTCCTTCAACGCCTGGAGCGCGACGCCCTTGCGGTAATAGGCTTCCGGAATCCGATCGCCCGTTGGGTAGGTGCGAATCGCGACGTCGCAGGCTTCGACCGCCTTGTCGTACTTGCCGTCGGTGAGATAGGCGTTGCAGATCAGCACCTGCGCATCGTCGGCCTGGTCGGACTTCGGAAAGCTCTTGATGTAATCGGTGAAGCCGGAGATGGCGAGCTCATACGATCCGGCGTAGTAGTCGCTCTGCGCCGAATCGAACAGCTGTTTTGGTGACACGGTGACCGGCGGCGGCGCGGCCGCCGTTGGAGTCGCACCGGTCGAACCTGCGGCAGCGCCGGCGGCGCCGCTGTCGGCGTCTGCGGTTGGCGACGGCCGCGCCGCGACCTGCTGCAACGACTGCCGCAGCGAATCGACTTCCTGCGTGAGCGATCCGATCCGGACGTTGTTGTCGTCCAGCTTCTCGCGAATCACGCGCACGTCGTTGGTGAGGTTGTCGATGACCAGCTTCTGATCGGCGAACGCCTTGCGCGTCGTCTCGGCCTGTTGATCGAGCCGTGTGTTGACGGCCTTGATCGCGTCGTTGAGGGTCCCGAGCAGGTTCTGCAGCTGCTGCGACTGCTCCTGGAGGATCCGGAGATCCGCCATCAGCTGCTGGTGTTCCTTGTTGGCGGCGCGCGCCGGCGTCGCGGCGAGGACGATCGCGGCGGCGAGCAGGCTGGCGAAAATCTTCTCTCTCATAGGCTCACTTTGCGGTGATAACGAAGTGGGCGCGCCGGTTCTTCGAGTACGCGGCCTCGTCATGGCCGGGATCGAACGGGAACTCCTTACCGTAGCTCACGGTCCGCAGCCGATCGGCCGGAATGCCGAGCGACACCAGGTAGGCGCGCGCGGCAATCGCGCGCCGCTCTCCCAGAGCCAGATTGTACTCGGCGGTACCGCGGTCATCGCAGTGGCCTTCGATGGTCACGATCCAGGTCGGGTAGCGCTTCAGCAGTCCCGCGTTTTCGTCGAGGACCTTCTGCCCCGCCGCGCCGAGATCGCTGCTGTCGAGCTCGAAGAACACCGGCTTCAGCGGCGAGTTCTTGTTCAGATCATCGAGCGACGCCGACGAGATCGCGTCGTCGCGCACCGGTTCCGGCGGGACGATGGTCGGCTCGTTGACCGGCTCGGGCGGCGCCGGCGGCCGCGCCGGATTAGAAGACGATGCCGGCGGTGGTGGCGGCATCGGCCGCGCCACCGGCGGTGTCTTCTTGCCGCATGCCGCGGCGCCTGCACATACCACCGCACACACGATCACGGCCTGTCGCACGGTCATCGTCCAGTCTCCAGTCACTTTGACCAGTCCGGTTTCTCGTTGTTGCCGGACCGTGTGATTTGTTTCAGGTTCTTGCCGTCGCTCGCGATTGTAAACACCTGCGACTTGCCCGATCGCGTCGACATGAACGCGATGTGACGGCCGTTGGGCGCGAACGCCGGGCTCTCGTTGGTGCCTTCGCCGAAGGTCAACTGCCGCACGTGCCCGGTCGCGAGATCCAGCACCTTGATGTCGTAGCCGGGGCCGTTGCGCGACGCGTAAGCGATCTCGTTGAAGGGCGCCGGCGACCAGGTCGGCTTGTCGCAATAGGATTCCGAGGTCTTCTTCGAGAGGCCGAGGCCGGCGGCGTCCATGACGTAAATCTGCGGCGATCCCGAGCGGTCCGACGTGAATGCGATCTGCGTCCCGGACGGCGACCAGGTGGGCGAGATGTCGATCCCCGGATGATTGGTGAGCCGACGGACGCCGGAGCCGTCGCGGTTGGCGACGTAGATCTCCGGGTTGCCGTCGCGCGTCGAGGTGAACGCGACCTTGCTGCCGTCAGGCGACCAGGCCGGCAGCCAGTTCTCGCCAACCTTGTCGCCCTTGGTGACCTCCTCGAGCGTGCCGACGAAGATGTTCGAGATGAAGATGTTGGCGCCGCCGCGGCGGTACGACGTGTAGGCGATCGACCGCGCGTCGGGCGACCAGCGCGGCGTGATGTTCAGCGTCCGCCCGACGGTGACGCGCTTCTGGTTCTCGCCGTCGTAGTCGGCGATGTAGATCTCCTTGATGTTGCGGGTCTGCACCGTGTTGCTCATCCGCTCGCCGTCGCGATCGGAGTCGAAGGTCAGCTTCGAGCGCGCCACGCCGTTCAAGCCGCGCTGCGACTTGTGGATCTCGTCGGACATGGTATGCGCGTAGAGCCGCGCGTTGGCACCGCCGTCGTACTGGCGCGGGTAGACCGGCTGCTTGGTGCGGACGTTGTAGAGCCGCATCTCGACGTGAAAGCCGGTGGCGATCTTCTGCACGGTGCCGACGACCAGGCCGTCGGCGTTCAGCTCACGCCAGCGATCGAACGGCACGTCGTTGAACGAGGTCGCTTTCGGGATCGTCGCGTAGACGTCGCGCGGGATGAACGCGAACTCGCGCTCGTAGTTCAGATCGTCCCACAGCACCTCGCCGATGGTCTTCGCGACGGCCGCGGTTTCCGCGTCGGCCGACAGCGGGATGAAATCAGGGACGGCGAGCCGCGGCGGCGCGCCTGACGAATCGCCGCTGATCGTCGTGACGATCTCGCTCGGCTGCTGCGGCACCGCCGGCGGCGGCTGTTGCGGCGGCTGCTGCGCGTGCGGCCAGGCCGCCAGGAGCGCGAGCGCGAGTGTTCCGGTGAGGAGTTCTCTGGTCATTGGTATTTGAAAGTGAGGCGCACGCCGAGCGTGGGGTTGGGGAACGCATCGGGGAGCGGCGCGAGCTGGCGAGCCGTGATCACCGCGCGCTGCGCCGCGAGGTCGAGCGTCGGGATGCCGCTGCTCTCGTAAACCGATACGTCGCCAAGCCGTCCGTCACGCTGGATCGTGAACTTGATCGTCGTCTGGCCGCCGGCGCCCTGGTTCATGTTCCAGGCCCGTTTGATCTGCACCATCATCATCGTGATGTACTCGGGGCAGCAGAAGTCGGCGACGTCGAGCACCGATCCCGATCCTGGTCCGCCGCCACTCGACAGGCCGAAGCCCTGCCCGCGGATGCCCGTGTCGGCCACCGTGCTGCCGGCCGTCACCTTGTCGCCGCGTGTCGGCGTGCGGCCGCGGGCTTCCTCGGGCGCGCTCTTCACCGGCTTGGCCGCCGGCGCCGCCTTCGTCGGCTTCGCATTTGGCAGCGGCATCGTCATCTCGGGCGCCTTGGCCGCGGGCGGACGGATTGGCTCGCGCTTGACGGGCTCGTCAACCGGCTTCACTTCCTGGATCGGCCGGCCGCCCATCGGGGTCATGCCGCCGTTTTCGGCCCGCTCACCGCCGCCGCCGCCGAGCGAGATCGTCATCACCGTCGGCGCTGCGGTGGTGTGATGGAGCAGGCCGCCGGGCGCGAAGATCAGCACCGCCGCGAGCAGCGCGTGCGCGGTGATCGACACACTCAGCATCCGCTGCAGGCCGCCGGGCTGCTGCATCCGGTCGCGCAGGACGTCGGTGACGTCCACTACCGTTCTCCCGGCATGCGCGCGACCATGCCGACGTTCTGGACGCCGGCCGCCTTCAGCGCGTCGAAGACTTCCATCAAATCCTGGTATTGCACGGTGGCATCGCCGCGCAGAAACACTTCCTTTTGATCGCGCCCCTCCATCCGCTGGCGGATCAGCTCTTGAAGGTTTTCGGCTCGAACGTTGTCTTTCCCTATGAACACGCGGCGGCCGGTGTGATAGTCGGCCGGCACCGTCACTTCGATCCGCTCGCCGGTCACCTGCGTGGCACGCCGCGCCTGCGGGAGCTTCACATCGATGCCGCGCTGCAGCATCGGCGCGGTAACCATGAAGATGATGAGCAGCACGAGCATGACGTCGACCAGCGGCACGACGTTGATCTCGGCGAGCGACGTGGCGACGCGGCGGCTGCGTCCCGATCGCCCGGACGAAGCGCCGGCTGACGGCGCGAGCTTCGGCATATCAGCGTCTCACCGTTGTGTGCCGCCACGAAAACACGGGGACACGTAGAAGGTTGTTGGCCCTGCTGTCTTCGTGCCTTCGTGCTTTCGTGGCGGATCGATATATCGCAAACACTAGGTGAAATTCCGCTCCGCGATGTTGAGGAACTCCATCGAGAAATCGTCCATCTCCGACGCGAACAGCTTCACGCGCTGGGTGAGGTAGTTGTAGAAGAGCACCGCCGGAATCGCCGCCGCCAGCCCCATCGCCGTCGCGATCAGCGCTTCGGCGATCGGCGTGCCGACCGCCTGCAGATTCGTCGAGCCGGTCACGCCGATCTGCTCGAACGCGTTCATGATCCCCCACACGGTGCCGAACAGGCCGACAAACGGCGCCATGCTCGCCACCGTCGCAATGAAGCCGATGTGGCTCTCGATCTTGTTCACCTCGACGGCCGAGGCGCGCAGCAGCGCGCGGTCGACGGC
>Ga0075435_100000471_pt1 | contig 24504 bp, 42 predicted proteins | sample RhiMethybrSRZTD4_FD_75302 | JGI IMG/M metagenome (GOLD analysis project Ga0075435, IMG submission 75302) | Populus rhizosphere microbial communities from Tennessee, USA - Rhizosphere MetaG P. TD hybrid SRZTD4 | ecosystem: Host-associated > Plants > Roots > Rhizosphere > Soil | place: USA...
ACTCGGCCAAAGCGTCTGTCGTTCATGCTGGCGACCGTCGCACGCGATCGGGCCGGAGGCAACGACCCTCGATGTCGCCGAAGGGGGAAAACGATGAGCTCCAAAAAAAACGAAACCGAGAAGCTCGGCCGGGACGCCGACCGGGCCGTCTGGGCGGTCGAGGTCGCCGAGTCGATCCAGGAGCTCGTCCTGGTCACGCTGAAGGCCTGGGAGGGGGCGTCGGCGGTCGAGCTGCGCGTGAAGGTCGAACGCACGCTTGAGCAGCTCGTCGCGAAGTACCAGCGGGGCGAGAAGCAGGCCGTCGACCAGTTTGTCACCGCCATCCAATCGAAGCTCGGCCGGGAGCTCGAGTCGTGAAGGGTCACGAGCGTTGAGCGACCCGCGCAAACTCGACGGCAACGCGAGCGCCTACCTGGGCGAAAGAGGGCGCGAGCGCGAGGAGCGCCTACGCGACCACGCGATCGCAGAGAAGACCGAGAGGTCGCAGCGCCAGCGCGAGCTCGAGCGCAAAGCCATTGACGCGAAGGCCCGCCTCGAGGCGTGGGCGCGCGAGAACGAGAAAGACGATAGTGCCATGCGAATTGTTCTCGATTTGAAACCGGAAGAAATCGACGCGCTGACCGTGCTCGGTCTGAAAATGGAATGGCCGGGCGCCGGCGAAACGGAAGTCGTGCGCGCGCTGCTCGCGCTCGTGCACCACGTCGTCGACGGCGTCGAGCGCCCCGGCTCGTGGGAGCGGCCGTGGCTCTGCCAGGTGTTCGGCGAGACGTGGACCGAGCTCTGCGAGCAGGATCCGGACGTTCCCTACAAGCAAATCCCGAAACCGCCGCGGCCGCGGCGCTCGAGCCGCCGATGAAACGCGAGGCCGACGCGCTTCGCACCCACGTCCGCGAGCTCGTCGACGAGCTCTTCGAAGAAGGAACACCCATGCCCGCCAATCAGTTTTTCGTGACGCACCACAACGGCAACGTCGTCTCGCTTCGGCTCTTCCTTCGAGGCGCCGGCGAAGAAGTCGCGCGGCCCATGAACATCTCCGTACAAGAAGCCTGCGAGCTCGCCGCCTGGCTCGTCGTCGCCGCGTCGCTCGGCGAGCAGATGAACCACGAGGAGGCCCACGCCTATTTCGAACGGGCGTTTCGCGACGCGTTGAACTCGTGAACAACCCGCGGTCCCTCTGCCGAACCTGCGGGCACGTGCGCGCCCTTCACCTGCGACGAACGCCGCGCGACGTCACGTCACCGGTCTTCTGCTCGGTCCAAGCGTGCACGTGCGCTCGGTTCGTCGATGCGCAGACCGAGGGCGATCCCGTCTGCCTCGCGTGCAAGACGAGCGAAGACGTCGAGACGGTGACGCTCATCAGCTCGACGCGCGAGCTGCACGCGGAGATCTACTTGTGCCGATCGCACGTCAACGTCTACGGCTACCACGTCGCGCGCGTGCTCGGCGATCTGCTCAAGGGCAAGCTTTCGATCCCATGACGACCTACCAGGTGGCGACTGATTTTTGCGAGACGTGCGGCGAGAAGCTCGACGCCGCAACCTACGTGGGAGGCCCCGGAGACGCCCCGCCCAGCGCTCGCAACGACGAGATCGAGTCGCTCTCCATCTGCGCCAACTGCGGCACGCTCTACGCATTCGACGAACGACGCAAGCTCGAGCGGCTCGAGGACGTGCCCGCGAAGGCGAGCGATGAAACCCGCGCCCTCATCAACAGGACCCGCGCGGCGATCTTTCTCTTCAAACGGCGAGGGCTCGCCTAACGGACCCGTGGTACGCTCGCTCGCGTTGGGGAATCGCGCGTAGCGCGCAACACCGAAACCCCGGGACTTGGCACCCGGGGTTTCGCCTATTTGATGACGGCTCGAACGCGCTCCCAAAACTCGTAGAGCTCGCGACCGAGGGAGATCGCCCTTTGCGCGTTCTGCATCATGGCTGCGTTCGCGACGGTGCTGATCGGAATTTGAAACGCGCCATCGGCGGCGACGAGCAGGATCATTTGTTGGCCGCATCCGCAGTCGCAGACGCGGCGAACGAGAGAGACGGGCAGGCGGCCCGCTTCGCGCCAGAGGTGCGTCACGCGGTCTGCTTCGCGAGCGCCCCGCACTTCGCGCACGTGCAGTCCGGGCGCCGGTCGCTCACGGCGGGCAGTCCCTCGACGTGGCGGCCGCAGAGCGTCTGATCCGAAACGAAGAACGGGGGAGCCCGGCGCTTGGCGAGATGCACCTTGCCCGAGTGCGCGACCCACACCGGCTCGAGCTCCCTCGGGGGCGCCGGCGGCCGCTCGGTGTCTCGAATGCGTTTCATGCAGGACCAGCAGGTGATTTCAGCGGCCTTCGGGGGTTGCTCGCCGCGAATTTCGAGGCCGCAGAGCGCGCGATCGGCTCCGGGGCGTCGGAGGTGCACCCGAGGCCCCCCGGTGCGGCACACCAGAAAATCGCGAGCCCCCCGACAAGCTGCAAGCCCCACCGCTACCATGGAACCACACGTTTCGGCCTCGGATCAACGTCGCGGCCGAAAAACGAAAGGCGCCTTGGCCTTGGCTGCCCTGGCGCCCCTCGAGCGTCAACCACGTTGGGGAGTTGGTGACGATGCCAGTGGGACACACCCGGAGCCCCTTGAAAACGTAGTGACATGTAGGCGCTAGCTCTTCGAGGGCGCGAGCTCGTCGACGTCGTTCAGCACGGCGAGCTCGGGTTGGGTGTCGCGATCGCGCGGGGCATCGGGCAGGATCGGATCGTCGATGCGCAGCTGAAACTGCGAGGCGATGACCTCGGCGATCTCCTGCTCGGTCAAGAGCGAGTTGCCCCGTCCCTCGGCGAGCTCGGGGGCGTACTGGCTCGCGAGGTGCGCGTCGAACCACGCCTTCCAATTTTGGACGCCGGCGGCGTACTTCTTCGGGTCGGCGGTGTAGTAGCCGAGTTTGCCGAGGACGCCCGCCGCCTCGTAGGCGCGCCCCGTGTCGAACAAGAGAAGCGCCGACCGGTAGTGCCCGTCGAGCATGGTCCAGTAGTCGACGGCGCCGAGCTCGGCCGACGCGAACGCCCGAAACCGGAGCACCGGCGGATCGGGCGGGGGAACGTGCATCACGTAGACGTCCCCCTCGTACTTCGATCCGGCGGTGACGTTGCCCAGGTTGAAGTTGTAGAGCTTCTCGCCGGCGGCGTGCTCGAGCGCGCACTGCGACCACGCGACGGCGAGCCTGAGGAGCGTCGGCGCTCGCCCGAAGTAGCGCCGATGCCCGGCGACGAGCGCTTCGCCCATTTCGAACCGCGCGAGCGGTGTCGTGACGCGTTCGACTTCCATCGTCCCCCCCTTCGCTTCGTTCACCTCACCACTTGAGCCAGTGCAGGATCCCCGCTTCGGCGATCGCCGCGGCGAGGCCGAGCGCGAGCTTGACCCAGAGCGCCATGCGCCGTTCTTCCTTCTGCTCGTACTTGTCGACCTGCTTCTGGAGCTCGGCCAGGTCGTGCTGCCCGGTCGTCTCCTTCCAATCGGAGTGCTTGTCGAGCCGTTCGGATACGCCCCGCTTGAACTCGGCGATCGCCACCCGGAGCGACTTCATTTCGAGCCGCGTCAGATCGAGGTTCGACGCCACCGTTTTGAGCTGCGACGAGAGGCCGTCGACGAGCCCCGCCGTTCGCAGGAGCTGTCCGCGGTGCCGGTCCCACGCGCCTTGCGTGATCTCGGCCGGCCCGTCGTCTCCCTGGTGCTGATGCATGCTCACTTCGCGCCCCCCTCAAGGTCGGAGACAAATCCAGTCGTACGTCCCGTTGTCCGTTGCGACGTCCGCCCCGGTGGCGAGATCGATCGCGTGCACCTTGAAGCCCCCGCCGCCCGCCCTCGTTCCGACGGTGCGATCCGCGCCCTTGCAGTAGGGCACGCCCGCTGCCCCGTTGAACGTTTTCAAGGTTGCGACGATGACGGTCTGCGCGGTGACGTCCGCCGGAATGAAGGCGCTGACACCGCCGGCGAGATCGACTGAGCCGCCCTGCGGGAAATTCGAAATCGACCAATTGGCGTTGCTCGGGCAGAAGATTTCCGCGTAGCCGAAAGGCCCGATGTACGTCATGCCTCCAGGCATCGCGCTCGTCGGCGAGATCGTGATGTACTTGGTCGACTGGTTTTTGATGATGTAGCGCGAGCCGTTCGTGGGAGTGTGGAACGTGTAGGTCACGTCCGTGGTCGGGTTGCACAGAAGCAGATTCAGACCCGCGCCGATGACGGGCAGTGCCCCAGCTTGGTTCCCCTGGTTGGTGAAGGCCTGATTGCCATCGGGGACGGTCTGCTGAAAGACGATGCCCGTCCCGACGACAGCGCTGGCTTGTCCCGTGATCACCAGGTTGCCATCGCTCGTCATGCCTGCATCGAAGAAGACGCTTTGGATCGCCGTCGTCACCGTGCCGCCGGACACCGTAAAGACGCCCGGGGAGTTCATGAAAAATGCACCGATGCGCGCGATGGTCTGCGCGAGGAGGCTCGTGCTCGTGATCGTGAAGCTGTTCGAGCGGCAGTTCCAGTCCGCGATGATCAGCACCGCAACGTCGGTGAAGGTGTGGGTCAGGGCAGCGGTTGAGTTGATCTGCGAGACGTTTTGACCAAAAAAAGCGTTGGTCGTGCTGTTCCCCTTGCAACTTGCTGAAACGCCATCGAGGTAGACGTCCGAGAGGAAAAGGCGTCCCGCTCCGGGCGATGCGACGGCGTTGAAGTCGGCGAGAAACGTCGCACCGATCGTGCAGTTCGCGATCCCGGTGTCTTGGCTGCCCGACGCGGAAAAGTCCGCGCTGATCCAGTTCGCTTGCGCGGGAGAGAGCACGGTCGTTTTCCGACTCGCGCCCACCACGAACGTCCAAGGCTTCAACAAAAAGGCCTCGGTGAACGTTCCGACGCCGACCACGATCCGGTAGGGCTTCGCGCTCGCTGCGTCGGTGATCGAGTCGAGGGCCTTTTGGATCGTCGAGTAGGGGTAGGCCGACGAGCCGTTGCCGGTGGTGTCGCTGCCGTTCTTGTCGACGAAGCGCGTCTGCGCCGTCGACGGCTGGGGGATCGCAGGAAATATGCTGACGTCGCCCATTCGCGTTGCCCCCCCTAGAAGTGCGCTTCGATCCAGCAGTCGGCGGTGCCGAGCGTGAGCGTCGCTTGCGTCGAGCTGAACGCGACGACGATGCCGTTCACCATCGGACGCCCTTCAGCGATGTCGACCGAGATGAAGGCCGGCCCCGCGGGGATCGGCACCGGCGGGAAGTCGGGCAACGTAGCGTTGGCGGGGAGTGTGGCCGAGTCGAAAATGAAAATGAAGCCCGCGGCCGCGGCCTTGCTCGAAACGAAAACGGAGCGAAGCGTCGCGGCCCCGGCTCGCACGCGGCTCGATTCATAGGCCGTGGAAACCGTTTTGCTCGTGAGAGCGCCGGCGCCGCTGGTCGTCACCTTGAGGTTGCCGTTGGCGTCGACCTGCAGCGGCCCCACCGCGCCATCCGCGAACGTCGGCGGCGTGGTGAGGTGCTCGGCGCCCATCAGCACGTTCGCCCAGGCGGTGCCGTCGGTCGTGTCGGGCACGCCGATCCCGAGGTAGTTGAAAATGAACGAGGTCCACACCCCGCCGCCGGCGACGTTCTGGCCGAGCGTCACGCTGCCGGCGTAGGGCTGGTTGGCGGTCGTCGGGAGCTGCTGCGTCGCGAGGAACGTGGTCAGCTCGAAGGGGCCGATCCCCGTCGGCTCTCGCCCCCACGAAATGATCACGAGGTCGAAATAGACGGTGTTGCCCGCGGCGACGCCCGTCAGGTTCAACGAAACATCGAACGTGTCGGCGGGCACGTCGCGCACGGCGAAGAGCCGGCGCGCCACGAATCCGTCGGTGGCGCCCGACGACGGCGCCTGCGCCGTCGTCAGGGCAGGGCCGACCTGCGAACGGATCTGCTGGTTGACGGCCCAGAGCTTCCACTGCTCGCCGGCGCCGAAAGGATCCTCGTCCACGCCGGCGGGCGAGCGGTAGCGAACGAAGACGTCGACGGCGGCCGCGCCGCGCACGGTGCCGACGACCAGATCTTGCACGACGGAGCCCGAATTTTGCGTGATGCTCTTCGAAAAAACGAAGATCTCGCGGCCGAACGGGTCACTCGGCGCGCCGCCCGCCCCCGGAGCGGGCGCCGTGCCTGCGCACGTGCCGCACCCCCCGCACTTGTCGCACTTGCCCATGGGCCGGGCCTTCAGCCTTCCTCGGCGACACCGAAGGCAATGTCAGGCGTGAACGCCGTCGACGAATGCATGTTCCGGATGAAAATGAACCAGGCCTCGGATTGCTTGACCTTGATCCCGATGGGCATCCGAAAGCCCGCCGAGGGGAACGCCGAGGAGAACTGCACGTAGTCGGCGCCCTGGCCGCTCGTGACGAGCTCGGTTTGCCCTCGCACCTGGATGCGAAAGCCGAGCGACGACAGGCCCGCCATGAAATTGTCGTTGGAGGTCGCTCCGGCCGGCGACCCGACCACCCAGAGAACGCACCCGGTGATGGGCCAGTCGATGCGAAAGCCGGACGAAGGGCTCGGCGTGTTGCCTGCGACCGAGGAAAGGCCTTGCGGCTTGATGATGGCCGTAGCCCTGAGATTTGCTTGCATGGGGAAGTCTCCCGAAAAAACACATCGCCCCGCGCCCCAAACGCCTCACACCGCGGCCGAGGGGCGAGAGCGCGAACGCCCCCCGGCTCGCGTGCGAGGGCGCTAGGCGTTGGAGCTTCGCGGCGCCTTGGTGACCGAGTGAAGGACGAACCAGCCGCCCGTGTACGTGCCGTAGGTGTTCGCGCTCGACGTCGTCGGAGCGGTGAACGCCGTCGTACCCGTCGAGCCCGACGCTGGCGACGACGCGGACCGGTTGGTCGACGTCATGGAGATCGCGCGCTCGACGCGCGCCGTGATGACGAGCGTCGCGTCCGAGCCGCCCGGGGGCAGCCAGAGAACGGGCGTCGGCAGCACGTAGAAGTTCGAGCGACCGGGGAGACCGTTCGTGAGCGATCCGACCATCGCGAACCGGGCGAGGAGCTCCGGTTCGACGACCTCGCTGCGTCCGATACCGTTGAGGCCACCGCCTCCGGGCAGCATCGACAGCGGGCCGAGCTGGTAGAGCTGCTGGTCGCCGTTGAGGCCGAGCCTCACGCTCGTGTTGGCGAAGACGAGCCGGGTCAGCTCGGCGTCGGCGTCGGCGTCGAGCATGAACGAGATCCCGAAGATCTTCACCGCTTCGCCGGCGACGGTCTCGCTCTGCTTGATGAGGTTGGTCTCGAGAGCGGTCGCGACGAGGCTTCCTCCAAATCCCGCGCCCGCGAGACTCTGCCCCTGGGCGTAGTTGAACGCCTTGAGCTCGGTACCAGCGGCCAGGGTGATCGTGTTCGTGCTGCCGCTCACGCTGTTGGCGAACTGGAAACGGACGCGCGAGTAGTAGGGATAGCTCTGTTCGTTGTGCGAGTCGGCGTTGGCGCTTGGCTGCACCCGGACGCGGGTCATGTTGCGTTGCATGGGCTCTTCTCTCTTTCGCGAGGGCGCTGGGCCCCGCTTCGCGAAGGTCGAAGGCCACGGGCTGCCAAGATCCCCCCGGGGCGCTCTCACTTCAGGTTTTTGCTTTTCTGGGTTGAGTTCCTCCTCCCTCCCGTGGTTGACGCTCTCGACTTCAGCGGTAGTCGTTCACGACGTAGCCGATGCCCTCGACGTCGGCCGTGCCATCGAAGACACCGTCGATCCCACCGGGCGTGACGAGCCCGATTTGATCGAAGGGGCCCTGCATGTCGTCGTCATCGGCCTCACCCCGTCCGAGACCTGCCACCGGCAAAGCAGGCGCCGCCGTCGAGCTCGCGAGCGCGCGGGTGCCGCCGACCGCTGCGATCCCGGCGCCCACGGCAAGACCCGCCGCCGGCGACACCATGCCGATCGCGATGGCGGACACGATTCCGAGGCCGACCATGCCGAGGTTACGCTGCATGGGCGTGCCGATCCCCATCTTGTCGAGGCCGTACGCGACGCCGGCGCCGGAACCGAGTCCGGCTCCGACGGCGAGCACCGTCTTGAACACCTTGGGAATGCCCGGGTTGCGTCGACGATGACGCCGGCGCCGATGATGGCGCTTCGGAGCCGCGTGCGCCGGGTTCTTCCTCCGATGGTGCCGACGACGCCGGCGGTGATGGGTAGCGGGGTTCTTCTTTCGACGATGACGACGACGACGCTTGGCCATGGTGGCGATCTCCTGTCTCCGCGCGCGACGCTTGTGGGTCCGAACGCGCGCGCGGCGACGCTTCGGACGTCTGACGACCTTGCGGGCCACGACGGGCGCCGCCTTGCGAGCTCGCCGGCGCCGGCGCCGCTTGGTGGGATTCGCGATCCGCACCTTCATCCGCGCCGCTCGAGCCTTCGTTCGCTTTTTCCTCTTAGCCATGGATCCCCCTCACGCCGACGCGGTACCCACCGCCGCAGATGACCAAGCCCCCCTCGTGAAACCCGAGTACCGGACGTCTCGAACGAGAAAACTCGTGCTCGTACTCGGCCGGGCCCCCTTCACCGCCCTTTTCGGTGAGGTAGACGAGCGAGACGAGCTCGCCGAGCTCGACGAGCGGCCGCGCGCTCGGATCGGCGCACGAGAGATCGCGGAACGCTCGAGGGCCCTCTTTGCCCCAGTGGGTGACACGGTAGCGCGTGCGCGCATTCAAGCCGCCCTCTTGTGCTTGCGCTTCTTCCACCACCACCACGCCGCCGCGGCCGCGGCGGTGGCGCCGCCGGCGACCAAGAGCGTTCGGTGCGTGTCGGTCATCGAGGTGACGCCGAGCGACGCGGCCGCGCCCCACGTCTGCGGCCCCACGATCCCGTCGGCCGTGAGGCCGTGGTCGGCCTGCCACTTGATGGTTGCGGCCTTGGTCTGCGGGCCGAATTTGCCATCCGCCGTGACGCCTACGATTTTTTGCCAGGCGACGACGTCGGGCCCGCTCGAGCCGACTTGGATCGTCTGAAACGTGATGGCGCCGATCCCGTCGACCTCGATCGACGCCGGCGCGAAATACATCGTGTGAAGCCCCCTCATGCGTGCGCCCCCTTCCAAATCGACCAGGTCAAGACCCCCGCGCCGACGACGCCGGCGCCGACGAGAAGCCCCGGCGCAAGCAAGTTGTCGCGCGTCTCGCGTTGCGCGACGCCCTTCAGCGTTTCCCACACGCTCGGATCGACGGGCTGCCCGGCGGCGATCTGCGCCATGGCGAGCTTGGCCGCGGTGTCGGCCGCGTACGTCGCGCGCAGGTCGTCGGCGCGCGTCTGGATGATCTGCTCGACGACGCCCTTCGCGAACCAGGCCGTCGCGCACACCGCGGCGACGCCGATCACCGTGAGGACGATGGCCGTGATGCCGAAGTCGCCAATGTCGCCGATGGGCTGGCCCAGGGCCTGAAGCTGCGCGATCGGGCCGTCGACGCGCGCCGTGATGGTCACGGGCCCTGACTTGTGCGCGTGCGACTGCGCTTGGCGCGCCGCGCCCTGGGCGGCGAGGTAGATCACCCGCACCGGTTCGGGGGCCTGGTCGATCTTCTCGCGCGCCGCGCCGAGCACCGCCACGCCGCGCTGACTTCCAGGAAGCTGAATGAAGGGGACGAGCCCCGCCTGCGCAGCGAGGAGCTCGGCGCTGACGAGCGACGCGAGAAGCCCCTCGCGAAGGTTGCGGCCCGAGAGCACCGCCACGCCCCCCGGCGCAACGTTCTGGAACGTCTGGAGCGTCGCAGCGCCCAAGAGCGGATCGAACTGCGTTTGGAGCTCGCCCATCAGCCCGCCACCGCTTTCACAAGAACCAAGGCGAGCGCGGTCCCGCCGTTGACGCTCGCTCCGAGGAGAGCGCCGCGGCCGCGGTCCCCCTTGCGCGAGACGATCGCACCGAGCGCCGCGCCCCACGCCGTCGAGCCGACAACGACCAAGAAGGGCACCAATTGGGGCGGGAACGGAGACACCTCCCCGATTTCGGACGATCGAGGGAAGTACATGGTGTCCATCAGCCGAGCTCCGCGCAGGCGCAGGCCTTGGCGTTCGTCGCTTTGAACTTCTTGAACCAGGCGATCGCGAAGCCCTCGGCCGCGGCGAGCGCGCTCGCCGGCGAGTCGTAGAGGCCGATGACTTTGTGGGCGTGGTTGTCGAGCACTTCTTCGACGCCGGCGCCGTCGCGGGTGACGAGCGCGAGCGCCTGCCACTTGTCGAGGTGGGGCTGCACGGCGACGGCGATGCGCTCGTCGCCCCTCGCCAGGGTGCACACGAACTGCGTCGTCGTCGTCCAGAGGAGCGCGGGGACCACTTCGGCTTGCGTTCGTCGAGCCATCCGCGTCACCGAGTGAGGAGGTAGAGGCTGCCGAGTCCGACGGCGGTGCCCGCGGCCGCGAGAGCGACTTGCTTTTTGCTGAAACCGCGGCCGAGCACGGTCGAGCCGATCCCGAAGAGCCCCATCGCGCGCGCCTTGGCCTGCGCTTCGGTCGGCATCGCCAGGATCTCGCCCGCGAAGATTTTGTCGGGCGTGTGCTTCGAGCGGTAGACGTCGCTCTGCGTGTTCCAAATCTCGCGCCAGCGCGGGCCGCTCAAGAGGTACGTCGTCGCGAGCCCCCACAGCGTGTCCCCGTTTTGCAGGATGTAACTGCCGTCGCCACGCGCCCAGGCCGCTTGGCTCGGCCGAGCGGGTGCCGGGCTGCCCGCCGGCGCCGGCGCCGGGGCCTCCGGCTCGGGAATGGCGAGCGCCGGGCCGATCGGGGGCTGCAAAATGGGAACGATGATGCCGCCGTCGGGGATGGGCTCATCGCTGCCGAGGTCGGCGATGCCCATGAGGCCGTCGATGCCGTCGTCGAAGTACTTGCCTCGTCGACGGCTGCGCGGAGCTCGAGCGGGCGCCGTGCCCTTGCGCGAGCTGCCTTGTGCGTGCGCGCGCCCGAGCGTGTCGAAAATGCTGAGACTCCCGATCGTCGTCACGATGCGATCGCTCACCTTCGCCCCCTTCCTCGAACCAGCGCCCACACGCCGAGCCCGACCAGGCCGACGCCGGCGGCGCCGATCGCGACCTTCGTTCCGGTCGCCATCGAAGGCGCCGGCTCTGCACTGATGAGGTGCGAGCGCATGCCGCCCCTGGGCGGCGCCGCTTCGCTCGGGTCCTCGACGGGGATCGCCGGAACTCCTGGCGTCTGCGGGGTCGCAGGGACCTGGGTGAAACCGCCGCCGGATCCGCCGCTGTACCCCGAGAGAATCGACACCGGTTCAGGGCCGGCGCTCGGCGTCGGCACGGGGACCGTGACGGAGATCGCCGGCGACGAGCTCGGGACGGGCGTCGCGGTGACCGTGGGCGGCGAGCTCGTCGACGAGCCGCCTCCGAACGACCGATCGCCGAGCGAGCGCACGATCGAACCCGAGGCCGCCGGCGAGGGCGAGCTCGGCGACGTCGTCGACGTCGTCGACGTCGTCGACACCGCGGGGAGCGACGAGCGAGGAACGAACATCGCCGGCGCCGGGGTCAACGCACGCGAAATCGCGGCAAGGGGCGCACCGAGGAGCGACGTCGACAGCGTCGGCGACGTCGGCACGCGCGACGACGGCGGGGCCGAGGGCGACGTGGGGAGCGAGCTCACGACGCGCGCGACGGAGAGGAGCGACGACGGCGCCGGCGCGGGGGGCGGGGGAGGCGACCCGCCGAGCATCGTTCGACCTGCGAGCGACAGCGCGCCGATCTCGCGATCGGTTCGTCGCATGACCTCAAAAAGAGCGAGACTCAGGACCTATCGCATCGCTTGCCAAGCCAGAAAAACCACGGTTCCGAGGGCTCCCACCCCCCCCACAACGACCGCAACCTTTTTGCCCGTCGAGATGGGCTCCGGCTCTGCGAAGAGAGCCATCCGCCGCATTCCGCCCGAGGCCGCCGGCGCCGGTTGAACGAGCGTCGATCCTGCGCGCTGCACGAACGAGGACGCCCCCGTTTCGATTTTCGAGCGCACGACGCCCAGGCGCCCCGCTGGCGTGCTTCGCATCGCCGCCACGAGTCTCGCCGCCTGCGCAGGATCGAGCGTGGGCGCCGGCGGCGGAGGGGGCGGCGTTTCGGCACTGCCCCCGAGGTTGAGCGAAGCACTGCCCCCCACGGAAACGTCGATCGAGGTGCCGAGGTCGATATCGTAGGGTCCGCCGATCTCATCACACGAGCCGTCCCCACCTCCGAGCTCAACCGACGAACGCATTTCCCCTCCGCTCGCTGACAAGCCCCATCAAGCAAGAGGCTCGAAAACCTGTCTACGTAGTGACATGTAGGCGCCGCCGGCGACCAGGCCGAGGTACGCGAGCCCCGCGATCCAATTCGTCGGCTCGACGTACACCGGCTCTCGAAGCGCCGTCGCGATCTCGCGAGCTCGGCGGCCGATGGCGGCCGCGTAGCTCTGCACCGTCGCTTCGAAGTAGCCCGACGCGCGCATTTCGCGAGCGATGACCGTTGCGTTTCCGTAGCCGATGCACGCGAGCACCCGCTTTCGGCTGGGCACGCCGCAGAGCACGTGCACGAAGTCACGCGCCCCAAGGATCGGCTCGCCGTACTGCCGATAACAGCCGAAATAGCAGTTGCCCTTGGCGTCGGTGTCGCGGTGCGGGAAGCAACCCGCGGGGCACGTCTGCGGCGTCAGGCAGTCGACCTTCTTCCATCCCGAAGCGCACTGGATCGATCCCCAGTTGTGCGACGGCGAGCCGTCCGGAGTTTGCAGAGCGAAGCCATAGCCCGCTTCGTGCAGAGCGATCGCCTGGACCGCCTGGGCCGTCGCGTCGTTCGGCGTCTCGTTGAAATTCGTGCGCCACGCCAGGCGCACGAGCTCGCGCGCCCACGGGTGCGATCCCTCGGGCCCCGACGAAATGGTAGGCATCTCTTCCCCCGGCGGCCGCTTGTGGATCCACGCGGCGATCACCTGCTCGGGGATCTTGCGCGTTTCGTCGGGCCTCGGCCACGTCGCCTCGACGTACGCGGTGAACATCGTAAAGCCGCTCGGCCCGCCCCTTTGATCTTGGGGCCAGTCGGCGGGGAGCTCGGAAAGGTCCTTGAACACCGAGACGCCCGAAAACCCCTCGTCCTCGAGCGCGGAAGAGATCATGCCCTTGGTCACGAGAAAGCTCGGCGCGTCGACGCGAGCTCGAGCGCGGTAGGTCGTGCCCGTGTGGAGCAGCGTCCGAACGCCCGAGATGATGGGCGTCGCCACTAGAGCACGTCCTTTCGCGCGACGCCGAGCCGTCGCACCGCGGCGTAGGGGGCCTCTCCGAAGTGCGCGTCGACGGTCGTTTCGGCGAACGTCCACACGCCGTCGATCTGGATCTGCGCGACGGCGTGTTTCACGTCGCCGTTGGGCTTCTTGAGGGGCACCAGCCGCGAGGTGAGCTGCGCGTTGCGCGCGATCGCGTTGAGGAGGTTCGCGTGGTCGTCGCAGTCGCCGGCGCCGCTTCGCACCGTGTACGCGGGGCTTTGGAACGTCTCCTTCGGCTCGCGCACGTACCAAATGTGATCCTTCACCCACTGGTGAATCGCTCGAGCTCGGGCCGTCGCGTCCTTCGGATGCGCGTCGAAGAACGCGAGGCCGAGCGAGCGCGCGACCGGATCCCCCTCGTCGAGCTTGGCCACCTCGAGCAGAAATCGAAACGTCGCAGGGTTGTCGGGGCACGCGTGCTTGCCGTACCAAACCGAACCGAAACGCGTTTCGATTTGGCGCAGCTCGAGCACGCGACACCCCGCGCGCCCCGCCGCGTCTCGGATCTCTCGCTCGCTATGCACCCCCCCCACTGGAACCACGCCACGAAAAATCGCTCAACGTAGTGACATGTAGGCCGCGGCTCAGTCGGGGACGCGCGGCGGCGCCGCGGCAAGCTGCTTTTTCACGTGCTCGATGACCTGGGCAAAAAACGCGTCGGCGACCGTCTTGCCGAGCTCGACGAGCGGATCGCGCGCGAGCGACACCGCGGGGTAAAGCTCGACGGTCGCCATCACGATCGGAAACCCGGCCCGAAACGCCGGATCGTCGGTGTCCGCTCGAGCGAGGACCTGCACGAGGCGCGAGATCCGAAGGACCTCGACCGTCGCCGTCACCGGCTGGTGCCCGTCGTCGACTTCCATGCGAACGGCCCCCGTCGACCAGGCTTCCATGTGCGCGGCCGTCATCAGCCCTCGATGATTTTCTTCGGGGCGGCGCCGGCGAACCGCGCGAGCAGGTCAGGCAGCACCGCCTCGATCGTCGGCGCCAACTTCTCGGCGAGATCCTTCAGCCACGCCCATTCGCTCGGCTCGTCGTCGTCGTCGTCGCGTCCGGGTCTCGAGCTCGCGATCTCTTCGATCCGTTCTTCGAGGCGCTCGTACCGCTCGTCGGCCCTTCGCTGTTGCCACTCGAGCTGCTCTCGGAAGATCTCCTGCTGCGACTTGATGCGCATCGCGGCGATCTCCTCGGCCGCCTTCACCCGCATGTCGACGACCTCGGGGGGCATCGCCGCCGGCGGGGCAGGGGAGGGCGCACCGAACGGCGCGCCGTATTCGTTCGCGATCGTCGCCGGCGTCCCGTTCGGCTGAGCTCGAACGCGGGTCCCGCCCCCGAGAATGTCGACCGTGCGCGACTTGCCCCGTGGGTTCAACTTGCCCCCGTCGTCGACGAGCCAATTCGCCTGAAAGCGCCCAGCTCCCCAGAGCTCACGCACCCAGTCGACCGAGAGCCGCGAAGCGGGCCAGTGGTAGTGAATCACCCCGTCTTCACCGTTGAGCCCGAGCCTTTCCGACCCTCCGCCCGGCAAATGGCGGTTCAAACTGAACCGTGTGGTGCGCTCCGCGGGCACCCCCCAAACCGCTACCTCGGGCTGTTTGCGCACCTTCTTGCGCTCGATTTCCGCACCCCGAGGCGCTGTTTTCGGGCGCGATCGCGCACCGTGCAGCGCTCTTTTCGACTTCGTCCGCGCTCTCTTCGCCTTCCCCACGCGCCCAGTTTACACTCGAAACCGTAGAAACGGAGACCCGATGCGCAAATGGACACCCGAGCAACGCGAACAGCAGCAGCGAAAGATGCGCGCCTTTCACAAGCGAAAGCGCACCGGCGCCGGCGGCCGCGTGGTCGATCTGACGTTGAGTGACCTACCCCAATTGCTCGAGGGACACGAGCTCTGCGAGCGCATCGGATGGGATCTCGTCCGCCAGCTCGCCGCGCGCCTCGTTTCGTGATCTGGGGGCTCGTCGCCCTGGTTCTCCTCCTCGCGTTCGTCGACGAGCTCGCCGCCTACGTCGAGCGCCGGCGCCGATGAGCGAGTTTGCGAGCGCGAAACGAGCGTTCCTGGGTCGGGCGTTTTCGGCGATCGCCGAAAATCGCGACGTGCGCAACGCTTTCGCAGAGTACGTGGCGGGGCTCGAGCTCGAGCGGGCCGGCGCGATGCGCGTCATGGTGCATCTCGGGGAAACGGGCGTGGCCTGGTGGCGCGCCTTCATTCCGTTCTGCGAGCTGGCTCGCTCGAGAAACTTCGACATTCGCATGTCGACGACCATCAGCCCCGACGACCTTCGCTGGGCCGACGTGCTTTGGCTCCAGCGCCCAGGGCGCACGGTCGTCGTCGACGTCCTCACGAAATGGATGCCCATCTTCGGCCGCGCGCGGGTCGTCGTCGACAACGACGACTGGCTGAGGAACGTCCCGAGCTACAACCCGTTCGCCGGTCGAATCGCCACCGAAGGCATCAGCGAAGCTTTCGATCGCGCGCTCGAGCTCGCCGACCGCGTCACGTTCTCCACCGCCGAGCTCGCGCGCCTCTACAACCGTCCGGACGCTGCGATTTTGCCGAACGCCGTCGACGCCGACGTGTGGCACCTGAACGGGCATTCCATCCGCCCGTCTTTTCCGATTTGCATCGGGTGGGCCGGCTCTCCCACGCACAGCGCCGATCTCGCCCTGGTCGAGCCGGCGATCGCCGAGGTGATGAAACGCCGCAGCGACGTCGCTTTCGTGCGCGTCGGCGCTTTCGGCGTTCACACCGCCGGCGAGCTCCGCTCCCTGCCGCGCGATCGCGTCTTCGAACTCGGGTTCGAGCCCCACGCGCACGAGCTCGCCAAGTACCTTCGAGGCCTCGACGTGGGGATCTGCCCGCTGGTCGCGAACGCGTTCAACCGAGCCAAGAGCAATTGCAAGTGGCTCGAGTGTGCCGCGCTCGGAGTCCCGACCGTCGCCTCGCGTGTCGGCCCCTACGATGACACGGTCGGATCGCTCGTCGTCGACAACGACGTCGACGCCTGGATCGGAGCGCTGGAGTATCTGATCACGACCGAGCACAGGAAAACCTTCGGCCAGGCCGCGGCGGCCGAAGTCGCCGAGCAGGGGACGATCCAGCGCACGATCGCGAAATGGGTCGCCGTGCTCACGGAAACGGTCTGAACGGCGGATAGCCCTGCTGCGCGAGCTCGAGGATCCGAGCGGGCTTGGTGCGATCTTCGAACTCCCGCACTTTCATGTCCCAGTACGCCGCGGGCTCGCGCGATTTGTCTTCATCGGGGATGTGGACGCAGGATCGATCGGCGAACGCCAAGAGGTCGTAGCCGCTCGAGCTCGCGTGGTGCATCGCGCGCTCCGCCCATTCGTTGTCGTTCCACTCGCACTGGCCGAAGTCTTCGCGCATCCAGCCGGCGACGCCGAGCAGCTCACGCTTGAAAAGGTTGCAGAGCATCGGAAGGCCGCGCGCGAGCGCGACGCGCTCGGCGCCGCGGCCATCGAGGTTGGGTCCCTGGATCGTTTCGGCGAACATCGGGCCCCGGTAGCGTTCGGGCACGGTCGACGGCTCGCGAGGATAGACGGCCACCGCGAGGCGCTCGGGCTTCGCGTTGAGGATCTCGGCCATCCGGTCGACGTCGCCGGCGCCTAGGCGGACATCGCCGTCCGTCACCAGCACGAGCGGATTTCGAGCGAGCGCGAAAGCACGATTGAGCCCCCAGCCCGCGCCGAGGTTTTGCGGGAGCGAGCAGCGGGTCACGAGCACCCGCGGAAAAAGGTCGAACGTCTCGTCGATGAGGCGCACCTCGAGGTCCTCGCTGTTCTGGTCGACCCACACGACTTCGGTCACGAGCGGGCAGGGGAGGACGCTGCACAAGCTCTCGGCAACGATGGCGCCTCGGTTCCAGGTGACGAGCGCGAGTGAAATCACACCGCCAAGGGTAACAGGCCTAGGGGTCGTCGGGGCGTTCGACCCGCTCGAGCTCGCAAGCGAGCGTGACTTCGATCCGCGCGTGGCAGCTCACGCACTGCGTCTCGACGTCGACGTCGCACACGTAGCTCTTCGGCGCCGGCGCCTCTCCGCCAAACGTGATCTTCCACATCGGCTGTTCGGTTCCGCAGCGCCGGCACTTCACTCCGCGCGCCCAGCCGCGAACATGCTCAAACTCGGGCATCGATCTCGCCGGAGGCGATCGTAGCTCGAAAATTTCGCGATCTGACACCAGGGGTGCTGATTGAGTGCTGATGGGCCCAGTCCCAAAAACGAGCGTTTTAGGGACTCCGTCGACGAGGGTGTCCTTTCGAGGGGTTACCACCCAATGGGGGAGTACCCGTTTTTGGGACTCGCCCGAGGCCTCGGAGCCGGCCGAGCTCGCGAAAGAAGGTCGAGCGCCCGACGCCGAGCCGCTTCGCGACGACGTCGAGCTTTTCTCCTGGCGTAAGCCGCTCGAGCTCGAGCTCGAGGGCGTACGGGTTCAAACTCACGCCGGGGCGTCCGAGTGACTTGCCCTGCGCTCGAGCTCGAGCCAGGCCGGCGTTCGTTCGATCCACGAGTCGCCGGCGCTCCCATTCAGCCACCCAGGCGAAAACCGCGACGAGTAGCGAACGGATCTCGTCGGGCTGGTCGAGGAACGTCTCGCGCGCGCTTACGATGCGAACGCCGAGTCGCTCGAGCTCGAGCACCCGCGCGACGGTTTCGGACATCGTTCGGCCGAGTCGGTCGAGCGCCCAGACGCACAGCACGTCGAATTTGTGCCGACGGGCATCCGCGAAAAGCCGCTCGAGCTCGGGCCGGCGCTTGACTCCGCTTTCTTCGTCCTGGTAGGTCGCCGCGATCGCGAACCCGCGCGCGGAGATCAAGCGTTCTAGATCGGGCACCTGGTTCGCGAGGGTCTGGTCACGTGTCGAGACTCGCAAGTACACGGCCGCTCGCTGGCTCATTTCGTTCGTCACTCCGGTAGGAGGGGAGGCATGGTGCCCGTTTCGTAAGCCTTGCGGATCCCGGTCATCAAAGCGGCGTGGACGCGTTGCCCGTCCGGAAGAACGAGGTCCGCCAGAAACTCCCGCTCGACGGTCGAGACGCCAAGGGCGCAGAGCTCGAGCTTCGCCTTCACCATCAGAATCAACGCGCGCCACCGCTCCCGTACGCGCTGCTCGTGCTGGCGCTCCGCGCGGAATTCCTTTTTCGAAGGTAGGGGCACGTCGATCCGGTATTGCCGACCTTCGAGCGCGAACATCACGATCGCGCGCCCCGCAACGTCGTCGTCGAGAATGCCACGCTGACCGGCGCCATGCTTTGAGAGGATCCGATCGAGCTCCGCTTTGCTGCGCTCGACGGGGACCTCCGTTCCTTCGGCGTAGCGGCTATGTTTGGCCATGGTGACCTCCGAACCAGGTTGCCCGAGCCCCGGGGTCTTAGCAGGACCGCCGGGGCAATTTCTCTCGGGGCAGGCTGGCACAGCCGATCGCGTATGGAAAGGGCGAAAAACTCAGGCGACCCAGCGGCGTAGCGCTTCGATGCCCTTCGGGGTGAGCTCGAGCGGCCCGCCCTCTTTCTCCGTCCACTGCGCGAATCCTTTCTGCACCAGCTCGAAAAAGTCCGGCCGGAAAAAGGGATTGCGATTGAGACTCTTCCACGGCTCGTTTCCGGCGGCTAGCTCGGCTTTGATCGCTTCTCCGACATCTCGCGGCGCGATCGGGCCCCACGTGTCGCCCATGTGCTTTCGAGTGAGAACGATCAGAGCCGCGGCGTGCTCGCTTTCGGCGTGCCCCATGGTTGCGCAAAGCGGCGGAACGACGAGAACCACCTGGCTTGGCTTGAACGGAGCAGGCAGATCCATGCCCGTCGAACGGTGACACGCGCTCGAGCGCACCGCAAAGGCGAAAACCTAGTCGGCTCTCTGCTCGTCGTATTTCAACGCAACCGTTTTGCCGGGTAGCGCGCAGGCGGGGCAAGACCACCGATCGCTCCGTTCTCGCCCGTAAGCGACGAGAAGGCAACCACACCCGGAGCATTGATGCTGCACGTCCAGCGCGGCCCGAGTGATCAACGTTCGCATGTCGTCCGCAATCGCCATGCCCATCAGCCGATGTGGAGGTGCGCGCCACCGCGATCGCGAACCTTGCCGTTCACGCACCACACCCCGCAGAAAGCGCAATTGACGTAGCCGCACTTGGTGACCGAAGGGTGCGCGCAGTCGGGCGTGCGGTTCGCGTCGGCCGCGGCCGCTCCCTCCGGGTCGACGACGCCGGCGGTTTGAGAGGGGAGAGGATCGATCATGATGCGAACGAGTTTCGCATGATGCGCGAGAGCAGCGGCCAGCCGAAATAGACCGCGGTGCCGAGCGCCGACGTGCTGCCCACGGCGATCGCGATCTTCTTTCGCTTCGCGGCTTGCTTGCGGGCGACGCCTTGCGGGGTGAGCGTCAGATCGACGAGCTGATTTTGGGCGAGCTGTCGAAACGACGTGTCGCCCGCCTCGATTTTGGAGCGAACCACGTTGAGACGTCCCGCCGGCGCCGCCGGCGGCGGGGGCGGGGGCGGGGCGGCGAGCTGGACGACGGCGATGTTGCCTTGCTGCACTTGCTGAGCGACCGTGAGAGAGACGGCGAGATCGTAAGCCGCCTTGATGGCGGGGCCACCTGGCAACGCGTCGCGCGCCGCGTTGAGCGCCGCGGTGCCGACGTTCTCGCCTTGTACGATGGCGACGCCGGCGCGCGCCGCGGCTTTCACGGCGGGCCCGCCTGGCAGCGCGTTGATCGCGCCCGAAATCAGCGCGTCGGTGACGCTCTCGCCCTTCGCGAGCGAGATCCCCGCGGCGATCGCGCCGTTCACGACGGTGCCGACGCCTGGAACGAACGAAAGCGCCGTCTGCGCGAAGGGGGCGACGACGTTGACCACGTCGACGAACGTCGAGACGATGTCCTCGAACCAGCTCGTCTCCTCGTGTCGCACCGCCCCCATGGTGTCGCTCTGCCAGTACACCGTCGATCGCTCGTAGAGGACGAGGTTCGCGTCATTTTGCAGCACGAGCAAGGAACCGAGGCGCCCCGCCGTCCCGGTGTTCCAAATCGCGGCGCCGGCGGTGTCGTACATGACGAGGTTGCCGTCCGTCTGCATGGCGAAGAGCGCGCCGCGCCCCTGGCTGCCGAGATCCCAATACGAGCGGCCGTCGTCTTGTCGGTAGAGCACGAGGTTGCCGTCGCGCTGCATCGCCAGGCCCCACCGTCCATCCGCGGAGAGAAGCCATTGACCGGGTCGCAGGGTCTGCCCCGGCAGAAGTCGATCGGGCGAACCGGGCGGCGCAAGTTGCTCGAGGCCCGCCGCACCGATCCCGCAGTCGCAGTCGCCCTCACCCCCGCCGAGCTCGAAGGCCAGACTACGCATCCATGGTCCCCCTCCCGCGCACGATCGACTCCCGCTGCCCAGTGTCGAACGGCCCCTGCAACCCGTCGACGTAGTGCCATGTAGGCGTGAATCGAGCGCGCTCGAGCCTCGTCAAATAGTGAGCGACCGGTGTTGAAGCACCGGCCGCTCTGGGGGCGAGCAGAAGACGGGGATGAGCCCGTCCACACGCGCGACCCCAGCCACTCAACGAACTGGAGTCGTCAAATGGCAGGTAGGATTCTATCCGATGATCAGCGCGCTGCGCGCAACGAAATGGTGTTCGCGTGCGTCGAGCTGCGCAAAAATCTGATCGCGCTCGAGCGATGCCTCACCGCGGCGAAACTGTCCGAGCTCGCCGCCAAGGCGAGCCGGCTCGTCCGGCTCTTCGCCCGGCTCGAGCACGACGCGAAGGGCGATCGCCCGGTCGAACCCTCGGCGCTCAGCACGACGGCGCGCGTCTTCAACGACGTCGCGATCAAGCTCGGCGAGGCCTGCGAGCTCGTCGAGGTCCTCGAGAGCGCCGTCGCACGTCACCACATGGAGCTCAAGCTTGCGCGCTTGGGCGAGCTCACGGCCCAGGCGTTCCTGCTCGTCGACTTGGCGATGGAGGACGCGTGAACTGGCTCGCCGTCCGGGACAAGATGGTCGAGGCGTTCGCCGAGGTCATCCTCGCGTTGAAGGAGTGCAAGAGCGGGGAGGACCTTCTTCTCGTGCTCGAGCTCGTCGAGCGCTACCCCTCGCTCGCCAAGGGCGAACTTCGCTCGCCGAGCACCGGCCCGCGCATCGAAGCCATGCGCGCCGCCGTCCACTCGATGCGCGGCGCCGTGGAGCCCGTCGACCCCCTCAAGAAAAAGGGGGGCACGTGAAACGTTTCGCGATCGCGATCGCGCTCGCTCTCGGGGTCGCCGGCTGCGCCGGCGGCCCCGGGAGCTCAACCTACCTGAACGAACGCGGCCTCTGCGTCGAGGTCCTCGAGCACTGGGACGCGCGCGCCGCGGCGTGCAACACGCCGTTCCCCGACACCAACTACGCCCAGTGCGAGAAGACGACGGTGTGGATCCCCCCGAGCGCGAAGGCGCGCGCCGCGTGCCTCGCCGACGTCGACGCCCTTTCGTGCGACGCGCTGAAGCCGCTGCCCGAGAGCTGCCTCCGGCTTTTTCCGCCGGGGTGAGGGAAACCCTAGTGACGGGTCAGGTCGTAGATGACCTTCGCGGCCGTGATGACCAGCGCCGCGACGGCGAGCAGCCGGTTGATTCGGTTGGTCGTCTTCTGCTCCGCCCACGCGCGTCGTCGTTCTTCTTCAAGGGCGTGCTCGGCGAGCTCGGCGCGCATTTCGTCACGCATCGCGATGGTGTTCCGCTGCTCGGCCTCGAGCGCGGCGACCTCTCGCTCGCCCTGCTCCGCGAGGGCGCGCGCGTCGTCGCTGTAGAAGGTCTCGGCAAGGTCGCGCGACATGTCGGCGATGAGCTTTTGCCGCTCGGCGATCTCCTGCTTCACCGCCGCGAGCTCGGCGCGCTTTTGCTCCAGCTCTTCGGCGGTCCACCTCGGCATTCTAGCGCACCTGTGGGCTCGAGCCCCCGATCGACGAAAGCCGCCCAGGCCGCGCATTTTCGTGGACGGGGAAGGGCAAATTCGGCTCTAAATACACCTCTGGCCGAGGGGCTCACGCTTTCCTCGGCCAGAAATGCGAGTTCGACGACGGGTTGCGACCGTCACCGAGCTCTGTTCAGCAGGAAGGAACCTCCCGATGAACGTGAGCAGAACTATAAGCCTAGTGGCATTGCGTGTCACGTGTCTTCGCCGTGACCGCCAACGGTTTTTTGCACGGAAAACACCGTGCCAAACGTCCAGCGCCGACCCTCGAATGGCGCATAAGAACCATGATCTGTCGCCTTCGGTTGTCGGCAAACCTGTTTTCAATATAAGCCAGCACCGAAGCCCTTGCGTAAGCGGGGCGATCCGGCCCGTGACGAATTGCCACGTGGCGATTTGTCCCGTTTTCGCGGAATTTTCGCAACGGGCGGACGTCCTGGGCGAGACTCCGCCGGGGGAACTGAGTTCCCCCCATGGATCGCCTGGCGCAAGACAAGGGCTATCGGCACAGCATCGATCGCAAGCTGCGCGCCGCGGGTCGGCTGATGCAAGCTGCGCTCGCCGAGCTCGGTCACGTCGACGTTCCGGACTTGCCGAGCGAGTTCGATCGGCGCGACCTGGTCATGGTCTGCCGAGCGCTCGCGTCGCTCGTCTTCGATCTCACCTTGCGGCTGTCGCAGATGGCCGCGCTCGAGCTCGTCGAAAGTTTCCGCTGCCCGCATTGTGGGTGGTCCAGGCCGTGCCTCAACGATGGCACGTGCCCTCGGTGCCAACAACTGCGGGAGGCGCGCCGTGCTGACCAGCAAGCCGCCGTCCTCGAGCTCGTCCAAGGTCGCCGACGCTTTCGCCGGTGACATCGCCGCGAGGCTTCTGCCTTTGAACGGCTTCGCGAAGACCCACTGCTTCTTGATGCCGAAGCTCTTCAAGCTGCCTTCGCTCGCGCGCAACACCTACGACGTCTTGGTCGCTCGCCACGACAACTGGAAGGAGGGCGAGAATCGACCGCTCACGAGGACGGAGGACCTGGCCGAGCTGTTCGACCGCACGCCGCGTAACGTCCAGCTCGCGATCGCCCTGCTCATCGACGAAGGCCTGGTTCGCCGGCGGACGCCAGCGAGAGCGAACGGTGGGCACGACTACGAAATCGTTCAGCCCGGTGAGCTGGTTTGCCCCGTGCGCATCGATCGCCAGCGATCGATGCGACACGTGGACGCATGGAAAGCTGACGATCGATCCGACCAGTCGCGCATCGATCGTCCGGCTTCCATGCGAGCCGAAAGCACCACTAGTGTTCCAGATCTACCTCCCACCCTCCCAGATCAGCGCGCGAGCGCGCGCGACGAGGGAGGGGGGGAGTTGGGCATACTCTCAGACCTCCCAAATTCTTGGGTTGAAATCGCACGCCGACTGTTCCCCGACTGCCACAGCCCGCAGAAGTTTTTGCGCGTGCTGCTCGAGCGCGGCTTGGACGAACCGACCGGCCGCGCGTACCTCGAGCGAGCGGAAAAAGCCACGGATTTGCCGCACGAAGACGTGCGAGCGCTCTCGGCGTGGTGCTCATCGGAGCGCGTGGCCCAGTACTTCGCACGGCGCAAGCGCGCTCGGGCCGAGCTCGCCAAGGCCGCATCGCCCGAGCTGGCGCCCGAGCTGCCGACGCCGGCTGAACGGGAAGCGAACTTCCGCCGAGCTCGCGAGCGGTTCGGAACCGTCGGCGTTCGGGTGTACCAGATGCCGGATCCCACCGAACGCACGGACGCGCGTTTGGGCAACGACACGACACGAGGGGACACCGAGACGCCCAAAGTAGCGCTCCATCGATCGTCGCCAGAGGAAACGGCAAATCTCGAGGGGGGTCTCGATATCGCCGAAGGGGGCTCGCGATGAAAAACAAAACCGAGAGGGCTAGCCACCCTCGAAGTTGTTGGAGTTCGACTCGTATCCGGTCACTCGCCGGCGCGCTTCGATCTCATCACATTGAAGCCGTTCCTTCACGAGGACGACCAGGGTGCTCGCAAGCTCAAGGGCTTCGACCGGGGTCAGGCGCAGCAACAGCAGGTTTCCGGACTCTGGCTCGATGGCCGCGAGATGCACGTTCTTGTCGAGCTCAAGCCATTGGACACCCGGTCCCGGGTTCACGTCGCGCGGGCTGTCGACGAGATTCGAGATTTCGGCAGTGCCGAGCACTCGGCCAAAGCGTCTGTCGTTCATGCTGGCGACCGTCGCACGCGATCGGGCCGGAGGCAACGACCCTCGATGTCGCCGAAGGGGGAAAACGATGAGCTCCAAAAAAAA
>Ga0075435_100000472_pt1 | contig 24427 bp, 24 predicted proteins | sample RhiMethybrSRZTD4_FD_75302 | JGI IMG/M metagenome (GOLD analysis project Ga0075435, IMG submission 75302) | Populus rhizosphere microbial communities from Tennessee, USA - Rhizosphere MetaG P. TD hybrid SRZTD4 | ecosystem: Host-associated > Plants > Roots > Rhizosphere > Soil | place: USA...
CTGAATCCCATCGTCGTTCGGGCAACGACGGGCATTCGCAATCGCTGCCGCGCCCTCCGTCGGCGTCGTCACCGACCCCGACTGCGGCACGTAGAACGACTGCAACACATCCGGCACTCCTGCATAGGCAGCCGGGACGATCAAAATCGCAAGTACGGCCATCGCAATGCCCAGCTTGGCCACTTTCAACATCATCACACCTCCTACGGTCTCAACTGCTGCGTACTAGCACAGGGATGCAGAGGTCTGCTGCGTACACAAAGGTGGTAGGCGTATTGCCGTGGCGGTAAGAAACACCTCCTTTCGAGCAATCTATGTGATGATCTTGGTCAAAACTATTTGTAAGAGTCCCAAAGGCTTGTTCTCGGACGGGGCTCTTAATGACTGGTGTGGCCAAACTGACTTCTCACCGAACGAGAAAGATTGTACCACGCATTCGGAGCAAAGTCAAGGGGAAGAACGTGCTAACGCACGTTCAGGGGGCAATTTGGTGGGCGAAACAGGGCTCGAACCTGTGACCCCTTGCGTGTAAGGCAAGTGCTCTACCAGCTGAGCTATTCGCCCTCGGCGTCATTTGGCCAGGATCCCGATGGGAATGAGAACCAGGTATCCAAGCAAAAGCAGTATGGGAGCTAGCGTTATGGAGCCCTTCGAAAGAGCGAGGTATCCGGCCAGGATGACCAGCGCGGCCGCCCCGAAGATGATGTAGTTCTTCCTCCCGAAGGGAATCTCGACGTTTTGGGGCTCGGTCGGCCTCTGCCCGGCGCCGCGGCGCTGCTTCCGGAGCTCGGCTGGGGTGGGCACGGCTCAATCCTCCTCGGTCGGGGGCAATGGATCGGCCCGCCGGTACCCACGCGGGTCGATCGTGAGCTCGGCGAATCCTAATTCCTGCACGATCGCCAGGACAGCCTCTTTTTGCTCCGGCACGAGAAGACGCGGCAGGTCCGCCGGGTCGACCTCGATCCGCGCCCGGGTTCCCTCGTGCCGCAGTCGGACGATCCGGAGACCCAGGCGCTGTCTCAGCTCCGCCTCGCCCAGCTCCACCTGTCTCAGCTTCTCGGGGGTGACCTCGGAGCCGTGCGGGATGCGGGAGGCGAGGCAGGCCGATTGGGGCTTGTCCCAGACCCGAAGCCCGAGACGGCGGGCCAGTATGCGGACCTCGACCTTGGACAGCTCGGCCTCGAGCAGCGGAGCCCGGATCCGGTGCCGGTCCGCGGCGGTCATTCCCGGCCGAACGTCGCCCAGGTCGTCCGTCACGGCTCCGTAGGCGATCGCGTCCCAGGCTTCTTCCCGCGCGAGCGCCCTGAGCTTCTCGAAGAGCTCGGTCTTGCAGTGGAAGCACCGGTCGGGGCGATTGGCCCGGTACGCCGCCCGCTCCATCTCGTCGGTCCGGATCACGCGGGTCGGAATGCCGCGCTCGTAGGCGAGCGAGAGAGCCTGATCGAGCTCCGCCTCGGGGAGCGACGGGCTCCGGGCGATCACGCCGCAGACACGGTCCCCGATCACCCGGTGCGCCTCGGACAGGAGCACGGCGGAGTCCACACCGCCGGAGTAGGCCACGAGCACGCGCCCGAGGCCGCGGAGGATCTCCTCCAGCCGCGCGCGCTTCGCCTCGAGACGATCCGGACTCGTCGCGCGCGGGCCCGACGGCGGGAAGAAGGCCGCCCGAGCTTCGCTCACGGCTTCACCGCGCGCTTCTTGTGTCTCGTGGACGTGCTCGTCTCGGAAGGCGCCGGGGGTCCGCTGGAGTGGACCGTGCGCTTCTTCGTCGATGTCTTCCGGGTCGTCGTGGAAGGGTGCGAGGAATGCTTTCCAGGAGCGCTCACGATCTCGGCCCGCGGCGCCTTCGTGGTGTCCGGCGTGGCCACCAGCACGGGCGGAGGCGGAAGCGGTCCGGCAAAGACCGCGGCCGCCGATTCCGTCTTGGCGACGGCGCGGACGTGCGCGATCGCGGCCAGGTGCTGCTCCCACGTCTTGGAGAAGATGTGGGTTCCATCGCCCCGCGCCACGAAGTAGAGCTCGGTCGAATCGGGGAGCGGGAAGAGCACGGCGTGGAACGCCGCGCGGCCCGGGCTGCAGATCGGACCCGGAGGGAGGCCCTTGTTGCGGTACGTGTTGTACGGCGATTTCACGTTCAGGTCGCTGTAGAAGACGCGGTTCCGGTAGATCCCGAGCGCGTACGTCACGGTCGGATCGGACTGGAGCATCATACCCCGCTTGAGACGGTTGTAGAACACGGCCGCGATCCGGGGTCGCTCGTAGGGCATGACCGCCTCGGCCTCGACCATCGAGGCAAGCGTCACGAGCTGGTGCATCGTGAGCCCCTCGCGCGCGCCCGGCAGGGCCAGCTCCTCCTCGAAGATCCGCAGCGCTCGACCCACCATGACGCGCGCCACCTCGTCGGGCGTGAGCAGAGGATAGAAGGGATACGTATCCGGGTAGAGGTAGCCCTCCAGCCGGTCCGACGGCACGCCGAGGGTGGCCGCGAAGGAGGAATCCCGCGTCAGCGCCATGAAGCGCGAGGGATCGATCTTGGACTGGGTCGCGAGAATGCGGGCGATCTCGTCGGTCCGGAGCCCCTCGGGGATCGTGACCATGTCGTTCTTGGCCATTCCCGACGAGAGCTGGCGCAGGATGCGATAGATGCTCGCCCCCACGGGAATCGTGTAACGGCCCGCCTTGAGATTGCGGTCGTGCCCCAGCACGCGCGCCGCGAGCACGAACAGGGTCGGGCTCTTCACGAGGTCGTTGGCCTTCAGGATTCCGGCGATCGTCTCGACACTGGCGCCGCGCGGGATCAGGACCTCGCGCGTCTGGTAGTTCCGGGTGACCGAGGCGGGAAAGAAGAGGATCCCGGAAAGCAGGACCACGCCGATGATCCCGCCGAGGACCAGGGTACGGCGAATGCGATGGCGTCTCTTCATGGCTTCGCCCCCTTACGCGGCCGGTCGAGCCAGCGCTGGAGGATGAGGGCGGCGGCGTTCGCGTGGAGCGAAGGATCGCGGTCGTCGCGCCCCGCCTCGCGGGCCCGCTCCCCCGCTTCGCGGCTGGTCAGGCTCTCGTCCACCAGGAAGACCGTGAGTCCCGATTCCTGGCGCAGGGCCCGCGCGAAGCGCTCGACCCGGCGGACTTCCTCGCGGCGCTCCTCCCCCTCCAGACCGAGCGGCACCCCGACCACCACGGTGTCCGCGCCGGCCTGGGACGCGGCTCCGGCGACCGCCCGAGGCGCCTCGCGAACGGAAGCGACTTCGAGCACCCGAAGGGGCGTCGCGAGGGTCCCGCTCTCGTCGCTGACCGCGATCCCGAGGCGCCTCAGCCCGAAATCCACGCCTAGGACCCGCACTGAAGGGCCTGGAGGACCGCCTCGAAATCCGGCGGGACGGGAGCCGTGAGCTCCATCGTCTCGCCCGATTCCGGATGGCGGAAGCTCAGGCGCTCGGCATGGAGCGCCTGATGGTCCAGCTCGGAGAGAAGGAGCGCCGCCTGGGCGCGCTGCGCCGGCGGGAGCCGGAGCAAGGGCCCGCGCCGGCCGCCGTACTCCGGATCGGCGAACACCGGATGCCCCAGATGGGCGAGATGGACCCGGATCTGGTGCGTCCGGCCGGTTTCCAGCGTGAGCGAAAGCTCGGAGAGGTACTCGTAGGCGCGCTCCACGCGGTAGCGGGTCGCCGCGAAGCGGCCGCCGCGCGCGACGACGGTGAATTTCTTCCGGTCCCGGGCGCTCCGGCCCAGCGAGGCCTCGATGCGGCCCTCCTTCCGCGCCGGACGCCCCCAGACGAGCGCGCGATAGACGCGACGGACCTCGCGCGCCTCGAGCTGCCGAGACAGCTCACGGTGGGCCGTCTCGGTCCGCGCGACGAGCAGGAGCCCGGACGTGCCCTTGTCGATGCGGTGCACGATCCCGGCGCGCTCGAGCCCGGCGGAGCTGGGGAGGGCGCCGTAGCGGTGGAGAAGCGCGTGCACCAGGGTGCCGGTGCGGTGCCCCACCGCCGGGTGCACCACCATGCCCGCGGGCTTGGCGATCACCGCGAGCGACTCGTCCTCGTAAACGACGCTCAGGGGAATGTCTTCCGGGAGGAGGCGGGTGGGAACGCGCCGGGGGCGGGTGACCTCGATCTGATCCCCCACCTTGACGCGCCGGCTGGCGCGCGCGGGGGCGCCGTTCACCCGCACGCATCCCGCGTCGATCAGGTGCTGGATGGCGGAGCGCGAGAGCGAGCGCTCCACTTCGGTCAGGAAGCGATCCAGCCGCTCACCCGCGCGCGAAGTCGGAACCGGGTGGACTTTCGAGATCGGAGTCGGTGCGACCGGATCGGGCGAGATTCCAGGCAAGGAGGATCACCCCCAAGGTGACGGCTGAGTCCGCGACGTTGAAGACGGGCCACCGGACCGAGCCGAGACCCACGTCGATGAAATCGACGACCCTTCCCCATCGGATGCGATCCAGAAGATTGCCGAGCGCGCCGCCCAGGATGCATCCGAGCAAGACGCGGTTGAAGAGGCTGCGATAAGCGTCCCGGGCGAAGAGATACAGCACCACCGCGATCGCCAGGACGGAGACCAGGATGAAGGGGAGCCGGCTCCCGGGAAAGAGGCCGAACGCCGCTCCCGTGTTGTGCACGAGCGTCATGCGCAGCACCTGGCCGAGGAGAGGCACCGGCTCTCCGGGCACGAGCAGCGACGAGGCGATCGCCTTCGTCAGCTGATCGAGGAAGAGGACGGCCGCGGCGCACGCGAGGAAGGTCCCGATCCGGGAGGTCATCCGCGCGCGTTGTTCGACGCCTTTTCCTGCTTCTCCTGGCAGTTCACGCAGAGATTGGCCTGGGGCATGGCGTCGAGCCTCTGCTTGCCGATCTCCTTGCCGCACGACTCGCACGTGCCGTACTCATTGCGGTACAGACGGCGGAGCGCCTCGTCCACGCTCATGAGCTGCCGTCCTTCCGCCGACGCGAACAGGAACGCCTTCTCGCGCTCCATGGCGTCCGTGCCCATGTCCGCCATGTGGAACGAATAGGCGGAGAGGTCGCCCGAGGAATCGCGCTGCGTCTGCCCCATCGCCTTCTCGAGATAGCCAAGCTGGCTCAGGAGACGCTTCCGTTCCTGGATCAGCCGGTCTTCGAAATGTTTGAGATCCTTCTTGGTCAGCAACCGCTCACCCTCCTTTGTGGACGCGCTCGATCCCGACACGAGCCCGCTCGCCGTCGAAAGTCCACTCCTCCGAGGAGCCGCCGCCCGGTACGCGGGAGACGACTTCCTCTGCCAGAACCTCATCCCGGATGAATTGCTCGTGCCGCTCCGCCGCCGCCTGGAGCCCGGGACTCAGGTCCCAGTAGAGACGGATGCGATCGGTCACGTCGAACTCGGCGTTCTTGCGCAGCGTCTGGATGCGATGCGCAAACTCCCGTACCAATCCCTCGGCGCGAAGTTCCGGGTCGAGGGTCGTGTCCACCGCGACGGCCATCCCGGCGTCACCCTGCGCCACCCACGGCGCCCGGGAGGACTCCTGGACGGAGACGTCCTCGGCCACCAGGGTGAACCGCTGTCCGGCGGCCTCGACGCTCCAGCCGCCGGCCGCGATCCCGGCCCGGATCTCCGTCGGGGAGGCGGACTGGACCTTAGACGCGAGTTCTTTCATGGCGGGTCCTGCCTTCTTGCCCAGCACCGCATAGTTCGGCTTGACCGCCACTTGGAGCACCTCTCCTCGATCGGCAGGAAAGATCACTTCCCGCACATTCAATTCGTCCTGGATCAGCTCCGCCACCGACCCGGCCAGCTCGCGCTCCTTCTCCCCCAGCCCGGCCACGGCCAGCCTCCGGAGGGGCTGCCGGACCCGCAGGGAAGAGGCGTTCCGGGCCGCCCGGCCCAGGTTCACGATCCGGAGCGCCAGCTCCATGGCTCGCTCCAGCCGTTCGTCCCGGGCCGCCCGGTCGGGCTCCGGGTAGTCGCACCAGTGCACGCTCTTCGGGGCCTCGGGACGGGCCGGCCTCACGAGGCTCTGGTGGAGCTCCTCGGAGACGAACGGCGTGTACGGGGCCAGAAGCCTCGCCACCGTCTCGAGGCAGCAGAACAGTGTATCGTATGCGGCCCTCTTGTCGGCGCGGTCACCGGACTTCCAGAACCGGCGCCGCGACCGCCGCACGTACCAGTTCGAGAGCTCCTCGACCACGAAGTCCTGGATCGCCCGGGCCCCCCGCGTGAGGTCGTAGGCGTCCAGGGACTCCCGGCACGTCGCGACCAGCGTGTGGAGGCGCGAGAGAACCCAGCGGTCGAGCAGCGCCGGCTGGGACTTCTCCTTGGCGCCGGGGTCGTAGCCGTCGATGTTCGCGTAGAGCGCGAAGAACTGGGCCGTATTCTTCAGCGTCCCGATCAGTTTCTTGGTGACCTCGGTCACACCCTCCGGGTCGAAGCGAGTGGCGGTCCACGGCGGGCTGGTGGAGATCAGGTAGAAGCGAAGCGCGTCCGCGCCGCGGGAGCTCAGGATCGCGTCGGGGTCCACGGTGTTGTTCCGGGACTTGCTCATCTTCTTGCCTTCTTTGTCGAGGATGAGCTCGTTCACCAGCACGTGCTTGTAGGGGGCGCGCCCCTTCGCGAAGACCCCGATCGACATGAGCGTGTAGAACCAGCCGCGCGTCTGGTCCATGCCCTCGGAGATGTAGTCGGCGGGGTAGCGCTTCTCGAAGAGCTCCTGGTTCTCGAACGGATAGTGCCACTGGGCGAACGGCATCGCGCCGGAGTCGAACCAGACGTCGATCACCTCGGGCACGCGCCGCGCGGTTCCTCCGCAGGCGTCGCAGCGGAACGTGACCTGGTCGACGTGAGGGCGGTGGAGATCCAGGGGCTCCGGCACGCCCTGCCCCTGGCGCAGCTCCTCGATGCTTCCCACGCAGCGGTCGTGGCCGCACTTCCCGCAGCGCCAGATCGGGAGCGGCGTCCCCCAGTAGCGGTTCCGCGAGAGCGCCCAGTCCACGTTGTTCTCGAGCCAGTTCTCGAACCGGTGCGCCCCGATCTCCCGGGGATGCCAGGCCACCGTCCGGTTGGCCTCGAGCATCTTGTCCCGGTAGCGGGTCGTCGCGATGTACCAGGTCTTCCAGGCGTAGTAGAGGAGCGGCGAGTCGCACCGCCAGCAGAAGGGATAGCTGTGCGTCGTCATCTCCTCGCGGTAGAGGAGGCCGTGGCTCCTCAGCCAGGCGATGATCTCCGGCTCCACTTCTTTCACGCCGCGTCCCGCCCAGGGCTTCACCTCGGCGGTGAAGCGCCCCTGCGGATCGACGGTGTGCCGCTGCGGCAGGTCGAGCTTGAGGCCCAACTGGTAGTCGTCCTCGCCGTACATCACGGCCGTGTGGACGACGCCGGTTCCGTCCTCGGTCGTGACGAAATCGGCGAGGCAGACGTAGTAGGCCTTCTTTCCGGTGAGCTTCCCGAGGTCGATGAAGTCGAAGAGCGGGCGATAGCGACGGCCGTCAAGCTCCCGACCCTTCAACTCCTTCTCGATCTCGTAGGGGCCGACGATCTGGCTGAGCCTTTCCTTGGCCAGGTAGTAGCGCTGCTCGCGCACGTCGCCCTGGACGACGCGCACGTAGTCGACGTCCGGCCCGACCGCCAGCGCCACGTTTCCGGGCAGGGTCCAGGGCGTGGTCGTCCACGCGAGGACGTACGCGTCCGGCTCGTCCTCGAGGGCGAACTTCACCGTGACGGAGGGCTCGGTCACCTCGTCGTAGCCCTGGCTCACCTCGTGGCTGCTGAGCGGCGTGCCGCACCGCGGGCAGTACGGGACGATCTTGTGCCCCTGGTACAGGTAGCCCTGATCCCAGTACTGGCGCAGGAGCCACCAGACGGTTTCCATGTAGCTATTGTCGAAGGTGAAATAGGGATGGTCCATGTCCAGCCAGTAGCCGATCCGCTCGGTCATTCGCCGCCAGTCGGACTCGTAGCGCAGGACGCTCTCGCGGCAGCGCCGGTTGAACTCGGCGATCCCGAACGTCTCGATCTGATCCTTGCCGCTGATCCCCAGCTCGCGCTCGACCGCGATCTCCACGGGGAGGCCGTGCGTGTCCCAGCCTCCCTTGCGCGGGACGTAGAACCCGCACATCGATTTGTAGCGGCACACGATGTCCTTCAGCATCCGCGAGAGCACGTGGTGGACCCCCGGAAGCCCGTTCGCGGTCGGCGGCCCCTCGTAGAAGACGAAGGGGGGCGATCCCTCGCGGCGCTTCAAGCCCTCCTCGAACGCCCGGATCTCACGCCAGAGCTCGAGCACTCTCGCCTCGGTCTGGGGCAGGTCGAGCTTCGTCGAGACGGGAAGGAACATGTCGGACTGGACGCTCAAAGCACCCTCTCGGGGGCGGGGGGCAGTCGCTTCACGATCCGCGTCACGAGCTTCGTCAAGACCGGCTCCGCCTTCGCCGCGTTGGCGAGGATCCTCGCGATGTCCACCGCCTCCAGGGCGTCGGGGAGACAGAGATCGGTGATCACGGAGATGGAGAGGACGCGCATTCCCGCGTGCACGGCGGTGATGGTCTCGGGCACGACCGACATCCCCACGAGGTCGGCGCCGGCCCAGCGAAGGAATCGATACTCGGCTCTTGTCTCGAGATTCGGGCCGGCCACGCCGACGAAGACGCCTTCGCGGAGCGGGACCTTGTCCTCCCGGGCCGTGTCGCGCGCGAGGGCGATCAGCTCCTGGCTGTAGGGCTCCGACATGTCCGGAAAGCGAGGGCCGAGCGAGTCCTCGTTCGGTCCGATGAGCGGGTTGTCGCCCATGAGGTTGATGTGGTCCACGACCAGGACCAGGTCCGCGGCCTGGTACAGAGGATTCAAGCCTCCGGCCGCGCTCGTGATCACCAGCGTGCGGACGCCGAGCGCGCGGAGGACGCGCACCGGGAACGCGACATCCTTCATCGAGTGCCCTTCGTAGTAGTGCGCGCGTCCGTTCAGGAGGACGGTCGGGCGGCCGGAGAGCGATCCCGCCACGAGCGTGCCGGCGTGGGTCTCGACCGACGTGACCGGAAAATTCGGAATCTCCCCGTACGGGATCGTCACCACGCTCTTCATGGACGAGGCGAACGAGCCCAGCCCCGTCCCCAGGATGATGCCCACCTCGGGAGCCTGCCCGCCAAGCTTGGGCAGAAGGAACTCCCGCGCTTCCTCGATTGCCTTGAGCTGCCCTGTGGTCCGGTTCATCGTCACGCTCATGTCTCACCCCGTGCCAGCCGTCGCCGCAATTCCGCGGCATCGATTCCGTCGACCTCGACCCATTTCTCGCGCGAGGCCGCTCCGCCCTTGAGCCGGACCGAGCCTCGGGGTAGCCCGAGCGCCCGGGTCAGCAGCCTCAGCACCGCCTCGTTCGCCTTGCCGTCCGTCGGGGCGGCGGCAACGCGAACGTGAAGCGCGCCGTCCTCGCGCATGCCCACGATCTCGTCCGCGCGGCTCTTCGGCGTCACGCGGAGCTTGACTCTCACCGGGGTCGGCCGCCGAAGAGTGCTACCCCGAGTCGCACGATCGTCGCGCCTTCCTCGATCGCGATCTCGAAGTCGTCCGACATGCCCATGGAGAGATCCGCGTCTTCCCTGAGGAGTCCCGCCCGCGCCGCGTCCTTCCGGATCGACGCGAGGTCGCGAAACGCTCGCCGCGCTCCTTCGGCGCCGCCGGTCAGGGGCCCGAGGGTCATGAGCCCACGGATCTCGATCGCCCCGAGGTCGGTCACGCCCCGCAGAAGCGAAAGCGCTCCTTCCGGATGAACCCCGAACTTGGTCTCATCCCCCGAGGTGTTCACTTCGACGAGGCACGCGAGGCGCTTCTTCAGATCCGCGGCCCGTCGCGACACCTCCCCCGCGATCTCCGGAGAATCGAGGGAGTGGATCCACTCGAAGAGCCGGACCGCCCGCTTGGCCTTGTTGCGCTGCAGGTGCCCGATCAGGTGCCAGCGCGGCCCGGGCTCCACGGCGGGGATCTTTCCTTCCGCCTCCTGGACGCGGTTCTCCCCGAAATCCCGGATCCCGAGCGCCATGGCTTCGCGAATCGTCTCGGCCGGGAATCCTTTCGTCACCGCGAGGAGCCGGACCGAACCCGGGTCCCGGCCCGATCGGGCAGAGGCCCGTGCGATTCTTTCCCTTACGGATTCCAGCCGATCCGCGAGACCCTGGACGTCATCCATGGAATTCCCTGGAAAAATCCAAGCCGTGCAGTATATCGGTCGATCGTTCGGGGCAACAAGCTCAAAGGGGATGGAAGGGGGTAGCGGCGATGCTATGCGTGAACTGCGGGAAGGAGCTCCAGGAACGGGGCTGCAAGGTCCGGTGCCCCAGATGCGGCTACTTCGAAGACTGCTCGGACCCGGCCGCGCCGGGTGAATGGCGCTCTGTCGGGAGCGATGGTTCTCCCGAGGACTGTTGTCCTTTGCCTTCCAGTCCGAGGGAGAAGCCATCGCTCCCGGCGGAAGGCCGATCTGCTGACACGAAGGGATCCGATCGCTAGCGAGCCTCCTTGAATTCGGATTCCGTCCTGCTGAGGTAGCCGGTGCAGCCGCGGTTGCGGCAAGGGACGCGCTCGGGAGCCGCGACGAGGTCGGCTTCCTTTTCCCCTGTGTGTGACGCCTGGAGTTGAGCGAGGGCTAGGAACTGCTGCGGCGTGTACATGTAGCCGCACTTCACGCAGCGATACCAAAATTCTTGCACTGGGTCACTCCTGTAGCTTCCCACAGGAAATAACCCCTGCGATCCGTCCGGAGAAGGCGGTCAGGCAAAAGCGTTTCGACGGAGACGCGGGCGAACGCGCCACGCTTCGAGAGCGAAGCGTGCCGGGACCCTACGCCACCCGAGTCGACCTGACAAGCGGAAATTCGCGTGGTACCATCAGATCGGCTTACTCGAAGCGTCCGGTCCACCAAACGGGGGCGCGATCCATGGCCAAGGCAATCCTTCATCTCCTCCTGAATGCCGCCATATTCCTGATCCTCTCCAAGATCCTGCCCGGCTTCTACGTCACAGGCTGGGGAGCCGCAATCCTTGCTTCTCTGGTCCTGGGGCTCGTCAACGCGACGGTCGGTCTGATCCTCAAGATCATCACGTTCCCCCTGATCCTGATAACGCTCGGGCTGTTTCTCTTCGTGGTGAACGCGATCGTGATCCTTCTCGTGGCCTTCGTGGTTCCGGGGCTCAGCATCAACGGGTTCTGGCCGGCGCTGATCGCCGCGGTCATCATCTCGGCCGTGAACCTGTTCTGGAAAATGGCCACCTCGGAGCGAGTGGCGACGGTGGATTGACCGATCCGGTGCGCCGGATGCCGAACCGACGCTTCCCAGCGGAATTCACCCCGAACGAGATCACCGGTCTGCTCGAGCGGAAGAAGCGGAGCGGCGCGCGGATTCTCGATCTCACCGAAACGAATCCGACGCGCGTCGGCCTCGGCGGGGCAGGGCCGGCGGAGCTCCGCGCTCTGGCATGCGAGCGCGGCGCGCGATACGAGCCCGATCCTCGCGGGAATCGCTCGGCACGCGAGGCGGTCGCCCGGTACTACGAGGAGCGGGGAGACCTCGTCTCGCCCGACGATGTGCTGCTCGTCGCCAGCACGAGCGAGGCGTACGCGCATCTGCTCCGCGCCCTCTGCGAGCCCGGCGACGAGATCCTGGTGCCGCGGCCGAGCTACCCCTTGTTCGAGCCGCTCGCCGCGCTCGAGGACGTGCGGGTCGAGCCCTACCGCCTCGCCTACCATCAAGGGTGGCGGCTGGACATCGACTCGGTCGAGGGAGCGATCACGCCGCGCGCCCGCGCCCTGGTGGCCGTCCAGCCCAACAATCCAACCGGCTCCTGCCTCGCGCCGGCGGAAATCGGAGCCCTGGATACCCTGTGCGCCGACCGCGCGCTCGCGATCATCTCCGACGAGGTCTTCGGCGATTTCCCGTGGCCCCCGGCGACGACGCCGCTTCGAAGCCTCGTCGGTGAGAGGAAGGCGCTGACGTTCGTCTTGAGCGGCCTCTCCAAGGTTTGCGGCATGCCGCAGATGAAGCTGGGGTGGATCGTCGCCGCCGGTCCCGCGGGCTCTAGCGAAGAGGCGATGCGTCGCCTCGAATGGATCGCGGACCTCTTTCTTTCGGTGTCGGGACCGGTCCAGCAGGCGTTGCCCGCGCTCCTCGACGCGCGACGCCCGTTCCAAGCCGCGGTTCATGGGAGGATCGATCGCAACCTGGCGCGCCTCCGGAATGCCGGCCCGTCCTTTCGGGTACTGGAGGCGGAGGGGGGATGGAGCGCGGTGCTCGCGACGCCTCCCCGGATCGCCGATTTCGCGCTGCGGGCGCTCTCCGAGGCGGACGTCCTCGTCCACCCGGGGCATTTCTATGACGTCGCCGAGGACGCCTGTGTGGTCGTAAGCTTGCTCCCCGAGCCTCCGGTCTTCGACGAGGCCGTGGCCAGGATGCAGCGCATCGCTACGGAAGGGGGAAAGGACTGATGCCAAGGACGGTCCGCGCTCTCCGCATGGCCGGGCTCGTGGCGACGGCTGGACTCCTGATCGCCGCGGAGAGCTCGAAATCCCTCCCTCCCCCGGACCTGGAATCGTTGCGCCGCGCGCTTCGCCAGGCGGCCGCCCTCCTTCCCGCTCCCGAGAGGCCCTACGCCCATCGACAGGAAGAGGCAAAGCTCGAGATCGGAGCGAGCGTCCCGTGGGACCCGAAGGCCAAGGTGTGGCTCGCGCCCGCCGTGGCGAGGGCGACGCTCGAGTACGATGTGCCGCAGGGCGCCGGGGGGGTCTCCGCCGAGACGCGCGATCTCCTCGCGCCGATCGAGATACGCCTGGAGCTGAATGGCGAGGTTCGGTTCGCCGATCTGGCGTCGGAGGGGGATAGTCCCTCGCTTTTCACGGTACGGGACGGAACCGCCGTCGAGGTTTCCTTGATCGCTCCCGGCGCGGTGCAGGGACGGGTAGCCGCCATGACGCCCCGGCAGGCGGAGTACCGTCTGACCGCTCTCACGCTCTTCATCGGGGATCCGGCGCTGGAGGCGTCCGTCCGAAGCGCCGTCAAGAGAGGCACGACCACGCGCGCGCGTCTCTTGTCGACGAGCGAGCCGGCGGAGGTCCATCTCATCGCGGTCCAGCTCCGAGGTCCACGGAAGCCCGTGGAGTCGCTCGCCCGACGCATCCCGGCCTCGTCTCTCCGGCAGCTACTCGAGCGCTAACGTCCTGCCGGGAGCGGCATTCGGCCACTGGCGAATCCGCCGAAAATTCTGCTGGAAATGCGTCCGCCACGGTGTAACCTCAGCCTCCGCCGCTGTTTCTCACCTACAACGCTCAAGGGGGTCCTGGTATGAAGACTCGTATCGTTCTGCTCGTTCTCGTTCTCACCTGTTGCGTTTTCGCGGGCGCTCTGATGGCCGCGGAAAAGGCGGAAAAAGCCGGGAAGGCGACCGCAGCCAAGCCCTGGGCCATGAACGCGACGATCATCGAAGCGTGCAGCTGCCCGATGTTCTGCCAGTGCTACTTCAGCACCGCGCCGGCGTCGCACTCGATGGCGGGCATGGAGGGCCACGAGGAGACGTACTGCAAGTTCAACAACGCGTTCCGCGTGAACCGCGGCACCTACAACGGCGTGAGCCTCGCCGGCGCGAAGTTCTGGGTCGCGGGCGATCTGGGCGCGAGCTTCGGTGACGGCGAGGCCGACTGGGCCGTGCTCACGTTCGATCCTTCCGTCACGCCGGCGCAGCGCGAAGGCATCGGCATGATTCTCGGGAAGGTCTACCCGGTCAAGTGGACCAACTTCTCCATGGGCGCCGACGCACCGGTCATGTGGGAGCACAAGCCGGGCTCCGACGTCGCGCACGCGACGCTCGACGGCGGGAAGGCGGCCGAGGTGGAGCTCAAGAGCTCGGTGAACAAGAACGCCGCCGGGCCGGTGGTCATCAAGAACCTCAAGTATTTCGGCGCTCCGCGGAACGACGGATTCGTGCTCATGCCGAACACGGTCGAGGCGTATCACCTGGGTGACAAGGCCTACGAGTTCAAGGGCACGAACGGATTCATGATCACGCTCGACATCACGTCGAGGGACGTCCCCAAGGAAGCCGCGAACTAAGCAGAGTCGTTTCGAAATCGCGAGGCACCTTCGGCGTCACGCCGGAGGTGCCTTGGCGTCTCTGCACGACACGAGGAGGAGGAATCATGAACAAGGCATTGCTGGGACCCTACTGGGATCACTTTCGAGCCGTGAACGGCATCACCCTTCGGGGGATCAAGGCGCTCCCGTCCGACAAGATCGACGCCCAGGCGTGCAAGGACATGCGCACCCCCAAGGAGCTGGTCGCGCACATGTACAACGCGATGCGCACGATCGCCGACGGGATCACGAAGGGCGAGATCAAGTGGTCCGAGGAGGACGACAAGAAGGCGGCCCTGGGGATCCACTCCCACGACGAGCTGCAGCGCTTCGCGCTCGATTCCTGGAACGCCACGGATCGCGCGATTCAGTCCCTGACCGACGAGAAGCTCTCCCAACTCGTGAAGACGCCGTGGGGAGAGAGCTTCCCCGGCTTCGTCTGCGTCTCGATCATCTACGACGAGCACCTGCATCATCGCGGCCAGCTCTACGCCTTCCTCCGCCAGCTCGGCGTCGAGCCTCCGTTCCTGTGGGACTTCGAGCACAACGCACCGGAGTTCCAGCCTCGGACGGCCGCCACGCAGGCCTGATCCTCTGACGGACCCGCCAAGCACGAGGGGGTCGGGCGCGCCCAGCGCCGGGCCCCCGATCGTTTTTCTCTGGGTCGCGCAGTTCTTCTCGCAGTTCGGCGACTCGGTCTTCCAGCTCGCGTTCATCTGGCTCATCCTCGATCTCACCGGTTCGAAGTCCGCGACCGGGGTCGCCGCGACGGTCTCGTACCTTCCCTCGCTCCTGTTCGGGGTCGCGGCCGGGCTCCTCGTGGACCGCTGGAACCGGCGGCTCGTCATGGTCGGGGCGGACGCCGCCCGCGCGATCCTGCTCGGCGTCTCGTCGCTCCTCTTCGTCGCGGGCGCGCTCACGCCTCCGCTCCTGACCGCGATCGCGTTCGGGGTCGCGAGCGCGGCCGTCCTCTTCTATCCGGCGCGGGACGCCATGCTCCCCGAGCTCGTGCCCCACGACCGGCTGAACCAGGCGAACGCGTTCGTGCAGCTCTCGCAGCAAGGGGCGTTCTTCGCGGGGCCTATGGTGGCGGGCTGGCTCATCAAGCGCTACGGCGTCGGGTCCGCGTTTCCCACGGGCGTCGTGTTCTTCGCGGCCTCCCTGACGGCCCTTCTCTTCCTTCGGGGAGCGGGCGCCGGCCACCGCGGCGAGCGCGCGGAGATGGGGCTGGCCCAGGATTTCCGCTCGGGCCTCAGGGCGATCGCGTCCGATCGGGCGCTGGTGCTGCTCCTCACGCTGACCGCGCTCGACAACCTCTTCATCATGGGACCGGCCATCGTGGGGACCGCCGTCCTGGTGCGCGACACGCTGCACGCGGACGCCGCGGCGTACGCGATGGCGGAGGCCACGTACGGCATCTCCATGATCCTCGGCAGCCTGACGGTGGGGCGGCTTGGCTCGCGCATCGGGTACGGGCGGCTTCTTCTGCTCGGGATCTTCGTGGACGGGATCACCTACGTCCCCCTGCTCTGGTGCCGCTCCCTGACCTTCCTGATCGGGGTCACCTTCGTGCACGCGCTCGCGATTCCCATGATCACGATTCCGCGCACGACGCTGGTCCAGCACATCGTCACGCCGCGCCTCCGCGGCCGGGTCTTCGCGCTCGTGAACGTGGTCGTGCTGGGCACGACGGCGATCTCGTCGGGGCTCGCGGGCCTCGCCCTGGACCGGCTGACGGCGCCGGCGCTCTTCGGCTGGATCGGATGCCTGGCGGGCGCGACCGGACTACTGGGGTTTGCTTCCGGACGGCTGCGCCGCCTCTAGCTCCGCGACCTTGCGCCGGGCGAAGTCGTCTCCGGGCTCGAGCGTAAGCGCCCGTCGGAAGAGCGCGAGCGCCTCGGCGCGGTCCCCCGCCCGTTCGCGGAGGATGCCCAGGTTCGTGAGCGCGAGATCGTTCTCAGGATCTTCCTCAAGCCCGGTCCGGAAATCGCGCTCGGCCTCGGCGGTACGGCCGGCCGTCGCCCGCAGGACGCCCAGGTTCACCCAGGCCTCGCCATAATGAGGATTCTGGGCCAGCGCGGACTCGAAGAGCCTCGAGGCGTCGTCAGGCCTTCCCTTCAACGCGTACCTCACCCCCAGGCTGTACTCGGCGTCCGCGTTCATCGTCCGGGCCATGGGCCCCTGCCCCACGTTCACCGCGAGGTAGAGGAGCAGGATCGCGCCCGCCGCCGCGGCCCTCGGCGCGGGGCGGTCCTCCTCGAGAAACCACAGCACTCCCTCCGCCGCGAACACGAGGAGGAAGGGAACGAGCGGGACGCGATAGCGGGCGGTGATGAAGAACGCGAGGATCGCCATGGCGTACGCCCCCACGATCGCGGCGGGGAGCGGCGCGCGTCTCGAACCCACGGCAAGGCCCAGAACCGCGAGAGGCAGAAGCAGTCCGAAGGGGAACGCGAGCCCGGGCACCTTCCAGAGGAGCACGCGAAGCACCGGTGAATAGGCGCGTGCGGGATAGATCTCCTGGTTTCGGGGGATCTCGTTGCCGGCGATCAGGAGATAGAGCTTCTTCCCCTGCAGGCGAAGGAATCCGAGCGGATCCGAAGCCGCGTACCGGAGCACCTTCGCGACGAAGTACCCCGAGGCGGCCCCGGCGCCGTGCACGCCCGCCCGTCTGGGCTCCAGGACGAAGCGCTTCCAGTGGAGATCGGGCCGGATGGCGACCGTCTCGTCGTACCGAGGATTGTTTCCAATGTAGAGGTTGATCCCGGCGTTCCACGAGATCGGCACCAGCTCGTGGCCGCGCTGGAGATTGCGCCACGTGACCGGCGCGATCGCGATCGCCGCTCCCAGCGCCACGGCCCAGGCTCTTCGTCCGGCCGCCACCGCGAGCACGGCGCCCATCACGAGGGAGGGCGCGGTCACGACCGAAGCGAGGCCGATGAGGACTCCCGACCCGACCCAGAGGGCGAGGCTCCGTCGCTCCCGCGCCAGGACCGCGGCCGTGACGGCCGCGAGCTGGAGCGCGATCGTCAGCGTGGGGGTGAGGAGCTCCCCGTCGTAGTAGATGAGGAGCCCGTAGAGCGCCGCCGCGTAGCCGGCGATAAGACCGACCCGGCGTCCGAAGAACCGCGCGCCGATCCAAGCGGTCAGGACCACGCTCGCCGCGCCGAGGAAGGCCTGCACGATGCGGGGCGCCAGGTAGCCCATTCCGGCCAGGGTGTAGATGAGGGAGAGGAAATACGCGTAGCCGGGCGGCTGCCAGAAGACCACGTCCGGATGACCGTGACCGGTCGCGATCGATCGCGCGGCATCGTCGTAGGTCGCCGCGTCGATGACCGGGTTCTCGAAGTAGGGACTCGCGCGCATCGCGAGCACGTGGAGGAGGCGGAGGAGGAGCGCCACGGCGAAGAGCAGGAGGAGCGTACGGCCGGAGAGCGAGGGGGCGGCGCCGCGAGGGCGCGGGCCCCGTTTGCCGCGAGGGGTCAATCCCGGCCGCGCGTCCAGAAGAACGAAAACGGGAATCCCAGCGCCGCGACCATCACGCCCGCGGCCGCCCGCCATCCGCTCGAGCTCAGGTCGCTCACCACGATGGCGACCGTGACGAGAATGAAGAGGAGCGGCGTGAGGGGAAAGAGCGGCGTGCGATAGGTGGGGCGCTCGATCCGCCCGGCCCGCTCCTTCCGGCGATACACGAAGAGGCCCGCGACCGTCACGCCGTAGAAGAGCCAGGAGGTCGTGACGAACCAGCCGGAGACGTCCTCGAATCCGCCCGCGCACCAGAGCCAGATCGTCGCGAGCGCACCCTGGATCCCGAGCGCCACGTCCGGCGTGCCGCGGGCCACGCTCACGTGCGCCGCGCGCTTCCAGAAGAGCCCGTCGGCCGCCATGGCCAGCGTGACGCGCGGTCCGGTGAGGATCGAGGCGTTCACGGTGCCGAACGTGGAGACCGCGACCAGCACGGCCAGCGCGCGACCGCCCCACTCGCCCAGGATGCGCCTCATGGTCTCGGCGCCCACCGCCTCGTGGGCCGCGATCTCGGAGGGGCTAAGCACGGAGAAGTAGGCGAGGTTCGTGAGCACGTAGATCGCCACGACGAGGAGCGTTCCACCCAGGATCGCGATCGGGAAGTTCCGGGCGGGGTTCACGATCTCGCCGCCGACGTAGGTCGAATCGGTCCAGCCGTCGTAGGCGAAGAAGATCGGGATCATCGCGAAGGCGAAGGCGAGAAGGAACGGATGGCCCCGGTGCGGCTCGGCGACGGTCTGCCCCGCCGGGGCCCCCGCGTGCGCCAGCAGGAAGGCGGCCAGGCAGAGCCCCAGGATGCCCGCGACCTTGAGGGTGGTCAGCACGGTCTGGGTTCGCGTGCCCTCCTTCACGCCGAGGAGGTTCACGAAGGTGAGGAGCGCGATGGCCGCGAAGCCGGCGGCGAACTCGGCATCTTTCCCCAGGCCGACCGCCTGGCAGAAATAGGTAGCGAACACGCTCGCGATCGAAGCGATGACGGTGGGCTTGATGACCCAGAGGCTGGCCCAGCCGAAGATGAACGCCAGCCGGTCCCCGAAGCTCTCACGGATGAAGACGTACAGCCCGCCGGTGCGGGGGTGGGTGACCGCCATCTCCGCGAGCGCGAGGGAGCCGCAGAGGGAGAGGACGCCGCCCAGCACCCACGCCATCAGGGCCCAGCCCGGAGTGGTCAGCTCCTGAGCGACCGAATGGGGAGAGCGGAAGATGCCGGAGCCGATGATGCTCCCCACCGTGATCGCGGTCGCGGCATAGAGGCCGATCTGGCGCTTGAGGAGTGGCGTGTCTCCCGGGGGTTCGTTCGGGCCGCCCATGGCGCGTGACCCTACTCGCTTGCGCGCACGGTGTCCACGTCGACCCGTGGGAACGCTATACTGAGCCGATGGCGACGCAAGGCAGAGGGCCGGCGCGTAGGTTTCTCATCGTTCTGCTCCTCGTTTCGGTCGTGCTGGTCGCCCTCATCGTTCGGCCCTTCGCGGGGGCGTTGTTCCTGGCGGCGGTGCTCGCGGTCACGTTCCACCCGTTGTACTCCCGACTCGTGGTGAAGCTCCGCGGCCGTCGCACCCTCGCCGCCGTGATCATCACCCTCGGCCTTCTTCTCGCCCTCGTGCTGCCGATCGGCGCGCTCGGCTGGATCGCGGCGCGCGAAGCCGCGGACAGCTTCGACTACATGCACCAGATCCTGGCCGAGGAGGGCGTCGATGGCCTGATCCGACAGATTCCGCCGCCGGTCCAGGGATGGGTGGACGCCATCTGGAAGCAGACGCCGAGTCGCGATCGGAATGTCGGGTTCGTGTACGACCTCGAGCGCCGCGCGGCGGGCTCGATTCCGAGGCTCGTGACCAACGTGGGCCAGGTGGCGGGACAGACCGCGCTCATGATCGTCGCGCTGTTCTTCCTGCTTACCGATGGACGAAAGCTGATCGAGTGGCTCGACGTCGTGTCGCCGCTCCAGCGAAGGCAGATGAGGGAGCTTTTCTCGGAATTCAGGCGGGTCTCGGCGACGGTCCTACTCGGCTCGGTCGTCACGGCGGCGGCGCAGGCGATCGCCGCGTATGCGGGCTACCTCATCGCGCGAGCCGAGAATGCCGCTTTCCTGGCACTGGTCACCTTCTTCCTCGGCCTCGTCCCCATCATTGGCGCGGGCGGATTCTCCTTCGGGGTCTCTGTCTTTCTCTATCTCACGGGACACCAGGCGGCGGGCCTCTTCCTCGCGGCCTGGAGCGCGCTCGTGGTGGGGATGGTCGACAACGTGATCAAGCCACTGGTGATCAAGGGAGGAATGGAGCTCCCCGGCGCGGTTGTGTTCTTCGCCTTGATCGGGGGGTTCATGGCATTCGGGCTCGTCGGCCTCGTGCTCGGTCCCTTGAGCGTGAGCCTGCTCCTGGCCGTGCTCCGCATCTATCAGCGCGATTTCGGCGACGCGGAGGCGACGGGTGCTCCCCTGCCCTAGAGTTCAGCGCAGCAGCGCGAGCCGGGACCGGATCACCGTGCCCTCGGCCTCGAGCGTCACGAAATAGATTCCCGTCGCGGCCCTCCTGCCTCGATCGTCGATGCCATCCCATCCGACCGCGTGGTAGCCGGCCGATAGCGACCCCGAAACGATCCGCCGCACGAGGCGCCCCTGGAGGTCGGAGATCGTGAGGCGAACCGTGGAGACTCGAGGCAGCGTGAACGAGAACTCGATCGAGCGGTCGAAGGGGTTGGGTCTCGGGCGACGCAGCGAGAGCGGGGTCGGACCGAGCGCGGTCGCCTGGACGGAGCCCAGGCGCGTCCCGCGTCCGGAGGCGTCCACGGCCGCGATCGTGTAGAAGTAGGTCCAGCCGGGCTCCACGTCGCGGTCGAGATAGCTGTATTCGGGACCGCCCAGGATCGGCTCTCCCTGGTGGAGCGGCCGGGTCTCGCTCCCCGCCGAGGTTCCCCGGTACAGCCGGAATCCCTGGGCCGGAGCTTCGGACGCGCGCCAGCGAAGCCGGATCCCCTGCTCCTCGCTCGTGGCGGCGAAGCTCTCGATCTCCACGGCGGTGACCCCGCTCTTCTGGATCGAGAAGGAATCGAACACGGTCCCGTCCGGCAGGACCGCTCGCACGAAGATCGAATTCCCCACGACGTCCACCGCTACGGTGTGGAACACGCTGAAGGCGGACCGGATCAAAGGATCGCTCCCTGTGAATGCGTAGAGCGACCGCCCTCCGCCGCCGGCGACGATATAGATGGGGCCGCCTGGATCCTGGTAGCTCGAACCCTGCGCCGTGTCGACCGCGACTCCGTTGGCGATCGGGTACGAGCGGCACCAGTTGTGATTGTGTCCCTGGAAGACCACGTCCACCTGCCGAGCCATGAAGATGGGCTCCAGATTGGTGCGCAGGGTGAGGTCGCTCGTGTGCACACTCGGCTGCGTGTACATGGGCTGATGGAAATACACGAACTTCCAGGGCTTGGCGGTGGCGGCCAGGTCGGCGTCCACCCAGTCGTACATGGCCCCGTTGAACACCTGGTTCCCGTCGATCGCGACGAAGTGCGCGTTGCCGTAGTCGAACGAATAGTACTTCTCGGTCCCGTCCACGCTGTTCGTCGGCAGGTAGAACGCGTCCAGAAAGGGCTGCCCGTTCGCCGTCAGGATGTCGTGATTCCCGACGACCGGATACCAGACGCTCCGACGGAGGAGGGGACGGTAGGGCGTGAAATAGCGCGGCGTGAAATTCGCCGCTTCGCCCGCTTCATAGATGACGTCCCCGAGGACGAGCGCGAGGTCCGGATTCAGCGAATCGATCCGGGCGGCCACCGCGACCTGGTTCGCATCGCCGGTCCCACAGTCCCCGAACGCGACGAAGCGGAAGGGATTCGGACCGGATGGCGCGGTATGGAAGGTGTCGTTCCCCGGCGTCAGGGAATCTGTGTCGGAGACGATCTGGTAGTAGTACTTCGTGGCGTGTTCGAGGCCGGTCAAGCTCACGGCGTGGTCGGTCGTGGTAAGCCCGTCGGTCGCTTCACTGCCGAGCAAGGCCGTCGTTCCGTAGAGAACCTTGCCGGGCGCGGCCGTGTCCGTTTGCCAGGCGATGAGGATGGAGCTCGGGGTCACGAGCCAGAGAGAGGGGTCCCGCGTGAGGGTCAACGCCCAGGAGAGGCGAGGCGCCAGCACGGACGGGAGGACAAGAAGGAGGAGAGCCAGGAGAGCTGGTCTTCTCATGGCCGGAATCCTGGAACAGGAGCGCGAGCCGGTCAACTCGGGAAGAACACTTGTTCTTGGCCGCCCTCAGGCTATCCTAGCCGCCCCATGGCCCCCCCGCTCCGAATCGATTCCCTGGCCAAATCCTACGGGAACCGTCCCGCGCTCGCCGGCGTTTCCCTGGAGGTGGCGGAGGGCGAGATCCTGGGCCTTCTGGGCCCGAACGGCGCCGGCAAGACGACGATGATCCGCTGCGTCGTGGGGCGCGTCGTCCCCAGCGCGGGCACGATCCAAGTCTTCGGCGATCCGGTCGGGAGTGGCGCGGCCCGCGCGCGCATCGGCTACATCCCGCAAGAAATCGCCCTCTACGGACGCCTGACCGCCGCGGAGAACCTGGGCGTCTTCGGCCGCTACAACGGCCTCTCGGGAGAGGCCCTCGACACCGCCATGCAGAGCTGCCTCGAGTGGGCGGGCCTCCAGGAGCGCGCCCGCGAGCCGGTGATGTCCTTCTCGGGCGGCATGAAGCGGCGGCTCAACATGGCCGCGGGGCTCCTCCACCGGCCGCGCCTCATCCTGCTCGACGAGCCCACGACCGGCGTGGATCCACAATCGCGGCAGCGGATCTACGCCATGGTGGAAGAGCTTCGCGCGCAGGGCGTGTCGGTCATCTACACGACCCACTACATGGAAGAAGCGGAGCGGCTCTGTGATCGCGTGGCCATCATCGATCACGGGAAGATCATCGCGATGGGAGCGCAGGCCGACCTGGTGCGTCAGAGCTTCGGTACGCGCAGCGAGCTCACGGTGTACTGCGATGACGCGGCCGATTGGGCCGCCTCGATGGGCGGCGCGCCCTCGGCGGGCGGCGGGTCCTACCGCTTCACGGTCACCGATCCGGCGCTCGAGATCGCGAAGATCTTGGAGTCCGCGCGCGCGAAGTCGATCCGGGTTCGCGACCTCACGTTCAAGGCGCCCAATCTGGAATCCGTATTCCTCCACCTGACCGGACGGGAGCTGCGCGAATGATCCTGGACATCATCCGCACCGGATTCATGAACCTCCGTAGAGACCGCGGTGCCCTGATGCTCAGCTTCATCGTGCCGATCGCCTTCTTCTCGATCTTCGCGGGAATCTTCGGCAGCCGAAAGGGCGGAACGGATCCCATCCACATGGTCGTGGTGGATGAGGATCGTTCCGAGTTCTCGAGGCGGTTCGTGAACGCCCTGAAGGGGGAGGCCGGGCTTCGGGTCGAAACCGTGCGACAGGACCCCGCATCCGCCGAGCAGGCGGTCAAGGCGGGCGACGTATCGGTCGCCGTGATCCTACCGAAGGGATTCGGAGCCGCCCCGATCTCCTTCAGCCACGAAACCGTCGGCGCGCGGCTTCAGATCCTGAACGACAGCTCGGATCCCATCGCGGCCCAGGTGGTGTTCGGCCTGATCCAGAAAGCGGCGATGATCTCGATGCCGGACGCCATGGCGACCGAGGGCACGCGGATGCTCGACCGCTACAGCGGAGGGCTCACGCCCGTACAGCGGGCCCGAATCGATAGCTCGATGGCCGCGCTCCGGAGCCATCTCGACGCGCCGCGGGATTCCGAGAGGACGGACCCCGCAGGCGGGCTCTCCGGGGGCCTCATCGCGGCCGACATCCGCGACGTGGTGGGCGAGAACAAGAAAAACCCGCTCGTGGCGTTCTACGCCGCGGGTATCGGGGTCATGTTCCTCCTCTTCAGCGCCTCCGCCGCGGGCGGCGCCATGCTGGACGAAGCGGACAACGGCACCCTGGACCGGATCCTCTCCTCGCGGGTGACCATGACCACGCTCCTCCTGGGCAAGCTGGGCTACGCGGCGCTCCTCGGTTTCCTGCAGCTCACGGTCATGTTCCTCTGGGGCGCCTTCGCCTTCCGGGTGGAGCTCTTCCGCCACCTGGACGGCTTCCTGGTCATGGCCATCGTGACCTCGCTCGCCTCGGCAAGTCTGGGGCTCTGCCTGGCGGCGAGCTGCAAGACCCGGGCTCAGCTCTCCTCACTGACCACGCTCGTGGTGCTGGTCATGTCGGCGCTGGGCGGGAGCATGGTCCCGCGGTTCATCATGCCGGAGTTCCTCCAGAAGATCGGGTTCGTGACCTTCAACGCCTGGGCCATCGACGGCTTCACGAAGATCTTCTGGAGGGAGGAGCCGGTCACCCACGTCTGGCTGCAGGTGGTGGTCCTGCTCGGGGCGGCGGTCGTCTTCTTCGCGGTGGCCCGGAGGCTGGCCCGGCGGTGGGAGGTGGCCTGAGGAAAAGGGGACGGCCGACGGGGCTGACGCCGGCCGGGGGAAAATGGTGGAGGCGGAGGGAATTGAACCCTCGTCCGAAAGCAGATCCAGAAGGAGCACTACGCGCGTAGTCCGCTATTCAGCCTTCGCGACGCCTGACGCCAGCGAACGAGGTCTGGGCGCCGCTAGCTCGATGTGATCTCGCCCTCCCGCCTCGAGCGGAACGTGAGGGCCAGCCTACCTAAATGACGCCCAATCCAGCCTCGGCAGGCTCAGACCGGTTGGACGTGGCAGCTAAGCCGCCAGAGCCAATTCAGAATTGGCTTTTGATCTTTGCCCGTGGTTTTACGAGGCCTACGGGCACCTCGGCGCGCGTTCCTAAATTCACTACTC
>Ga0075435_100000475_pt1 | contig 24383 bp, 16 predicted proteins | sample RhiMethybrSRZTD4_FD_75302 | JGI IMG/M metagenome (GOLD analysis project Ga0075435, IMG submission 75302) | Populus rhizosphere microbial communities from Tennessee, USA - Rhizosphere MetaG P. TD hybrid SRZTD4 | ecosystem: Host-associated > Plants > Roots > Rhizosphere > Soil | place: USA...
GCGCACTCGAACAACGGCATCAACGTGCAGACGATCACCTTCACCGGCGCGCAGGTGCCCACCTATCCCAACACGCTTTCGGGCATTCCCGGCGGCGTGGCGCTGCCCAAGCCGACGATCTTCGTCTTCGACAACGGCTACCAGAACCCCCGGCTGCAGCAGGCCAGCACCGGGTTCGACTACGCGCTCGGCCCGACGACGTCGCTGACGGTGAACTACCTGTTCGTGCACGGCGATCAGCTGTCGCGATCCACCGACATCAACGTCGGCGCGTCGAGCCCGTTCGTCTTCGTCGTGCCCTCCACCGGCGAGCAGTTCATCCACTACCGCTTCGCGGCCGGTCCGTTCACCAGCTTCGCGCGCATCATCGCCTTCCAGAGCAGCGCCGAATCCACGTATAACGGGCTGACCGTCGAGGTGAATCGCCGCTTCTCGAGCGGCCTGCAGGGGCGGGCGGCCTACACGATCGGGAAGGTCACCGACACGGTGCCCGACGCGACCGCGGTCGTGCCCAGCAGCGCCGACGACGCGAAGTTCGCGTCCAACCCGGCGGACTTCGACGCCGATCGCGCCCCGGGCAACAACGACCAGCGTCATCGCCTGGTGATGAGCGGCGTCTACACCAGCAATCCGACGCGCGGAAAGCTGCTCGGCGGCTGGACGTTCGCGGCGATCCTGACGGCGGCGTCGGGGCAGCCCTACAGCGCCTACGTCAGCGCCGACATCAACCTGGACGGCAACAACCGCAACGACATCGCGCCCGGCACGACGCGCAACCAGTACCGCCTGCCGGCGCAGGTGTCGTTCGACCCGCGGATCGCCCGCGACATCGCGGTGGCCTCGGCGAAGGTGCAGCTGATCTGGGAAGCGTTCAACCTGTTCAACCGCGACAACGTCAACGGCGTGCGCACGACGCTCTATTCGGCCAACGGCGCGACGCTGACGCCGGTGGCGAACTTCCGCGAGCCGATCCTCTCGAGCGGACCGCGCATCATGCAGCTGGCGGTGAAGCTGCTCTTCTAGCTTGGAGCCACAGATAAACACAGAAGAACACGGATAAGAATGACAAGCCCGGATCATCGGGATCAAATCCGTGTTCGTCCGTGTTTTTCTGTGGCCTTTCTCAATGGCGTGGGCCACGGCGCGCCCGCCTTCTGCGGGTCGCCGTTATCTGGCGGTGGCGGCGACGGCGTCCGGTTTTGGCCGCGGCCCCTCGGCGAGGGCCGTCGTCAGGCGCGACAGCAGGCTGGTGCGGGCGGACGTGAACGCGGCGAGCTGCGTCGAGGGGATCGGTTCCCCGGGCGCCTGCCGCGAGTGCACGGCGAGCGGATTGACGAAGACGCCGTTCTTCTTCAGGCGATAGTCCAGGTGCGGCCCGGTCGCGGAACCGGTCATGCCGACGCGGCCGATCAGCTGGCCCTGGCTGACGTGCGCGCCGGCGCGGATGCCTGGGCCGAACGCGGACAGGTGCAGGTAGTAGGTCTCGAAGGCGCCGGGATGCGTCAGGCGCACCATGTTGCCGCTCGCGCCGCTGTAGCCGGCCGAGACCACCGTGCCGTTCGCCACCGCCACCACCGATGCGCCGATCGGCGCGCCGTAGTCGACGCCGAGGTGCGCGCGATAGACGTGATCCACCGGATGGAAGCGCCGCATCGAGAAGCGCGACGTGATGCGCGGCTCGAACTTCAGCGGCGACTTCAGGAAGAACCGCTTGAGCGAGCGGCCGTTCTCGTCGTAGTAGGCCGGCTTCCCGGTCGCCGGATCGGTCCAGCGGAACGCGGTCAGCGTCCGGCCGTCGACGACGATCGACGCGCCGAGGATCGCGCCGTAGTTGGAGAACTGCGAGTCGTGGAACGACTTCTCGAAGAACACCTTGAAGCTGTCGCCCGGCTGGAGCTCGGTCTGGAAGTCGACCTGGCCGCTGAAGATGTCGGCGAGATCCAGCGCCAGCGCGATCGTCTCGCCGGCGCCGTCGATGGCCTCGATCAGCGACGTGTGGCCGGCGTCGATCCGCGCGTCGATCCCGGTCAGCTCGGTCTGCTTCTCGTAGGGCAGGACGCGCGCGTCGAGCGCGTCCGGCTTGTCGCGGTTGACGTTGACGATGCGCAGGAAGCGATCGGTGTCGATCTGGTACTCGAACTCGCGCAGCAGCCCGTCCAGCGATCGCACCAGCCGATAGGGGCGCCCTTCGCGAATCTGGCGCGGGTCGAAGACCGCGCGCGCCACGTTCACCGCTTCGGTGACCAGTTGATCCTTCAGGCTGTTGGCGCGCAGCAGGCTGTCGAGCGTCGCGTGCCGCGGCACGAACGCCTGGATGGTCTCGGTCTCGCGCGGCAGCAGCACGTCGGGCCGCGGGCGCCGCTCAGGCGCCGACGGCTCGGTCCGCGCACACGCCCCCGCCAGCAGGGTCGCCGCGCCCAGGACTGCGAGTGCCGCTCTCCGCAAGATGAGGGGGAGTTTACCTGAAGACGATGCGGAACAGTTCCCTGTGGAAGAAGTTCTTGGGGCGGGACTGCTGACGGCGGGCCGGGCTCCGCTTCGCCGCCGGCGCAGGGCGCGCCGCCGCCTTCGCCGAGGCTCCGGCGCCCAGGGGCGCGGCCGCCGGGCGCGCCGCGGGGCGACGCGGACGGACCGCGACCGCCGCCGCGACGGGGCGGACGTCGACATCAGTGCGCGAAGGCTCGACAGCAGCAACTGGAACTGGGGCAACGTCCTCTTCCCTGGGGGCCGAATTCTCCGTGACAGCCGAATCCTCCGCGACCTGCGGCGGCCTCCCGCCTCGCTCGCGCACCATCGTGACCGTGGCGAGCGCGAGCAGCAGGATCGCGGCGATCCCCACCACCCACGGCATCCAGTGGTGGCGCGACTCGGGCATCGGCGCGGGGCGCGGCGCGATCGCCACCGTCGCCGGCGGCATCGGCACCGGCACCAGGCCGTTGGCGGTCACCATCTGCGTCTCGAACACCGCCGCCGCTTCCTCGACGAGCGGCCACGCGATCGAGAACACGACGCCTTCGTCGAGGCCGGCGGCGCGGGCGTAGCGCACGATGCGCTCGCGCGCCTCGGTGCGCGGCCAGTTGCGGAAGTAGCCCCACTCGAGCTCGCGCAGCACCGTTGCCGGCACCTGCGAGGCGCCGGCGATCTCTTCCAGCGTCAGCCCCGTCGCGCGTCGCGCGCGGCGCACGTCCGAGATCGTGAGCTGGCGGGCGCCGGCCTCGGCCTCGCCCGTTTTCTCCTCCCACGCGCGGAACAGGCAGCGCACGCTCGCGCGCAGATCCGGCGCGGCGAAGCGATCCAGCGCGTCGGCGAACCCGTCGATCGACGAAAACGGCGGCAGGTCAACCGTGCCGAGGGCGCGCGCGATGACCAGCCGCAGCCCGCCGCTCGCGCGAAGCTCAGGTGAGGCGTCGAAGCCCGGCAGGATGTCGGCGAGCAGCTGCGCCATGCGCGCCACTTCCGCGTCGCGCGTCGTGAACGGTCCTTCGACGACGACGTCGCCGTCGCGCGTCAGACGGATGATGCCCGGCGACGGCACGCCGCGCAGCTCGCCGCGCGCCACGCGGCGGCAGAGCGACGACACGAGCGCAACCGCGTCCGCGGGATGAAGGCTGATGTCGGCGGCAGCCAGCTCCGCCAGCGAAGCACGCAGCGTCATGCGCGGCGCAACTGCGAGTTCTCTGCCACGCACGGACGAGCGTTTGGCGTTGCCCGTTAACGGCTTACGGTCAGCAATTAGCGGCGTGCGGCGGCCGGCGCGCCGCCTACGGATCAGTCGTGATACGGCCGCGATGACGTGCAGACCATGCAGCTCTTACACGGCCGTTCAATACGCGCTCAGTGCTGGCGGCTGATGTTGATCTGGATCATCTTCCGGTACTTGACGGGCTTGCCCCCCAGCGTCGCCGGCTGATAGCGCCACTCGCGCGCCGCGGTCATCAGGTCGGCGTCGAACACCGGATGCACCGGCTGCCGGATCGCGACGAAGGTCACGCGACCCTGCTCATCAATCACCACTTCCACGATGCCGGTGTCCTTGGCCGCCTGCTTGACGTTCGGCATCAGCCGCGGCATGTCCTGGCGGATGACCACCGCCGGCGTGACGTCCTTGTCGAGCATCGTGTAGATGCGGTTGGGCTCCGCCTGCGGCGCGGCCGGCGCGGGCGCCGCCGCCGGCGCCGCGGGCTGCGGCTTGGGCGGCTCGGGCGGCGGGGCCATCGCGGCCACCGCGAGATCCATGAAGCCGGTGGCCAGCGTCCGCAGATCCGGCAGCTTGCCGCCCATGTCGGGATCCTCGATGAGCGTGATCACCTGGCGGAACTTCTCCGCCGCGACCGGATAGTTCTTGCGATCGAAGTCCGCCTTGGCCTGCGTGTAGCGCGACGTCGCGATCTCCGGCAGCAGGCGGCGGCGCACGTCGGAGAACGCCGTACGCACGCGCGGCGACGCGTCAGACTCGCCGGGAAGATACGTCGGGTCGGCGGTCACGACCGCCGCGATCGCGCTCTCGGCTTCGCTGCCGCGGCCGAGCGCCAGCAGGCAGAGCGACCGGTACTGCTCGATCGACTTGCGGTCGACGGGCGCCGCGGCGCCGTCGGCGGGACGGACGTCGTTGAGCACGGCGAGCGCCTCGTCGTAGCGCGCGGAGGCGTAGAGATCGCGCGCCGTGGTGACAACGTCCCGGCCTGGCACCTGCCCGAACGCCGTGTGCGCGAAGGCGGCCAGCAGGAACGGGGCGATGAGTCGTCGTGCTGGTGAGGACATGGGTCTTACTCCTGCTTACTGCTGCTTCATATCCACGCTGAGGCGGACCGGAGCCTTCAGCGTGACCGAGACGGCCTGCCGCTTTTCGCCGAACTGCGGATGGCGGAACACGACTTCGTGCGGGCCGATCGAGATCGGCAGGTTGCCGATCGGGGTGTCTCCGACTTTCTTGCCGTCGACGTAGACTTCCGCCCACGGCGACGCGTTGACGTTCATCACGCCCTGCGGGAACTCCACGGTGATGGGGGCGACTTTTCCGGGCGGCACCTGGATAGTGCGCGTCACGCGGTAGCCGAGCGTGTCGTTCACCAGCTCGACGTCGTGGCGGCCGACCGCGAGCATGATCTTGTCGGAGTCGGTGGTGCCGATCAGCCGTCCGCCCTCGCGGATCTCGATCGAGACCGGCGCCTTCACCGAGATCCAGCCCGAGACCGGGCCGGGCGTCGCGGTGGACACCGGCGCGAGCACGGACGAGGTCACGCCCGCCTGGATGACGACGCGCTGCTTGACCGCGGGGCCGCCCTCGGCCTGCAGCACGACTTCATGATCGCCGGGCGCGAGATCGGCGACGCTCACCGGCGCCACGCCATGATCGACGCCGTCCACGGTGACGCGCGCGCCCGCCGGATCCGACTGCACGAGCAGGCTGCCCGCCGACGGCGTTTCCGGCAGCTCGAGATACTGCGAGGCTTCCGAGCCCGCCGCCACCGTCACCGGCATCACGCGCGGCACGCCGCGGCCGCGCAGCTCGACGATGTGCGATCCGGCGCTGAGCGAGATGCGCGCCGGCGTGTTGCCGTGCGCCACGCCGTCGACGAACACGGCCACGCCCGGCGGGTTGGTCTGCACCGACAGCGACCCCATCGTCGGCGCCGCCGGCTTGCGGAGGGCGCGCATCGCGATCACGCCGCCTTCGGCGAGCGCGAGGATCGCGAGCCCGGCCACCGCCATGCGGCGCCAGCCGGTAAAGCGCTTCGGCGCCGGCGCCTCGAACGCCGGCTCGAACGCGTCGTGCTTCGTCTCGGAGCCGGGCAGCGGCGGCAGGTCGAAGTCGCGCAGCAGCTCGGTGAGATCCTTCGGCTCCTCTTTCGCGCGAGCCGGCGCCGCGGGTTCGACAGTCGCCTTCGGTGCGCTGAATGCCGTCCCCTCGACACTTACTCTCGCTACGCTCGGGGCAGGCACTTCGAACGCGGGCTTCGCGGTGTTGGCGACCGCCTCGCCGACACGCGCCTTCACCGAGCTCGCGATCTCGTCGACGGTCATCTTCGGCTCGACGTGCACTTTCGCTGCGCTCGCCGCGGGCGGCTCGAAGGTGCTCTTCAGCGCGGTGGCGAAGGTCGGGTCGATCGCCGGCTTCGGCGGGAACGGGGCATCGAACGCGGCCGGCGCCGGGATCGGCTCGGCGGCGTGCGGCGGATTGATCACCGACTGCGCCGGCGCGGACGCGGGCGGCGGAGGAATGACCGGCGACATCGCCGCGAACGACGGCTTGATGTCCTCGAGCTCGCCGAAGCGCCCCTCGGCACTCGATACGCTCGGGGCAACCGGTTCGACGCTCACCCGCGGCGCGCTCACCACAGGCGGTTCGACGCTCACCCGCGGCGCGCTCACCACAGGCGGTTCGACGCTCACTCGCGGCGCGCTCACCACAGGCACATCGAGGCGCGGCTTGGGCGCGGTCGGCGTCGACGAATCCAGGAACTCGCGAATCACGTTCGGCGCCGGCGCGGGCGGCGGATCCGGACGGCGCGGCGCCGCGCTCGGGATCGGCGCCGAGATCGCGGCCTCGACCGGCTTCGGCGCGCCCGGCCCGAGCGGATCGAGCATCACGGCGATGTAGCGGGACAGGAAGGTCTCGAGCGCGACCGGCGCGGCGACGAAGCCGGAGTCGTCCGACAGCGCCTCTTCGAGCGCCGACTGCGCCTCGGTGGCGTTGGCGAAGCCCTGGCGCGGATCGAGCTGCAGCGCGCGGGCGATCCACGAGTGCAGCGCCTCGGGCAGCAGCTGGTCCTCCATGCCGGCGGTGCGCGCGCGCGCCTCGCCGAGCAGCTGCCCGGCGCGGTGCGGGTATTCCTGGTCGCTGACGGGACGGCCGAGCACGAGCGCCAGCGCGATCAACCCCATCGCGGTCACGTCGGCGCGATGATCGAAGCGGGCGATGCCGGCGCTCATCGGCACGGCGACGCGCAGCTCGTGCCAGAGCCGCTCGCGGTTGAACTGCAGCTGCTCGACCGCCGAGCCGAGCACGTGCTCGACGACGATCAGGCGGGCCCGCGGCGTGACGATCAGGCGCTCGGGGGCGAGGATGCCGTGCGCGACGTCGCGCGCATTCTCGTGCAGCAGCGCGATCGACGGCACCAGCTGGCGCAGCAGGCACAGCGCCGCATTGAGATCGAGCTGCAGGCCGCGGCCGTGCGCGACGCGGAGCATCTCCGAGAGGCGGATGCCCTCGACGTGATCGGACACGATGGCCAGACCGGTCGGGTGCCGGTCGATGCGGCGGACCCGCGCGTAGTAGGCGTGGCGGAAATTGGCGAGCCGCGCCGCGCGCTCGCGCAGGGCGAACTCGAAGGAGGGCACCGACAGCAGCTTCGGGCGGACCCGGAGGATCTGCAGCAGGTCGCCGGTGGCAGCATCGACGGCGACGACACGCTCGCCCATGCCATCCGAGAAGAGTGGCGCCTCGGGCTGTTCGGCGGTCGCAGATAGCGGTGTCATAGGGCCTCTCGGTGGACGACGGTCCTCGCCTCGATTGGATTCCCGACCGCCTGTGCAACGGCCGGTCCACGCACCCCCGCGCACGCACATCTGCCGCAACCCGCAGGGGAAGCGCGAGATCAGCGGCGTTTCGTGCATGCAACGCCGTTTCGGTCGTTTACAACGATGTCGGCCCGTTTGCGTTTCTGTGATCAACTTCCTATCCTTCTCGCCGGAGGACGGGAATGAAGCGAACCATCATCGCGCTCGCGGTCGCGGCGGCCGCGGCGTCGTTTCCTATCGGCGCCGCCAGTGAAAAGATCGATTACGACGCCATTTCCAGGATCAAGGCGCAGGGCCTGAACCCGGCGAACTCGCAGGTCATGGACATCTCGAGCTGGCTGACCGACGTGCACGGCCCGCGGCTCACCGGCTCCCCCAACATCCAGAAGGCTGCCGAATGGGCCGCGGCGAAGCTGACCGAATGGGGGCTGCAGCACGTGGCGCTCGAGCCGTGGGGCGATCGCAACGGCTTCGACCGCGGCTGGGCCAACGAGAAGTTCTACATGGCGGCGGTGTCGCCGCAGGCCTTCCCCATTCCGGGCACGCCGACCGGCTGGTCGCCGGGGACCAACGGCCTGGTGCGCGGCGACGTCGTCCTCGTCACCGAAACGACGCAGGAGGACCTGCAGAAGTACGCCGGGAAGTTGAAGGGCAAGTGGATCCTGGCGCAGCCGGCGCCCGACGTGGCGGCCTTCTGGTCGGCGCCGGCCACCCGCACCACGCCGGAGGAGCTCGAGCGCATGGAGCTCGCAGCGAACCCGGGGCCCGAGTTCGGCGTCGCCAACCCGAACGCCGCCGGACGCGGCGGCGGCCGCGGCAACTTCGGGCAGCCCGGCTTCAATCGCAACGACTGGTTCAGGAGCGAAGGCGCGGCCGGCCTGCTGTCGACGGCGCCGCGGGGCCACGGCATCTACGTGATCGGCGGCAACCGCGCCACCGATCCGGCCAGCGCGATTCCGCAGATCTCGATTCCGGCGGAGCAGTACGGCCGGCTGGCGCGGATGCTCGCGAAGAACGTCCCCGTGACCATCGAGGCCGACATCAAGAACACCTACACGTCCAACCCGCCGATGTTCAACGTCGTCGGCGAGCTGCCCGGTACCGACAAGGCGGACGAAGTGGTGATGCTCGGCGCGCACTTCGATTCATGGCACGCCTCCACCGGCGCCACCGACAACGCGGCGGGATCGGCGGCGATGATGGAAGCCATGCGCATCCTGAAGCAGAGCGGCGTCAAGCTGCGGCGCACCGTGCGCATCGCGCTGTGGACCGGCGAGGAGCAGGGGCTGATCGGATCGCGGGAGTACGTGAAGGCGCATTTCGCCGCGTGCAGCGATCCGGCGCCGGCGGGGCGCGGCACCGGCGCGCCGCCCGCGGCGCCCGCGGCGGCGCCAGGCAGCCAGCAGCCCCCGGCCGGGCAGCGTGGCGGCGGCCGCGGCGGCTGCCAGACCGGCTACACCTTCAAGCCCGAGCACGCGAAGTTCGCCGGCTACTTCAACATCGACAACGGCACCGGCGCGATCCGCGGCGTCTACCTGCAGCAGAACGACGCCGTCGCCCCGATCTTCCGCGAGTGGATGGAGCCGTTCCGCAGCATCGGCATGACGTCGCTGACCATCCGCAACACCGGCGGCACCGATCACGGATCGTACGACGCGGTCGGCCTGCCCGGCTTTCAGTTCATCCAGGACGAAGTGGAGTACGACACGATGACCCACCACACCAACCTCGACTCGTACGAGCGGCTGCAGCCGGGCGACATGATGAAGAACGCCACGATCGCGGCGTCGTTCGCCTACCTGGCGGCGAACCGCGACGAGAAGCTGCCGCGCAAGCCCATGCCGGCGCCGGCGGCCGGACGCGGCACCGGGCAATAGGGCTGAGTGAGCCTCTGAGTGAGCCCCTGAGTGAGCCTGTTCGGCGGCGGCCGCGGGATCTCGTTCCCGCGGCCGTCTACCTCCTCGTCACGCTCGCCTGGTCCTGGCCGCTTCCTCTCCATCTCACCAACCGGTTCACGCACGATCCCGGCGATCCGCTGCTCATCACCTACATGATGTGGTGGAACGCGCAGGCCGTGCCGCTGACCCGCGCGTGGTGGAATGCGCCGTACTACTGGCCCATGCACGACGCGCTGGCGCTGACGGACCACCTCGCCGGCCTGTCGCCGCTGACGACGCCGCTGCAGTGGCTGGGTGCGTCGCCGCTGACGGCGTACAACATCACCCTGATAGCCTCGACGTGGTGGTGCGGGCTTGCGACGCATGCGCTGATGCGCCGCCTCGGCGGATCGCGCGCGGCGGCGTACTGCGCCGGCCTCGCCTTCGCGTTCGCGCCGTATCGCATCAGCCAGCTCGGGCACCTGCAGCTCTATGCCTGCTGGTGGCTGCCGCTGATGCTGCTGGCGCTGCATGCCTACTACGAAGAGCGGCGGGCGCGCTGGCTCGTCCTGCTCGGCGCCGCATGGGCGGTCCAGGGACTGACCAACGGGTACTTCCTGTTCTTCGTGCCGGTGCTGGTCGGCTGGTGGCTGCTCTGGCACACCCGGCTTCGCCCCGGCGACGGCGGCGACGGGCCGCGCCCCGGACTCGGCGCCGCGGCACGCGTGCTGTTTGCCATGGGCATGGCCGCGGCCGCGCTCTCGCCGTTCCTGCTCAAGTACCGCACGTTCATGACCGCGCAGGGGCTCACACGGACGGTGGGAGAGATGACCTCCTACAGTGCGAGGCTCGGCTCGTTCACGAGCGTCACGCCGATCCTGCGCTTCTGGCACTCGCCGGTGTCGGACTCGTCGGAGCAGTACCTGTTTCCTGGGTTGACCGTGCTGGCGCTGACGGCGGCCGCCGCCTTCTTCGTCACCGGGGCGTGGCGCGACCGGCGCTACCTCTTTTATGTGTCGGCGGCGATCCTGATGGCTCTCTTCTGCGCCGGCCCGGCGCCGTCCATTGGATCGCTGTCCGTCCTGTGGCATCCGTATACGTGGCTCACGCTGCTGCCCGGCTTCAACGGGCTGCGTGTGCCTTCACGCTTCTTCATGCTCGCGGCGCTCTGTCTCGCGGTCGCGGCCGGCCTCTCGCTCGACGCCCTGGGTCGTCGCGCCGGACGGTGGCGCCCGCTTCTCGTGGCGCTCGCGTGTGCCGGTCTCGCCGTCGACGGCGCGATCGCCGGCATGCCGCTCGGCATCCCGCCGCAGGCGCTGGAGATCGATCGCTCTCGCGATGCGGGCGCGCGCGTACTGACGCTTCCCGTCGGGGACGCGCGCGTCAACGTGTATGCGATGTACCAGTCGATGGCGCACCGCCTGCCGCTGGTCAACGGCTACGCCGGCTTCGTGCCGTCGCACGCCGACGTGCTCGAGTGGGCGTTGCGGCGGAGTGACGCCACCGTGCTGACGGAGCTCCGCCGCGGCCATCCGCTCTACGTGGTGGTGGCCTCGACCGAGGAGTCGGGAACGTGGACCGAGTTCATGAACGCGCAGGCGGACGCGGAGATCCTCGGCGTTCGCGGCGGCGGACGGCTCTACCGGATGCCGGCGGCGGCCTACGCGCGCGAGCCGCGGCCGGGCACGGCGCTGGCGCACGTGCGCGTGGCCGCGAACGACGACTGGCTGACGGCGGATCTGGGCGAGCCGACAGAGGTTCGCGGACTGGAACTGCGGGTCGGGGCACGGCTGCTGCGTCTTCCCCGCGATCTCGCGATCGACGTCTCAGTCGACGGCGCGCAGTGGACGCGCGCGTTCGAGCAGCGCCCCGGCGGGCTGGCGTTCCTCGGCGCGCTCGCCGCCCCGCGCACCATCCCGATCCGCGTCGATCTCGGCGACCTCCGTGCGCGATACCTGCGGATCAATGCGCCGCTGCTCGGGACGCGGGCCCTGACGGTCTACGCTCCCTGACGATTCGCCGGACCGGGACGCGCCGAGGCTATCGATTCGCCGCGGTGTCGCGCAGCGCGTCGAAGAGGATCCGGATCGCCGGCCCGAGCGCGTCGACCGGCATGAACTCGCCATCGCCGTGCATCGAGAGAATCGAGGCGGCAGGAATGATCCCGGTGAAGATGCCGTAGCTCTTGACGCCGTGCGGGCGGAAGCCGTTGGCGTCGGTCCCGTACGGCACCGTCATCGGCGTGACGATCGCGTCGGGATGCTGCCGCTTGATCGCGGACTCGAGCGCGCGATAGAGCGGCGTGTCCTGCGCGCTGACGCGCGGATCTTCCCCTTCGTAGGTGACTTCGATCTTGATCGTCGGATCGTCGAACCGCCGCGTCAGCTCCGCGATCCATTGCGCGGCGGTGGTGCCCGGCAGCAGGCGGCAGTCCAGCGTGGCCTCGGCGACCGAGGGGATCACGTTGACCCTCGGCGGGTCGCCGACGCCCGAGCGCAGGCTGGTCAGCGAGATCGTCGAGTGCTGGATGGCGTTGTTGAACTTGTTCTCGGTCAGCGGGCCGCCGATCCGCTGCTTCATCGTGTCGACGACCGGGAAGGGCGCGGCCGCCATCGGCTCGGCGAAGAGCCGCGCCAGCGCGCGCATCAGGTGCTCGTTCGGGTTCTGCCCGTGCGGCTGCGAGCCGTGGCCGGCAACCCCTTCGGCGCGCAGCTTGAGCCACATGATCTTCTTCTCCGCCACCGAGATGCCGAAGACCAGCTTGCCCGCGGTGAACATGTCGCGGCTGCCGAAGCCCCCTTCGTCGATCACGTACTCGGGATCGAGCTCGGCATAGTGGTTCTTGCGCATCCACTCCGCACCCATCGCGCCGCCGACTTCCTCGTCGGGCACGAACAGCAGCAGCACGTCGCGCGTCAGCGGCACCTGGAGCCGGTGCAGCATGAGGAAGGCATAGAGGTACGACGTGCCGATCCCCTTCATGTCGATCGTGCCGCGGCCCCACATCCTGCCGTCCGCGATCTGCGCGCCGAACGGATCCACCGACCAGCGCGACGGATCGGTGGGGACGACGTCCATGTGGCTTTCGAGGAGGATCGCCTTGCCGCCCGTGCCGTTCCCCTTGAGCCGCGCCAGCACGATCGAGCGGCCGGGCCCCGATTCATAGCGTGTGACGGGAATTCCCTCGCGCTTCAGGATGTCGATCAGGAAGTCGGCCGCCTTCGTCACGTCGCCCGGCGGGTTCGACGTGTTGATGCGGACGTAGTCCTGGAGTGTCTTGATCGCGTCGCGTTCGACGGCCTTCCAGTCCGGCTGCTGCGCGGCCGTGCGGGAGGAGGAGAGAAGGGCAATCGCGAGGAGGGCGACAAGGTGTCGGCGCATGCAGGGGCGATTCTACGCCGTCCCGATCTTGAGCATGCGTCGATCGACGCGCCAGTCCATGACCGATCGCCAGAGCGGCGGCGCGAGCGACAGCAGGATCATCGCCGAATAGCCCGCCGGCAGAACATCCGCCGGATCGTGCTGGCGCAGCAGCGGGTAGGGCCGGGCCGCGGCGATGTGATGGTCGGAGTGAAAGCCAAGCTTGAAGAGAAAGGCGTTGGTGATCGCGGCGTAGGTGTCCCACGACGTGGTCTCGTCCACCTCGGCGTAGCGGCCGCTGGCGAGCATCGGCCGCTCGAGGCCGTAGTGCTCGATGTAATTGACTGCCTCCAGGTAGAACATCGCCACGCCCGCCTGCACCCAGAACCAGCCCAGCGCCTGCCAGCCGAAGACAGCGGCGATCACCGCCGCGGCGGCGACCTGGATCGCGATGTACTGGTTCACGTGGCTGCGCCAGCCGGTGCGCCCCGCCTGGCGCTCGAGCTCCGCCGAGATGCGGTAGGTCCCGACGATGGTGCGCGGCACGAACGCGTAGATGCTCTCCCCTTTCTTCGCCGTCGACGTGTCGCGCGGGGTCGCGACGTAGCGGTGATGGCCGCGGATGTGCTCGATCTCGAAGACCAGGTACGAGACCTGGAGCAGCAGCCACAGGCCGAGGTCCTTCTCGATCGCGGTGCGCCGGTGTACCAGCTCGTGCGCCGCGGTGATCCCGATCGCGCCGGTCATCGTCCCCAGCGACAGCGCCAGGCCGAGCCGATCGATCCACGGCCAGGCCGGGTTGCCGAGCGATGACAGCGCGACGACGAGGATCACGGTCTGCAGGGGAACGTAGCCGAACAGGATGACGTTGCCGAGCAGCGGCTCCTGCCTGAACACCGGCGCCGCGCCGACGGCCCGGTTGAAGACGTACTCGACCAGCGTCTGGCCGAAGACCGCGAACAGGAAGCCCGCCCACGCGTACGCGCCGCCGTAGAGCGCGCCCGCGAGCACCAGCGCCGGGATGATGTAGGCCGCGAGGAACCACGCGATCGCCATCAGTCCTCCCGCGGTGAGTGCGTCAGCCCGCGGCGTTACGGGCACGCCGCCATTATCGCTGGTTCCGCTCTGCCGCGGGGCCGGCGAAAGGCGTATAGTTTCGCGCATGAAACCCCGGACCCTGGCCGCCAGTCTCGTGATCGCCGCCGCCACGCTCCTCGTCATCGCGCAGGGCAGCGCGCAGCAGACGCCGTCATACCGCGACGTCGCCGTCGACGCCGCGAAATGGATCCGCAGCACCCGGCTGCAGACCACGTTCGGATGGACCTGGCCGGCCGATCCCCGCGATCCGAAGACGGTCAGCACCGCGCTCTACAGCGGATCGCCGGGCGTCATGCTCTTTCTGCTCGAGCTGTACAACGCCACCGGGGACCGCTCGTACCTCGACGAGGCGCGCAAGGGGGCCGACGAGCTGATGACCAAGGTGCCGTCGGAGCAGGGCTCGGGCCTCTACGAAGGGGTCGCCGGGCTCGGCTTCACGCTCGGCGAAGTGTGGCGCGCGACGAAAGACGAGACCTACCGCAAGACGGCGCTGCGGACGGTGAAGATCCTGAACGATCGCGCCGCCGTGGTGGGCAAGGGCGTGCAGTGGAGCAACACGACCGACATCATCAGTGGAACCGCCGGCATCGGGCTCTACCTTCTTTATGCCGACGAGGTGTTGAAGGACCCGACCGCGCGCGCCCTCGCGATCCGCGCCGGCAATCGCCTGCTCGAGCAGGGCACGCCGGAGCACGGCGGCCTGAAGTGGGCCATGGATCCGGCGTCCCCGCGGCTGATGCCGAACTTCTCGCACGGCACCGCCGGCATCTCGTACTTCCTGGCCACGCTCTACAAGACGACGCGGGACCAGCGGTTCCTCGACGGCGCACTGGCCGGCGCGAAATACCTGCTGGCGATCGCCAAGACCGAGGGTGACATCTGCCTGGTGCAGCACGATCAGCCCGACGGGCTCGATCTCTACTATCTCGGCTGGTGCCACGGGCCCGTCGGCACCGCGCGCCTCTTCTACCAGTTGTCGGTGGTCACCGGCGACAGGACGTGGATGACGTGGGTCACGAAATCGGCCAACGGGATCCTCAAGAGCGGCATTCCCGAGCAGCGCACGCCAGGCTTCTGGAACAACGTCAGCCAGTGCTGCGGATCGGCGGGCGTGGCGCAGTTCTTCCTCGATCTGTACACCGTGACGAACGACGCGAAGTATCTGTCGTTCGCCGAGAAGATGACCGCCGACCTGCTCGCGCGCGCGACGCGCGACGTGACCGGCACGCGCTGGGTGCAGGCGGAGCACCGCGTCCAACCGCAGCTGCTGATCGCCCAGACCGGATACATGCAGGGGGCCGCGGGAATCGGCATGTGGCTGCTGCGCCTCGACGGCGCCCAGCGGAAGCGGCCGCCCTTCATCCAGTTCCCCGATTCACCCTGGGGGCCGCCGCGCACCAACTAACCGTATGACCGACGCCGCGATTGCCGCGCGCTGGCAATTCGCCTTCACCATCATGTTCCACTACCTCTTTCCCATCCTGACGATGGGACTGGGGGTGCTGATCGCGGTGCTGAAGACGATCGAGCTGCGCACCGGCAACGCGCTCTACGGCACGGCGGCGCGCTTCTGGGCGCGCATCTTCGCCATCACCTTTGCCGCCGGCGTCGTCACCGGCATCCCGATGGAGTTCCAGTTCGGCACGAACTGGGCCCGCTTCTCCCGCTACGCCGGTCCCGTCGTCGGACAGACGCTCTTCATGGAAGGGGTGTTCGCCTTCTTTGCCGAGTCGTCGCTGCTCGGCGTGTTCCTGTTCGGCGAGTCGCGCATCGGTCCGCGCGCGCACTGGCTGTCGGCGGTCGGCGTCGCGTTCGGCGCGGTGCTCTCCGGGTTTTTCATCGTCGCGACCAACGCGTGGATGCAGCATCCGGTCGGCTACAGCGTAGTCGGCGATCACGTCGAGTTGAACAGCCTCTACGCGCTGCTGACCAACCCCTACGTGCGCTGGCAGTACCCGCACGTGATCTGCGGAGCGCTGGTCACGGGGGCGATGGTGATGGCGGGCATCGGCGCGTTCTACCTGCTGGCGCGCCGGCACGAGGAAAGCGGACGCCTTTTCGTCCGCGTCGGCGTGGTGTCGGGCGTGATCTGCTCGACGATCTCGCTCTTTCCGACCGGCGCGTTTCACGGCGAGAACGTCACGCGCTTCCAGCCGGCCAAGATGGCGACGATGGAGGGGCTGTTCAAGACGCAGGCGGGCGCGCCGCTGGCCATCATCGGCATGCCCGATCGCGAGCGCCAGGAGCTGACGGACCCGATCTACGTTCCGGGCCTGCTCAGCTATCTCGCCTACGGCAACGCTTCGGCGCGCGTCACGGGGCTCAGCGACATCCCCGACGATCTCGAGCCGCCGCTGGAGATCGTCTACTACGCGTACCACATCATGGTCGGCCTCGGGACGATCTTCATCGCCGTCACGGGGCTTGCCGCGCTGCTGCTGTGGCACGGCTCGCTCTTCGCACGGCGCGGGATGCTGTGGGTGCTGATGATCGCGATGCCGTTCCCCTACATCGCGAACGAGGCCGGCTGGGTCGTCGCGGAAGTGGGACGGCAGCCGTGGACGGTCTACGGCCTGCAGCGCGTGGCGGACGCGAACTCGCTGAACGTGACGACGGGGATGACCTACTTCACGCTGCTGGGCTTCATGGGCCTGTACCTGGTGCTCGGCATCCTCTATCTGCTCCTGTTCGCGCGGATCGTCAACCAGGGACCGCAGTCCGCCGCCACGGCGTCGGAGAGAGTGCACGCATGAACCTGAACGTCGCGTGGTTCGGGGTCCTTGCCTTCACGCTCGCGGTGTATGCCGTTCTCGACGGCTTCGATCTCGGCCTCGGCACGATTCACCTGCTGCTCGGCCGCACGCGCGAGGAGCGTACGCGCCTGATCGACTCGATCGGCCCGGTGTGGAACGGCAACGAGGTGTGGCTGCTCGCCGCCGGCGGATCGATGGTCGTCGCCTTTCCGAATCTCTACGCGGCCAGCTTCAGCGGCTTCTACCTGGCGCTGATGCTCGTGCTGTGGCTGCTGCTGCTACGCGGGCTGGGGATCGAGTTCCGCCACCAGATTCATCACCCGATGTGGGAGGACGCCTGGGACGTCGTGTTCGCCGGCGCCAGCGTGCTGCTCGCGCTGCTCTTCGGCGTGGCATTCGGCAACGTGCTGCACGGCGTGCCCTTCGAGGCGCCGGGAGAGTTCCGCGGGTCGTTCACGGTGCTGCTGAACCCGTTTTCGCTCGTCGCCGGCGGGCTCAGCGTCGCGACGCTCGCGCTCCATGGCGCATGCTGGGCGGCGCTCAAGACCGATGGCCCGCTGCAGGCGCGCGCGCGCCGATTCGCCGCCGTCCTCTGGATCGCGGCCGCCGTGCTCCTGGCCGTGATGATCGCCGCGTCGTTCGCGGTGCGCCCGGAGTTCACGAAGAACTTCCGCGCACAACCGCTGCTGCTCGTGCTTCCGCTCGGCGCCCTCGCGCTGCTGATCGTGAATCGGCTGGCGATCACCCGCGGCCACGACCGGCAGGCGTTCATGACGTCGTCCGGGTACATCGCCGCGGTCCTCGCCGCCGCCGCGGCCGGCCTGTACCCGATGCTGCTGCCCGCCGCGCCGGGTAGCGCCGCCGGCGGCCTCGACATCTACAACGCCGCCGCCCCCGCCGGGAGCCTGCGCATCGCGCTCGTGATCTACCTGCTCGGGCTGGCCATCGTCAGCGTCTATCTGGTGAATGTCTACCGCGTCTGGCGCGGCAAGGCGGTCGGCGTGTATCGCTGAAAGGGGACTTCCGGCTGAAGCCGGAAGCCACCTGTCATCTTCCGTAGGCCGCGGCGAGCTTCCGCATGAAACCGGCGCGCTCGGTGGCCTGCGCGTCGCGCGCGAGGTCCTCGACCGGCCAGGGCAGGCGCCAGGTCCAGTTCTTGTCGCTGATCAGGGCCGGCGTGTTGACGCGATCGCGCCAGCCGAAGACGTCGTGGATCGGCACGATCACCAGATCCGATCCCGACGCATAGAGCACCTGCAGGATTGAATCGCGTGTCGCGTCGTTGAACGGCGCCTCGGGGGCGCACCCCGGCGGTTCCATGCAGGCGATCGCCGCGGCCGCATGGCGCTCGTCGAGCGGCGCTTCGTCCCACCACTGCGCGAGCGTCTCGGTGTCGTGCGTGCCGCTGGTCGCCACCGACGAAGAGGGATATTCCAGCGGATCCTTGAACGGCTTCCCCTCGACCTCCCACTCGCGCTCCCAGCGGAACACCTTGTAGCCGGGAATCTCGAGGCGCGCCAGCGTCTCGCGCACGAACGCCGGGATGACGCCGAGATCCTCCGCGATGATGCGCGCGCCGGTGGCGCCGAGCACGTCGAGCACGCGCTCCCCCTGCAGCATCTGCTCTTCCTCGACCGCCGGGACGAAGGCGGCGCTGCCGTCGGGCTCGCGCACGTAGGTGCGGAAGAAGCCGACGAGATGATCGACGCGGTAGCCGTCGTAGAGGTCGGCGCTGCGCCGCGCGCGCGCCGCCAGCCAGCGGAACCCGCCGGCGGCGATCACCTTCCAGCGATACGCGGGGAAGCCCCAGTCCTGGCCGGTCTCGGAAAAGGCGTCGGGCGGCGCCCCGACCGACGCGTCGACGCGGAAGTCGTGCTGCCGCGCCCACACGTCGGCGCTGTCGCCGCTGACCATGAACGGGAAGTCGCCGAAGATGCCGATGTCGGCCTCGTCGCACGCCTCCTTCCACTGCAGCGACGCCACCCACTGCAGGTACGAATAGAACAGGATGTCGTCGGCCAGATCCTGCCGCGCCCTGGCCAGCGCCTCGGGACGATGCTCGCGCAGCGGCGCGTCCCATTCCTGCCAGGCGCGCCCGTGCTCGCGCGCGTGCAGGGCCCGGAACAGCGCGTAGTCGTCGAGCCACCAGCGGGCGCGGTCCATGAAGATGCGCAGCCGGTGCGCGCGCGCGCCGTGCACGTCCCACTCGTGCGTACGGAAGTGCTCGAACGCGGCGCGGAAGACGCGGTTCTTCAGCGCGCGGACGGTCGCGTAATCCACCGCCGGCGCGCAACGCGCCTGTTCCAGCCGCGCGCGGTCCTGCTCGTCGAGCAGCGCCTCGCCGCCGAGCGCCACCACGTCGGGCATGTCGGACGGCGCGATGAAGATCGGGTCGATCGCCATCGCGCTCATGGCGGAGTAGGGGGAGTTCTGCCCTTCCGCCATCTCGTTGATCGGCAGCAGCTGCACGAACGAGAAGCCCGCGTCCGACATCCAGCGCGCGAGGCGCGGCAGGTCGGGGATCTCGCCGATCCCCCAGCTGGTGCGCGAGGGAATCGAGAAGAGCGGCACGAGCAGGCCGGCATGGCGGCCGTGGAAGAAATCACGCGGCATCGAGGCGGTCCTGGAGCAGGCGGACGGCGCGGGCGAAGACGTCCGGATCGGGAAGCAGGCTGACGACGAGGAAGGCCTCGTGGGGAAAGTCGAAGAAGTAGCCGGGATGCACGACCACGCCGTCGCGCTCGAGCAGGTCGAGCACGAGCGACGCCTCCGATCGCGTCGCCGGCACGCGAATCACCGCCGACCAGCCGCCTTCGGCCGGCAGCACGGCCGCGCCGTTGGCGCCGCCGACGACGTCACGCAACATCGCGTCGTTGGCGCGAAGGCGAGTCAGGATCTGCGACCGCACCTGCCCGCCCTGGTCGAGCAGCGATGCCGCGGCGATCTGCACCGGCGTCGACACCGACAGGTAGGTGTCGGCGATCAGCTCGAGACGATCGATCGCCTCGGCGACGAGCGCGTCGGGACCGTCGAGCGCGATCCACCCGAGCTTCACCTGCGGCAGGCCGACCGTCTTCGAGAGCCCGCCGAGGCGGCAGACGAGACAGGACGGCGCGTTCAGCGCGGCCGGTTCGGGGTTTGGTGCGCCGAGCGGATAGTCGCAGAAGACCTCGTCGACGATGAGCGCGGCGTGGCGCGAGGCACAGCGAGCCACCAGCTCAGCCGCGTCGCTCGCGCGCAGCACGGAACCGGTCGGATTGTTCGGGCTCACCGCCAGCACGGCGCGCGTGTCGCCGCTCCAGGCGGCGTCCATGCACTCGAAGTCGACGGCCCAGATGCCGTGGTACTCGAGCGCGTAGCGGCGCTGGTCCACGCCGTCGAGCCGCGTGAGGTGATCGAAGAGCGGATAACTGGGAACCGGGGTCAGCACGTTCGAACGGCCGGGCTCGCACAGCAGCTTGAAGAGCAGTGAATATCCCTCACTCGTGCTCGCCGTGAGCACGATCCGATCCGGGTCCATGCGAAGACCGCGCCGGGCGAAGGTCGCGGCGACCGCCTCGCGCGCGTCGCGCATGCCGAGGGGCGCCGGCTGATACGTCAGCGCGGCGGGCGCCGCCAGTGCCGCGAGCAGGTCCGGAGGGTATTGAATGCCTACACGCGTGGGATTCGAAACCGTCAAGTCGAGCAGCGGCCCGCGGGCGCGCGCCCGGGCGAGCGCCACCGCCAGGTCGTTGGGCCGCCGGTCGTCGGGAACGCGCGTCGAGAACACGCAACTAGCCTATCGGGATTTGGTAACGTGGTGGTTTCGTCATGTGGTGACGATCGAGGTTGCCGATGTATTCATCCCTGTTCCTCGCCGCCGTGCTCCTGCAGCAGCCGGCGGCAGCGGCCGCGCCGGCGATCGACGTGGCCTACACGCAATTCACCCTGCCCAACGGGCTGCACGTGATCCTGCACGAGGATCACACGGTGCCGCTGGTGACGGTGAACGTCTGGTATCACGTCGGCTCGGCCCGCGAGAAGCCGGGCCGCACCGGCTTCGCGCACCTGTTCGAGCATCTCATGTTCATGGGATCGAAGAACGCGAAGTACGGCGAGTTCGATCGGCTGCTCGAGTCGGCCGGCGGCACCAACAACGCGTCGACTGTGGAGGACCGCACCAACTACTACATCGACGTCCCCTCGAGCGCGCTCGATCTCGCGCTGTTCCTCGAGTCGGATCGCATGGCCTACCTGATCGAGGCGATGTCGCCCAAGACCGTCGACGCGCAGCGTGACGTGGTCAAGAACGAGCGCCGCGAGAGCTACGAGAACGCCCCCTACGGGATGGCCTCGATCGAGATTGCCGAGCTGCTCTATCCGCAGGGGCATCCGTATCGCTGGCCGACGATCGGCAACATGGCCGACCTCACCGCCGCGCGCTACGAGGACGTCGTCGAGTTCTTCCGGACCTACTACCAGCCGGGCAACGCCAGCCTCGTGGTCGGGGGAGACATCGAGCCGGCGAAGGCGCGCGCGTCGATCGAGCGCTGGTTCTCGGACGTGAAGCCTGGCGCGAAGCCGGTCGGCCCGATCGACTATCCGCACCCGAACCTGGCCGAGGTGAAGAAGAAGACGATCCAGGATCACGTGCAGCTGCCGCGGCTGTATCTCACCTGGCCGACGCCGGCGCAGTTCACGCCCGGCGACGCCGAGCTCGACGTGCTGTCGCTGCTGCTCGCCGGCGGCAAGAACTCGCGGCTCTACAAGCGCCTCGTCTACGACCTGCAGATCGCGCAGGACGTCGCCGCCCTCCAGGCGTCGAAGGCGCTCAACTCGGAATACCAGATCGTCGTCACCGCGCGGCCGGGCGCGTCGATCGAGAAGATCCGCGGCATCGTCGACGAGGAGCTGCGCAAGATCCAGCAGATGCCCGCGGACGAGCGCGAGTTCCGCCGCGCCATCAACCAGGTCGAGTCCTCGTTCTACAACCGGCTCGAGCGCGTCGGCGACTTCGGCGGCGTCGGCGATCAGTTGAACGCCAACTACTTCGCCGCCGGCAACCCCGGCTACTTCAACGAGGACCTGGCGCGGTATCGCGCGCTGTCGGCGGCCGACATCACCGCCGTGGCCGCGCGCTTCCTGCCGCTCGACAAGCGCGTCGAGCTGATCGTGGAACCGGTGAAATGAGCTACACGAAGGACACGAAGGACACGAAGGGAACGAAGGAGCGCGTGGCGGCGTACGCGCTCATGCTGATCGCTCTCGGTGCGGCTGTGATCTCTGCGCAGCAGGCGCCCGATCGATCCCATCCTCCGGCGGTCGGGCCGGCGCCGGCGCTCAGGCTGCCGCCGCTCGAGACGCGCACGCTGTCGAACGGGCTGCAGGTGCGGATCATCGGCGTGCACAAGGTGCCGACCGTGCACCTCGAGCTCGCGGTGAAGGGGGGCGTCGCCAGCGATCCGCAGCGCAAGTTCGGCGTCGCCAGCCTGACCGCCGACATGCTCGACGAAGGCGCGGGCTCGCGCAACGCGCTCGAGATCGCCGACGCGATCGACTTCCTCGGCGCCGAGCTCTCGACGACCGGCGCGCCGGACGCGACCTACGTCGAGCTGCACGTGCCGGTCGCACGGCTGGGAGACGCGCTGCCGATCATGGCGGACGTCGTCGCCCGTCCCAGCTTTCCCGACGCGGAGCTGAAGCGGCTGCGCGACGAGCGGCTGGCCTCGCTGCTCGAAATCCAGGACGACCCCGAGCAGCTGATCCAGGTCGCCTTCCCGCGCGTCGTCTTCGGGCCGCAGCACCGCTACGGGACGGCGATGATGGGCACCGCCGCGTCGCTGCAGAGCATCACCGCCGACGACTTGAAGGCCTTCCACGCGGCGCAGTTCCGGCCGTCGAACGCGGTGCTCGTCGTCGCGGGCGACGTCACGGCCGACGCGATCGTGCCGATGCTCGAACGCGCGTTCGGAGGCTGGAAGGGAACCGCCGGCGGCGGCGCCGCCGCCCTGCCGCCTGCCGCGCAGCTCACTGCGCGGCACGTGTATCTCATCGACAAGCCCGGCGCGGCGCAGTCGCAGGTCCGCATCGGCTGGGTCGGGGCGGCGCGATCGACGCCGGATTATTTTCCGCTGCGCGTCCTCAACACGATTCTCGGCGAGGCGTTCACCTCGCGTCTCAACACCAACCTGCGCGAAGTGCACGGCTACGCCTACGGGGCGTCGTCGCGGTTCGAGATGCGCTCTTCGGCGGGCGCCTTCTACGCCGCCGCCGGCGTGCAGACCGACAAGACGGTCGAAGCGCTGAAGGAGTTCTTCAACGAGCTGACGCGCATCCACGATCCGGTCGAGCCGGGCGAGCTGGACAAGGCGAAGAACTATCTGGCGATGCTGCTGCCGCGCAACTTCGAGACGACGCGCGGCACCGCCGACGCGCTGGCGCAGGCGTGGGTCTACGATCTGCCGGCCGACTACTACTCGACCTATGCCGACAAGGTGCGCGCCGTGACCGCCGCCGACGTCAAGCGCGTCGCCGACACCTACATCCAGCCCGACAAGTTCGCCGTCGTCATCGTCGGCGATCGCAAGACGATCGAGCCGGGCGTGCGCGCGCTGAACCTCGGCCCGGTCACGACGGTGGAGGCGGCTGACATCCTGAAGTGAGGCGCTCTGCGGCTATCGGGGGGAGCGCCCTGCCGGTGCTAGGGTGCTAAGGGTGCGGGGGGGTGCTAAGGGTGCTGGTGCTAGGGTGCTAAAGGTGCCAGGGTGCTAAAGGTGCAAGGTGCTAAAGGTGCTAAAGGTGCCAGGGTGCGGAAGGTGCTGAGTGTTCCTGAGTTTTGAGGAGCTGAACCGGTATACCCAGGAAGAGCGCGACAAGTGGCGCGCCTGGTTCGCGCTGCATCCCGATGCGATGGAGATTGACGTGCAGCCGGGCGGCCGCTATGCCACCGTCGGGGCGCTCATCGATCACATCTTCCTGGTGGAGCGCAGGCACCTGCAGCGCCTGCGCGGCGTGACGCCGGATACGCAGACCGGACTGAGCGGCCGCCACGCGCCGCCGCTGTTCGACTACGGCGCTTCAGTGCGCCGCGAGCTCGATCAGTTCATCGCGGACCTCGACGATGATGTGGCCGATCAGCCGCGCACCTTCACCGTTCAGACTGGCGAGTTCGTGCTGACGCCGCGCAAGCTGCTCTTCCACTGCCTGCTGCACGAGACGAGGCACTGGGCCCAGATCGCACTCTCCATCCGCCGCGCCGGCCTCGAGCCCCCCGGAAACCACGATCTCTTCTTCAGCCGCGCCCTTAGATAGCTGTGGTCAGCCCATAAAGGGCTGACCCACACCGCTGGGCCCGATGATGCCTTCACTCGTGGATCAGGGCTTCATGCCCTGACCTCAGGCAATCGCCGCAAGGTCTCGACTGACAATCGCCAACGCCGGTCTCGACCCGCCCGGGCCAACCAACCCATTCGTGGCACCAGTCGCACCCGTAGCACCCACCCGCACCCCTAGCACCCTTAGCACCCTTAGCACCAGCACCCGTAGCACCCACCCGCACCCTAGCACCCTAGCACCGACACGGCGCTCCTCACCCGATAGCCGAGAGCGCCCTGTCGATGATGTCGAACCCATGGCGCAGCTCCTCGTCCGTGATCGTGAGCGGCGGATTGGTGAAGAAAGTATTCATCCGCACGAAGGTGTAGAGCCCTTCGTCGCGGAAGAACTTCCCGAGCTTCTTCATCGGCTCGGACGTGCCGTTGAACGGCGCCAGCGGTTCCATCGACTGCCGGTCCTT
>Ga0075435_100000476_pt1 | contig 24369 bp, 30 predicted proteins | sample RhiMethybrSRZTD4_FD_75302 | JGI IMG/M metagenome (GOLD analysis project Ga0075435, IMG submission 75302) | Populus rhizosphere microbial communities from Tennessee, USA - Rhizosphere MetaG P. TD hybrid SRZTD4 | ecosystem: Host-associated > Plants > Roots > Rhizosphere > Soil | place: USA...
AATGCTAATCGAAAGGCTTCTGAAACTCGTTTTAAAGATGCTTTCGATGAAGAACGTTTTAAGGATGCTTTTCGTAATGCAAGAAGAGGTGGTTTTGGTGGAGGAGGTAGCACAGGAAGAGCAAGAGCAGCAGCTTCAGCAGCTCGAGGTGAACGCGCTGTAAAAGACATTATCAATTCTGAACGTGCTTCTCAAGCAGCATCTCTTCTGAGGATGCATCAAGAAGGAAAGATGGATGCACAACAACATGCTGCATTCTTGAAGAAGCTCAATCTTCGTTATGATCGGAAGATTGCTGGTTTAGGGTGAGGAGGCGTCAAAATGCTCATTGATGAAGATGTATATCTTGAACATTGGGGCGTTAAAGGTATGCACTGGGGTATTCGAAAGCAACGTGATTCCGCTCCCTCTATATTTCGTCTTACAACCAGTCCTGTTCAAATAGAGCCTTCCATATCTTCAGCTACAAGGAAAAGTGTTGAAGAAGTGGCCCCATTAATTGGTAAACGTTATGGATTTCAAATCTCTGCTGTTCAAAATCTTAAAACACATAATCCAGCTGAGTATGCACATGGAACGGTCGCGTTTGTTCAACATACCCCTGGAAAAAGTGGTGGGATCGTTTATGTAAAACCAGAAGATAGCACTAAAGAATTGAAAGCTGCTGAAAAAAGAGGATGGTTTGCAAAAGACACGGGTAATATGCGTGCCATGCTTACACATGAATCAGCACATGCAATGTTTCATGCTGAAGAATCTACTAAAGCCGGATTGTTCAGAGCTAAGATTGTTGGTGGAAACATTAAAGCTCGTGACGCTGCTTTAAAAGCTGCTGATGATCAAGCGAGAAGAGATGGTATACCGCTCGAGAAGATGGTTTCAAAAGTATCCGGTTATGCAGCAGCATCTGGAACTAGGCAAGAAGTAGAAGCTGAATTATTTTCTCAATATCATTGGAGTCCAAATCCTCCACCTTTTGTAAAAGTTTGGGGAGAAACACTTCATAAAGAGCTTGGAGTTGATCCTACTCCTTTTAGAAAGGTGGTTGGCCATGGCTAGAACTCCAGGAGTGATTATTCCTTCTTCATATTCTTCTATGGAAGAATTACTTGCGGATCTCAAAAGACGAGATACCGAAGCTGGGTTTACTCCTTTGAATTTTGAAACGTTTTTACATTCAAACGAAGTCGAAGAATTTCTTGCCCATTTCGGCGTCAAAGGTATGCACTGGGGAATTAGAAATGCTCACGATGGAATTTCTCGTCGTACGCATAGAGAAGCTCGTAAAGATGCTGAAGAGTTTGCCAGAGCAAAGCTGTTTTTCGGAGAAGGTGCCGGAACTCGTCGAAAATTGATCAATAAAACAGTCGAAGCCAAGAAGGCAAAAGATCCAATCTATGCTAAAGCCTTCGAACAACATCTTATGGCTCAAGATCTTTCCAAGCACGCACAAGGCGCAAGAAAAGAACGAACCAGTATTGACCGTAGTACTCGGAATAAGAAACGAGTTGGTGCGATTGCCAGGAGAGTCACCGGTGAATGGGGCACTCAAGCAGCGTTCGTTGCTCTAGCTGCAGGTGGGTTAGCTTTTGTAAATAGCCAAAAAGGCCGTCGAATTATGAAAACTACTGTAGACAAAGTTAGTAGGGCGGCCCAGCAACGTAGAGGCGCAGCTCGTGTTCTGAATTTACTCGAAGACATGATGCAGTGAGGAAGGGGGTGATGAACGTTGCCTGTTATTGACCGGCTTAGAAACGCATGGAACTCTTTTAAACAACCCAATACCGTTGAAGTGGAATATGGGTTGAATCCTACTGCTGGAGTTACATATAGTCCAACACCCCCTTCACGTTCACGAATGGGATATTTTAATGAGAAATCGATAGTCACATCCATTTACAATCGGATTAGCGTAGATGTAGCCGCTATTCAATTAAGGCACATCAAACTTGATCCATTGGGGCGTTATTTGGAAGACATGAAAAGTAATCTAAATCTTTGTTTAACTTTGCAACCAAACGCCGATCAAGGCCCCCGTGCATTTAGGCAGGACGTTGTGATGACTCTTTTTGACAAGGGTGTTGCAGCTATTGTTCCTGTTGATACCACTCTTAATCCGGCCACAAATGAGTACGTTGACATTTATACTCTTCGTGTTGGTGAAATCAGAGCATGGTATCCAAAACACATTCGAGTGAGTGCTTGGAATGAGAAAACAGGTCAACGTCAAGAGGTTGTACTCGAGAAGAAATACGTTGCTATTGTAGAGAATCCGTTGTATGCAGTAATGAATGAGCCTAATTCAACTCTTCAAAGGCTTATCAGAAAACTCGGAATGCTGGACGCAGTTGATGAACAGTCCAGTTCCGGAAAACTAGATCTCATCATTCAACTTCCCTATGTCATCAAGTCCGAATCCCGACGTGCACAAGCCGAGAAACGTCGTGAGGACATTGAGTTCCAACTCAAGGGGAGCCAGTATGGTATTGCCTATACAGATGGCACCGAGAAGATCACTCAGTTGAATCGTCCTGCAGAGAACAACCTTCTCAAGCAGATCGAGTATCTCACATCCATGTTGTACGGTCAGCTTGGAATTACCGAAGAAGTCATGAACGGTACTGCTGACGAAAAAACTATGATCAATTATCACAACAGAACCACCAAGCCCATTGTCGAGGCTATTGTTGAAGCTATGCAGCGGGCATTCATCGGTTATGTAGGTACGGCTAACTTGGAGAAGATTCAATACTTCAGCGATCCGTTTAAACTTGTTACTCTCGGAGATCTTGCTGAGATTGCTGACAAACTTACTCGGAATGAAGTACTGACTTCTAATGAGATTCGAGGTCTCATTGGTATTGAACCATCCAAGGATCCCAAGGCCGATGAACTTAGGAACAGCAATATGCCACGATCTGCTACTGAGTTGACTCCAGCAGAGTTGACAACGGTTCCAGAGCCTAAAGCTTTACCAGTGGCGAGGCCTATAGAAAGGATCAGTCAAAATGGAACCAGATTTTAGCGGCTACGCCACTAAGGCTGGGCTGAAGTGTACTGACGGTCGAACCATCATGCCTGACGCCTTCAAACATCAGGATGAAACAAGAGTTCCGCTCGTCTGGCAACATGGCCACAATGATCCAGAGAATGTTCTGGGCCATACAATTCTCGAGAATCGTATGGATGGGGTTTATGCTTACGGTTACTTCAACGATTCTCCTAAGGCATTTCATACGAAGAAGTTGATTCAGCATGGAGACATCACGATGATGTCCATCTGGGCCAACGATCTCATTGAGCGATCGGGGCGAGTTCTTCATGGAGCAATTCGTGAAGTAAGTCTGGTTCTTTCGGGAGCTAATCCTGGCGCTATTATCGAGAATGTCACGATTCGTCACTCTGATGGTGATGAAATGACAATGGAAGACGAAGCCATCATCTATACAGGGCTTAACTTCGAGCATTCAGGTACTACTGATAAGGCGCCTCCTGAAAAGGAAACAGAGCCAATGGAATTCACTAAAGATGAGGACGAAGAACTCGTTCATGCTGATACCACTGCTACGCCAACAGACAATGGTAGTAGTAGCGGTGAAAGCGATAAGACAATCGAAGAAGTATATAACTCGATGACACAAGAGCAGAAGGATGTTCTTCACTTCATGGTTGGTGAAGCTCTAGCTCAAGGTGGTGGGGATAATACTGCCGCTCAATCGGCAATCGACGATGAAAAAACTGAAGATGATCATGAGAAAGGTAACTCGATGAAGCACAACGTTTTTGAGACTGAAGAGACGGACAAAGAGCCCGTCCTGTCTCACTCTGACGTCAAGGGGATCATCGCCGATGCAACCAGGAGCGGGTCGCTCAAGGATGCCGTCGAAAATTATGCCCTGAGTCACGGTATCACGAACATTGATCTTCTGTTCCCAGATGCTGTTGCCGTTGACAACGTTCCTGAATTCATTCAGCGTCGTGTTGAGTGGGTTGCTACATTCCTCGGTGGAGTACGGAAGTCTCCCTTCAGCCGCATCAAGACATTTGGGGCTGATATCACTCTCGATGATGCTCGGGCAAAGGGTTACGTCAAGGGTACGTTGAAGAAAGAAGAGTTCTTCGGCGTTACTCGTCGAGTAACGACTCCGACAACCATTTACAAGAAGCAGACTCTTGATCGTGATGACATTGTTGATATCAGTGATTTCGATGTTGTTGCTTGGCTCAAGAGTGAAATGCGGCTTATGTTGGACGAGGAAATCGCCCGTGCTTGTTTGATCGGTGATGGTCGTGACCCCGCTGATGGTGACAAGATCAATGAAGGCAATATTCGTCCGATTGCAAATGATCACGAACTCTTCGTTACCACGATCAACGTCAACCTCGGTGATGCAAGTTCATCGGTTCAAGAAGTTGTCGATGCCATTGTGGCCAATCGGAAGTTCTACAAGGGCACCGGTCAGCCGAACATGTATGTCTCAGAGACGCTTATTTCCAAGTTCATGCTCCTCAAGGACACTGTTGGCCGTCGTATTTACAACAATCTCAATGAGGTTGCTTCCGAGCTTCGTGTCGCCAACATTATTCCGGTTGAGATTCTCGAAGATGTTCCTTCAATTCAGGCTATCATCGTGAATCCGACGGACTATGTTCTCGGTGCCACTCGTGGCGGAGAAGTCAGTATGTTCGACGACTTCGACATCGATTACAACAAGCAGAAGTACCTGATCGAGACTCGTGTTTCAGGTGCTCTCACTCGGCTCAAGTCAGCTCTTGTTGTCAAGACCACTGCCGCTGGTAACGTCCTTGTTGCTCCTACACCTCCGACTTTCGTTAATGCCACTGGTGTTGTTACCATTCCTACCGTGACTGGTGTTGTGTACAAGAATGCCGATACTTCAGCTACTCTGGTAGCAGGTGCACAAGCTGCTCTGTCTGTCGGTTCCACTCTGAATGTTCAGGCTTCTCCTGCTTCAGGTTATTACTTCGCCACCAGCGAAGACGATTACTGGTCCTTTACTCGTCGATAAGGCCAGATGATGTAAAGGAGTCTTTTAGGTGAAATTCTTCGGACAAATTGGATATGGAACACCCGTTGAAGAACCAGCAAATTCCGGAGTATGGGTAGACATGATGTCTGAGTATCCATATTTCGGAGATGTCATTCGAAACACTCGTCAACTTGAAATTGGCGATAAAGTCAACAGTGATATTGTTGTTTCCAATTCCATCAGCATATTGGCCGATGAAATAGCCAGAAAAAGATTCTTCGACATCAAGTACGTTAGATGGATGGGGGTTATTTGGACCGTTACTTCGGTAGAAGTTCGAAACCCCCGTCTCATCTTGACATTAGGGAGTGTTTACAATGGCCCCACGGCTTGAGTTGCAACAGATTTTGGTCGATATTTTGGGGTCGACAAATGTATATTTTCAACCTCCTCCGTCCATTCAAATGCAGTATCCTTGCATCGTTTACAATCGAGATGACAAGAATACTATATTTGCTGATGATAAACCGTATCAAACAAAGATTCGCTATCAGGTAACCATTATCGATGTAAATCCAGATAGTGACATTCATGAGAAGGTTGGAGAATTACCCCTGTGTTCGTACGATCGGTTCTTTGCGGCTGATAATCTGAATCACGATGTCTACAGAATTTTCTTTTAGAAGGGAACAACAATGGCTCAACTCGTATGGGACGAGACCGGCAAGCGGCTTTACGAGACTGGCGTCGATCACGGAGTTCTTTATATTCCGGATGGAACTGGTGCCTACACTACGGGTGTCGCTTGGAATGGTCTCACGACTGTTACGGAATCGCCTTCGGGCGCTGATTCGAATCCGTCATATGCAGACAACATCAAATACCTTGACTTGCGCTCAGCAGAACAGTTCGGAGCTACTGTCGAAGCGTTTACATATCCGGACGAGTTTGCTGAGTTCGATGGACTCGCTATCCCGAGTGTCGGTGTTACCATCGGACAACAATCTCGAAAAGTATTCGGTCTTTCTTTCCGAACCAAGGTCGGTAATGACCTCGAAGGCGATGACTTTGGATACAAGCTTCATCTGATGTATGGATGCCAGGCTGCTCCTTCAGAAAAGGCTTATGCCAGCATCAACGATTCACCCGCAGCCATCACATTCAGTTGGACAGTTACCACAAGTCCTGTGCCTGTTACCGGTTTGCGTCCTACATCACTCATCACCGTTGATTCCACCAAGGTGGATTCTGCTGCTTTGACATCACTTGAAACTGCTCTTTATGGTGGAGCTGCTGCTGAACCAATGTTGCCACTACCTGATGAGGTCATAGCAATGTTCCCTAATGTTGGCGGTGGAGCTACTGGAGCAAGTGCAGGTACTCCTGGGTCCTGGACACCTGGTGGATCTAATCCACCTGCTTCAGTTTCAGCTCTTCAAGGTGCTTCACCGTCGATTGTGGCGTCTCCGACTACTGCTTGGACGACAGGTCAATACGTTCAAACTGGAACTGCTGGAGCTCCAGGCCAAGCTCATTGGAGTGGCAGTGCTTGGGTTGCAGGTCCAGCTTAATGTAAATAGGAGATAAGAGAATGCTTAGGATAGTCATCAAAGGCGACGAAATTTTCGACGAAGAAACGAATACTTTCGGTTCGATCAACGATGTCGTTGTAGATTTGGAGCATTCACTAATCTCACTGTCAAAATGGGAGTCAAAATACCAAAAACCATTCCTCTCCAAGGAAGCGAAAACCTCTGACGAGATCTTTGGTTACCTCAAAGCCATGGTTGTGTCCGAAGGCGTGGACCTCGATGTTCTCTATAAGTGTTCTCAGGACAATATCAATGCTATTCAAGAATACATTGATTCAAGTCAATCTGCGACCACTTTCGGTATTATGCCGGAGCGTCGGGGTCCAAGTGAGGTCATTACTTCCGAACTGATTTATTACTGGATTGTTTCGTTCAACATTCCTTTTGAATGTCAATACTGGCATCTGAATAGATTGTTTGCCCTCATTCGAATCTGCAATATCAAGAATGATCCAAAGGGTGGTAAGAAGATGTCACGTACTGAAATTGCCATGAGGAACAGAGATTTGAACGCTAAACGACGAGCAGAATTGGGAACGTCTGGATGATAGGAGGGTAATGGCCACTCTCATATGGGACGAAGTTGGTTCCAGAGTTTATGAAACCGGTCTGGATAGAGGTGTTTTGTATTTGTCGGATGGATCCGCTGTCCCTTGGAACGGTTTGACTTCTATCATCGAGAAGTACAACATCGACACTTCTCCGGTTTACTTTGATGGGATGAAGATCACTGATTTGGTTTCTTTCGGAGATTTCTCAGCAACCATGAAGGCGATGACCTATCCTGATGAGTTTATCGAGATTGAAGGTTATAATTATATGAAGGGTGGAGTTCTTCTAGGAGAACAAGCTCCTCAAACCTTTGGTCTTTGTTACAGAACTCAAATAGGCAATGATGTTCAAGGGAATGATGCCGGTTACAAGATCCACATTCTTTACAATGTAACAGCTATTCCAAGTGATAGAACTTATGCATCTCTTGGAGGAGATACAACTCTTGTAGAGTTCGAATGGGAAATTGTTGCTGTTCCAGAAGAAGTTCCCGGTTTTCATCCAACAGCTCATATTATCATCAATTCAAAAGAGATAAATCCATGGCTTCTTCATGACATCGAAGAGAAGTTGTATGGAAGCAGCGATGCTGCAGCATCTCTTATTCCTATGGCTGATTTGGTTACTTTCATCCGAGATTGGTACAGCATCCAAATCGTTTACAACGGTGATGGAACATGGACCGCATATTCAGAACGTGATGGTTACATAACTGTCAATCCAGATGGTTACTTTACTATCGACAATGTTCTTGCTGTATATTTGGATAATGTAACATACCAAATCACAACAACCGACGAAAATGTTCCTGTGATCGTCATCAAGGACAATCGTGATGGGACTTGGACAGCGTCCAGTGATTTTGAAGAATTGATTGTCATCAATGATGATGGAACCTTCACAATGTACATCACAAAGGTGACTTTCATAAATGATTACACATACACCATCACGGATGCTGACTAAGGAGAAACATGGCTACTGTAACAGGATACACTGCTCAAAGAATGAAGCAGATCGAGGATTCAACGATTGTCGATGGTGACATTGTTGGAACCGATCTGATTCTAAAAACTCGTGATGGATCTAATATCAATGCCGGAAGCGTTCAAGGTCCGATTGGTCCCGACGGTCCTCCAGGTCCCACAAGTATTGAAGTGTGTACCAGTACTACAAGGCCAACCGGTGGTTCTTTATTTACTGGTCTTGGTATTTATGAAACAAATACGAAACGTTTTTATATTTATAATGGAACAGCTTGGGTTTATAGTGGTGAAGTGGTGATTTGTACATCAACCACAAGACCAACGTCTCCACCGGCCGGTATGGAAATATTTGAATCTGATACCGGTTGGAAATGGATTTATACTGGCTCAGTTTGGTTACCTACCAGTTTCCGTATATTGGGACGTGTTGAGCGTACTACTGTTGCTGGTCCGGTTAGTACAACCGCTGCTGCAATTTCAAGTATGTCTATTACGTTTACTCTTGCGACTACACGCAGTGTAAAGATAGAAGCATACATACGTCATTTTACGGTTAGTGCTCCGAGTGATTATGGTATAGTACAAATTCGTAAGCAAGATAATTCAGTTCTTGCTGAAGGTTTGTTCGGAGCCAGTTCGGTAGCCGGTGGTGTATATTTGGGTTCTAGTATGTTTCTTTCTAGAATAATTAGTATGACTGCAGGTACTTACACACTTTCATTGTGGTGTGGTGCAGCTGTTGGAACAGTTACACAAATCAATGCTACGGCATCTTCTCCGATGACTCTTTATGCAACTGACGTCGGATCATGAAGTTTTATGATAAAGCTCACTGGTAAAGGTGAATGGGAAAAGACCAGACACTGGATGGAAAAACTGCTTCATGGTAAATTATGGTCCGCATTAGATCATTATGGTGAATTGGGTGTTAATGCATTAGCAAATGCTACCCCTGTTGATACAGGTCTTACTCAGGCTTCGTGGGGTTATCGTGTTATTCGGGATCGTCGTCATATTGGACTTGAATGGTTTAACACGAATGACCCGATAAGTGGAGTTTCGGTTGCAATACTTGTTCAGTATGGGCATGGAACCGGTACTGGTGGATGGGTACAAGGTCGAGACTTCATAAATCCAGCTATGAGACCTATATTTGATATGATTGCCAATGGTGTCTGGGAGGAGGTGAAGAATGGCTAGTGTTGATAATAGAATAGTGTCAATGGAGTTTGATAACTCGGCTTTCGAGCGTAAACTTAGTGAGACTATTGTAAGCATAGAGAAGTTGAATGACACTGTCAAGCACGTTGGAGAGAATCAAAGTTTTGATCAACTATCCGCCGCTGCTAGCAGGTTTGATACTTCAAGAATGGCCGCCGCCATTGAAAACATTAGCGGTAAATTCACTGCTCTAGGTGCTATCGGTTTCGCGGTAATCCAGAAGCTTACTCAAGACGTTATTGGATTTGCAACTAGTAAAGTTCAAGAAGATATTCTCGGCCCAATTATTACTGGTGGTCGACAAAGAGCTCTGAACATCGAGCAAGCCAAGTTTCAGTTCAGGGGTCTTGGTGTAGACGTACAAAAGGGAATGGATAGTGCTCTTGCCGCCGTCAAGGGTACAGCTTTCGGATTGGACGAAGCAGCTAAAGCTGCATCTCAGCTGAGTGCGTCAGGTATTGAAACTGGCGATCAGATGACCAGTATTCTAAGAGGTATCGCTGGAACTGCAGCAATGACTGGTAGTTCGTTCACAGAGATGTCAGACATTTTTACGGCATCTGCTGGTTCGGGTAAGGTCAACACCCAGGATTTGCTACAATTCTCTACTCGAGGCCTAAATGCGGCAGCAGCTGTAGCCAAACAGCTCGGTGTGACTGAAGCGCAAGTCCGAGACATGGCGTCGAGCGGCAAACTGGATTTCAAGACCTTCGCCGATGCAATGGACAAGGCATTCGGTGCTCATGCCACAGCCGCCAACGAGACCTATGCAGGCTCACTCGCCAACCTGCATGCCGCTTTCTCAAGGCTTGGTGCAAGCTTCTTCAGTACCAAGCTCGAGCAACAGAGAGACATCTTCAATGCGTTGACTCCTGTGGTAGACAACGTCAATACAGCGTTGCAACCGGTTATCAAGGCATTCTTGGACCTGTCTGCGATTGGAACGTTCAAGGCTGTTACGTTCCTACAAAATTTGGACTTGAAGGGTTTCACTGCAGGCGTTGGCTTGTTCGCTGAAGGGCTTAGGAACATCTTCGGTTTCCTTGGACAGATTGGTTCTCTGGCAAAATCAGCGTTCAGAGACATCTTTCCTCCGGCGACTGTGTCAATCTGGATCAAGATTGGGTTCATCTTCAGAGAGTTCACTGAACACCTCAAAATGGGAGGAGAAACAGCCGATAAGGTCAAGAACGTCTTCCGTGGACTGTTTTCAATCTTTGACATCGGCTTCACTGTTTTAAAAGAAGTTGCCAGAATCTTCATTGATCTTGTAGGGGCCATCTTCCCAGCGTCAACCGGTCTTCTGGACATTTCGTCGACAGCAGGCACCTTCCTTACAAAGATGGACACACTTCTGGTAAAGGGTGGAAAGATCCATGAGTTCTTCGAAAAGCTTCGAGATGTTGTAAAAGTTCCGATTGACTACATCAATACGCTCAAAGATACCATTGCAGGTTTCTTTGGTCAAATGGATGTTGGTACTGGAGTTACCGACACGGCATCTGCAGCTTTTGGTCGAGTTGACTCAAGATTCCAGAATTTGAAGGATGCTGCGGAAAAAGTAAGTGATGCATGGCAGAGGCTTCAAGATAGATTGCAAGGTGTCAAAGGTGTATTCGATAAGGCTTCTGATGCAATCAAGAACTGGTTTTCAGAGTTAGGCCAGAAACTTGCTGCTGCATTTCAACCTGGAGATTTCAACAATGCGCTTGACTTGCTGAATGTCGGTTTGCTTGGTGGAATTGCAGCACTTCTTCATAAATTCCTGACTGATGGTTTAAAGGTCGATTTGACCGGTGGAGTGGCTGATAAGCTCAAAGGTGTATTCGATCAATTAAACAACTCTCTCAAAGCTATGCAAGCAGATCTTAAAGCTGAGGCTTTGTTGAAGATCGCTGCTGCTTTGGGAATTCTGACTGCTTCTATCGTCGTATTGTCTTTGATTGATTCCGCTGCATTGACCAAAGCTTTAACTGCCATTGCTGTTGGGTTTGCACAACTTGTTCTTACTATGGCAGCAATGGATAAGATCGTTGGATCTGCTGGATCTGCTGGAAAACTCGCTGTTCTAGGTGCAGCATTGATCGAGATCGCTATTGCGATGACTATTTTGTCAGTAGCTGTTACAATTTTGTCACGTTTGAGTTGGGGAGATCTTGCAAAAGGCCTGGTAGGAGTAGCTGTAGGTCTTGCCATATTGGTCGGAATTAGTTCAGCCTTCGGTGAAGGCGCTCTGAGCATGATTGGTATTGGCGTTGGAGTTACAATTTTAGCCACGGGATTGTTGATTCTCGCAGCAGCAGTCAAAGCTTTCTCCACGATGGGGTGGGCAGAAATCGGCAAGGGTTTGGTCGCTATTGCTGGTGGATTGTTAATTATTGCGACGGCACTAAATTTTATGCCAGCATCAGGCGCTATTTCTGGTCTAGGTTTGATCGAACTTGCTATTGGTTTGACCATTCTTGCAGGAGCAGTTAAGCTATTTTCATTGCTTGGTTGGGCTGAGTTGTTCAAGGGTTTGATCGGTATTGCAGCAGCGCTTCTTATTCTTACTGCCGCTCTTGACAGTATTCCAGTTACAGCACCAATTCAAGCCGCAGGCCTTGTTATTATGGGTACCGCTTTGAATATCATAGCCGGTGCAGTGGCATTGATGGGTTCAATGGATTTGGGAACATTGGCCAAGGGAATTGGTAGTATTCTAGCGCTTCTTCTTATTCTATCTGCTGCTATGGAAGCTATGCAAGGAGCAGCTGCTGGAGCTTTGGCGTTGATCATAGTGGCTGGCGCAATGACAGTTTTGACAAGTGTCTTGATCACGATGAGCGGGCTTAGTTGGAGTGATCTTCTTCATGGCTTAGTTGGTATGGCTGCGGTTCTTGCTTTGCTTGGTGTTGCAGCACTTGTCATGGAGCCAGTTATTCCAGCATTACTTGGTTTGGGCGCTGCTTTGATTGTTGTAGGTGCAGGATTTGCTTTGTTTGGTGTTGGTGCATATTTGGTTGCTAATGCTCTTCAAGCAATGGCTGAATCCGGTGTTGCAGGGGCAAAGGCTTTTGTTGATTCACTTGAAATCGTGATAAAAGCTTTGCCCAGGCTTATTGCTGCTGTTGGAGAAGCGATTCTTGGTTCTACAGAAGAACTTCTTAAGGGTTTGCCGTTGTTGATTAGACTGCTAGAAGCAGTACTTGTGCAACTATTGGAATCGCTTATCAAACTTATTCCATTGGCCGCTAAAGCAATTGGCGAACTTATTATCGGAATTCTTCAGGTTATCAAAGATTCAGCTCCAGAGTATGTCGCAGCCGGTTTCTCCATTCTTATGTCATTGCTTCAAGGAATTAGAGATAACATTGGTGAAATTGTGACTACAGTCGTTGAGATTGTCACTAGTTTCATCGATGCTCTTACAGCAAAGCTTCCCGATATTGCCACTTCAGTATACAACTTCATTCTTCAATTAGCTACAACCGTCGCAGAAAAGGTCGGGGAATTTCAAACTGCTTTCATCCCAATCGGTATTGCATTCATTCAAGGCATGCTCAATGGTATCAGTCAATACATGCCTTTCCTTCAAACGGTGTTTGTAGAGATTCCTGGAAAGGTCATTGGTTGGATTGGAGATGTTATTGGTACTCTGTGGTCAAAAGGTTTTGATCTGATTACCGGCTTACTCAATGGTATCTTTGGTAAAGTGGGAGATGTCATTAGTTGGTTCGTGGGATTAGCTGGTGCAGTGTTTGGATGGGTCGGTGATACTATTGGCACTCTGTGGTCCAAAGGCTTTGATTTGATCACTGGTTTGCTAAATGGTATATTTGGTAAGGTAGGAGCTCTTATTGGTTGGTTCGGTAGTCTGGCTGGAAGTGTTCTTGGATGGATAGGGAATACGCTCACATGGCTCGTTTCCAAAGGTTCTGAAATCATATCTGGTCTAATCAACGGGCTTATTAATGGTGTGGTTGGACTTGCAACCTGGTTTGAAACTCTTCCAGGAAAGATTGCCGGTATGATTCCTAATCCATTGGATATTTTGAAGGACATTGGTGGCAAGATCATAGATGGTCTTATCGATGGACTCCGTGGGGCAATGGGTAAACTTGGAGATTTTGTAGGTGGAATCGGTGGATTCATTTCTGACCATAAAGGACCTCCTAAGGTTGACAGAGTTCTACTTATTCCTGCAGGTATGATGATTATGCAAAGTCTTATGAAAGGGTTGATGGACGGATGGCAACCCATTGAGTCTTGGTTGGATACGTTGAATCCTGCAGACCATATTGATGCGCAAGGAATGGCAGATAAGCTCAGGGACACTGTTAGTAAGATTCCAGATGCACTTGCTGGTATGGATGAGTTCAATCCGGTCATCACTCCAATGCTCGATCTTACCGAAGTACAGGCTGCTTCGAGCAAGATTGACAAATACATGCAGTTGTCTCCACTTGTTCCACAGTTGTCCTTGGATCAAGCTCGTCTTATTTCAGCTGCAACAGTACCAGATGTAGCAACTGCAGCACTTGCATCTGGGCCGACAACAGTTACTTTCGAGCAGAACATCTATGCTCCAACTGCATTGACCACTAATGATATTTATCGTAACACTAAGAGCCAGATTTCGTTGGCTAGAGAGGGACTGGGTATGAAATGAAGGTGACAAGCGTAGAAATTCACCCAGAAAATTCTGATGATTATGCAGTTCTAAGTTTCCGTGATTCGAGACGAGAGAATCCTTACAACATCAAGGAGATCACTGGTCTTGATGCTGATGCAATTATTCCTCGATATTACGTTGCTTCTGGGGCATCTAATTTCTACAATTTGTCACTTGAAAAGAGAGATGTCGTTCTTAAAATCCAATTGAACCCGCGATACGGTCTTTATGAGTCGGTTTCTGATTTGAGAGACGCTTTGTACAAGATGATCGCATCTTCCAGAACTGGTAAGGTTCAGTTGCAGTTCAAGAACGGTACAGATGTATCAGCTGCTATATCTGGGTTCGTTTCCAAATTTGAAGCAGCTCTCTTCGAGAAGGATCAAGAGATTCAACTCACACTTAGTTGCACTGATCCAATGTTGAGAGCTATAACACCGGTAATGATGAGTTTGAAAACTCCAAACCCAGCCATCGTTGATATTTTCGACAATCAATCAACTGCTCCTCATGGATTCAAGTTTGAGATTGATATCACAGCTAATATTACAGACAGTCTTCTACTCCAAGCTCCGAATGATTCTTCTTGGTTTTTCAGAATCGTCTTGGGTTGGAGTTGGTTGGCTGGAGACAAGTTGTTTTTCTCAAGTGAATACAATGACAGATATCTCTATGTTGTAAGAAGTACAACCACGTATCAAATAGCTGACTGGATTGGCGCAGGCTCGGTTTGGCCAGTCATATTCCCTGGTAATAACTCTTTCACGATTACTCATCCTGACAGTCTAGATTGGAAAGAGATTTCGTATCATTATACTTACTGGGGGGTATAATGGATATTATCAGGCTTAACAATGTAACGAATCAGATGCGGATGGACAGTGGTGAGATAATTAATGACATCAAATCCAAGATGTGGATTGAACGATATCGTGAAGCAGGCGAATTCACTATCGTGGCTCCAGTGAATTCGGATGTTAGAAAGAAACTTCCAATTGGATGTTTTATTTCTCATACAAATACTCCTGAGATTATGATTGTCGAAAACCACGAGATCAAGGATAGTCGTAGTTCTGAATCTGATGTTGTTATAACTGGACGAAGCTTCGAGACACTTTTGGAGAATCGAGTTGTAGGTTCGAATGTTGCATCGCCTCACTCTGGGACTCTTGTCGATATTCCTCTTGCTGCCAATTATACTTGGAATCAAGTAGTGTCTTTGATTCATGGGCATATGGAAACAGGGTTGTTGAACTCTGCAAATGTAATTCCGTATGTAATAACGGCGTCTTTGGTTCCTGGGACGGCTACAGGTGTGTCCATTGCCAGAGCGATAAAACGTGGAAGTTTATATTCCGCTGTTATGGATTTGTTGGTGATTGATAACCTCGGTATTAAATCAGTTCGACCTGTCATCGGTGTTACTCCGAATAGTTACATCTATATTCACAAAGGCGTCGATAAGTCAGCAACACTCATGATTTCGCATGACTCTGGAGAGATTGAAAGTGCTGATTATCTATGGAGTAACAAGAAATTCAAGAATGCTGTGTTGGTCACCGGCAAATGGGTAGAAGTTCTTGTTTATTATCCGACTACGGCAACGGGGTTCAACAGAAGAATGATGTTTGTCAGTGCGTCGGATATTGATCAAGATTTCACTGTTGCCCCAACTGGAACGGATTATACGAACGTTGTGAACGCTTTAAACCAACGAGGAATGGAAGCTCTTGCGTCTCAAAAGAACATAGCTATTACAAACGCTGATGTTTCAAGAGATGCCAGACGACATTTTTATCGTAGTGACTATGATCTCGGAGATCTTGTTACCGTTCAAGGTGATTATAATGAAAAGACCATCATGCGTATAACTGAATACGTAGAAAGTGAGGATGAAACCGGGGCGAGTGGATATCCGACACTGAGCATTGATGAGTAGGAGATATGTATGTTAGAGACTATCAATAATCACACGATGTTATCAGACAACTGGTACCGCGTTTTAAAAAGACTCGTCCAAGTTATTCTTCCTGCATTTTCATCCTTATATTTCGGTTTGGGCAATATTTGGGGTTTTCCTGCGATCGAAGAAGTGGTTGGTTCGTTGGCAGTGGTAGCGACGTTCATTGGTGTGTGCCTTGGTCTCAGTTCCTCTCAGTATAACGCTAGTGATGCGGCATATGATGGGAAGATGGTAGTCAATCCAAGTGATAAAGGCGGGCAGTTATATTCTCTCGAGTTTGATGGTGATCCATATGATATCGCTCAGAAGAATTCGGTCAATTTCAAGGTAACTCCTCCTGAAGCGCCGACAGTCTACGATCAAGACGCAGAGCCTCCTCAGTGAATTCGCAAATCTTACATTGCCTGTAATGAGACCACGGAAAGGAAGGCAATGTCGAGATATTTCAAGGATGATTTCACCGAGAAGATTGACGAAGAGATCAGTTCGGTGCTCGACAGTATGAAGAGCTATGGGCCAGATTCGAAGGAGTATTCGCAATTCTTGGACCAGTTGGAAAGGTTGAAGGATCTCAAGCGCAAAGAGCGTAGAGAACCAGTCAACAAGAATACCTGGGCTTTGATCGGAGCGAACATATTCGTGACTGGAATGGTTCTGATCTGGGAGCACAAGCATGTGATCACGTCGAGAGCATTCGGCAACATCATCAAACCGAGAAACTAGATTGACCGACCACAGAGGTTGAAAGGTGTGGAGGCTGTGCGATATTCGCATGGCTTCCACGCTTTTCATTTTTTCGAACGGGGTGACATGGAACCAGAGACACGTGAGATTCTCTACAAACTGACAACGGCTATGGAGGAACTCGGTGAATATTTGGTCATGGCAGAACTGGACCCAGAGGAAGCGTTGTTCATAATTGAGTTTTTAGAAACTACACAAGGGGTCATAAATGAAATCCTTAAAACTTTGAGAGGAAGTCCAAAATGAAACCCAAAAAATCCCCCGAGGAGAATTTTCTATAAACACTTCTTAGAAAACGTCTTCTACGTTGCGTTGTAAGCGATTTTCAGAGTTAGAGTGGTAGCAAACACCCGAGAACAGGGTAAAATCGCTTAGAACCCAATCTAGAGGGCTCTCCGTCAAAATGAGGGTCAAAAACTCGCAGATTTTACATAGTTAATAATGAGACCCCTATTATGGAGGAATAATGAAGGAAAACACCGAAACCATTGACGCCGAAGTCATTGAAGAGACAACGAGCAAGGTGGAAGAGACCACACCGCGTTGGAAGAAGGTTGCAAAGATTGCAGCCCCCGCCGCCGCGGCTGTTCTCGCCATCACCGCCGTCGTCATCATCAAGACCAAGGCCGGTGGTAACGTCGTTCCCGAGTAACCCCACAAGGAAACTCAGAAAGGAGAAGCCCTAACACGGTTTCTCTTTTTTCGCATCTAATACACCTTCTATAATGAGACTACCTAAGGAGAGGTAATGAGAATCAAACATACGATCGATTCGCCACAAGTTCAGGCGAAGATCGAGGAAGCCAAAGATATTCTGGACAACAGATGGTTGCCCGTTGCGGTATCTGTCGTTGCATCAGGAATTATTGGATTGCTTGTAGTTCGCAAGAGCTCGTCGCAACCGATCATTATCAACAATTACCCAAGATAGTCAGACAGGGAAAGGCCGTGCACGGCTTTTCTCTTTTCAAAGGAGCCATAATGAAATCAAATGAAATCAAAAGACTGCTTCGAAAAGAGAAGGCGAGGTTAGATGATGATCTAAAAGTTGAGATGGCCTTGAATAAAACGAATGCATTCAAAGCCAAGAAAGCCAATCCATTTTTGGCTGGGCAGCTTTACATGATTGATAAATTGCTGCTCATAGTAGATTCAGGAGATAAGAGCAAAGGTGAAGCGCCTTCGTGAGATTGAACCAACGATGTTGTGGGCTTTGATAGTTATATTCGTATTGTCATTGTTAATGCTTACTACATTAGGCGTTTTATCTAGTTAACTCGCATATAATACATATCATCTAATGAGACCACTAGAAGGAGAAAGTAATGACAATCACCATTAATCTCAAGAAGGTAAAGAAGTTTGCTTCAAAGCACAAGGAGGCGATTGCCGTAGGTGTAGTTGCTGTCGTGGCGACACACACCATGCGCAAGAACTCCACGCAGATGAAGGACTTCATTGCCAACAAGGGACTGATGAATGAGTTCTGCTACCTTACTGGCAAGTGACTTGAAGCCTGAGCCCAGACATGGGTTTAGGTTTTTCGCAAATAATACATGTTTTGTAATGAGACTAAGAGAGGAGGATCACTAATGAAAACCGAAGAAACGGTTGAACTCAGTCACAAGTACCTCATCGCCGGTTGGGTGATGATGATATTTCTGATCGTGTTCGGCTTCATTCTCGGCAGGAAGAAGTTCCGTTCGAATTGAGTCATCTAGACCTGAGGCCACATGGCCTTGGGTTTTTCATAATAGGACAAGGTAATGGTTAAAGAGAAGAAAATCGATAAACTCAAACGACATGTCAAAAATCATCAAACTGCTTATACAGCAGTTATAGTAGGAACTGCATCCGCAGGAATTACATGGCTTATTATGAGGAAACACGCCGGGATTCGAGGAGTGCCGGGTTATGGGATTCGAGGAGTGCCAGATGTAACTGCGTCGGCAGTTACCGTGAATCCTCTTTTATTTTTCTCTAGACAAGCAAACAATATAACTAGTGTAGTTCATAGGAATAATCAAGGTCCTCCTAGTTATATGGTTGAATGTTTAGAAGATAACATGACTTGGCTTTCTCAGAGAGTAGCTGCTGCAGCTAAAGGAGTTCCTAATTCTGTAATGTCAGGTCATCTTAATGGTAAATTTCCAGATATAGATGGAGAGCATTTTAGACGAATCGGCGTAGCCGTAGCGTAAAGGAGATTCATGTCCAAACTTTCAAGCGAAGAATTGAACGATTTCTACGATGTCCTGGAAAGGGTGTGGGAAGAAGGAGTTCATATTCATTTGGAGAAGAGAGACGCACGTCGTCTTTTCTACGCCATCATCGCTGCTAATGCATTCACGTACATGTCCATAATTGGAATCAAGAAGGCAATCAAAGAATACCGAAGAATGGTCGAAGAGGACAAGAAACCGACACTTGTTAAGGAAGAAGCTAATGGATGACATGGTTGAAAACGTAGTCGAAGAAGTCGTCGAGACAGCTAAGCGTGTGTCTCTTTGGGACAAGCGTGCAGACGAGCTAACCGTCGGTGAATCGGTCAAACTCAGTCTCGCTGTTCCTGCGGTTATGATCGGAGGTATGCTCGTAATCAAAGGGGGCATCGTTGCCAAGGATGCCATCAAGGCTCGCTTGGAGAAGCGTCGTCATGACAAGATGGAGAAGGAACTCCACAAGATGGCAAAGGTGACCAACTGAACATGTGGAAGAAGAAGCTCGAGCAGTTCTGGAATGAGAACCCTGTGCAAGCGATTGCGCTGGGCGCTCTAGCAATGACAGCGATGGCGAAGTTCATCGATGCAGTTGGTTCTGCCAGAAGTCGTAACGCATACGCAAAGATGGCGCAACAGAGTGTCAAGCGTAGGCGTTACTAAATGTGGACGGGGAGGGCCCGAAAGGGCCTTTCTCTCCATATTCTCGCAAGAAAAACATGCTTTGTAATGAGGAGGCTGCTGACTTTGAAGTCAGCACGAGGACTAATCATATCTGTCACCTCCTCATTCTTTTTTCGCAGAGTTTACATTCTGTGTAATGAGGAGAGGTGAGACACGCAGGCGTAGACCCACAGTAAGCGTCTACCCACCTGGATCACGGTTTGCGCTGGGCTGTGATCCCTAGCTTCTCTTTTAATTTTCTCTAATGAAAGGAGTTGGAATGAATTGTTCGAATTGTTGTCAACCGAGGTATGCTTGCTGCTGTAGTCAGACTAGCAACTACGGGTGCTTTAATTTTCTACTTGACACTTTTATGATCGTCATAACGGGCGGCCTTTGGCTAGTTTGGATCTTCATCCGGGAAATGAGGAAGCGCTAATCCCATGCCTGCACCTGCCTTCATAATGAAATCCGTAGAAACCATCAAGAAGAATGCTCCCGAGATTCTTACAGGCCTCGGTGTGACCGGTGTGTTCACAACCGCATATTTCTCGGGAAGAGCAGCGATCAAGTCACACATCAAACTTCAAGAAGAAAGTGCTGAAGAAGCATCATTGAAGGAGCGAGTCAAGTTAACCTGGACCTTCTATATTCCGACTGTTGTTTCAGGTGGCACGACTGTCGTGTGCATCATCGCATCGTCCAGGATTCTGTCGAAGCGTACAGTTGCAGCGGTAGCAGCATATACTGTTTCGACACAGGCATTCAACGAATACCGTGAGAAGGTGGCAGAGGAGTTCGGTAAAGGTAAGGAACGTCGACTTCGTGATGACCTCGTGCAGGAGGAGATAAGAAAGAATCCCCCTGGCCCAAAGGAGATCATTATCACGGGTAAAGGAGACGTTCTTTGTTGCGAGATGCATACTAGGCGATATTTCAAAGCCGACATCGAAGTTCTCCGTAAAGCAGAGAATCAAATCAATCGACGCATATTCCTGGAAATGCAAGTGCCATTGGACGAATTCTATGACATTGTAGGACTTTCACATACGTCGTCTTCTGACACTTGGGGTTGGGATTCAGATCGTCTGTTGGAGTTGGAGTTCACGACAGCCTGGGCAGAGAACGAGGAGCCGTGTATCGCATTCACGTATAACTACCTGAAACCGTTATGGTAATAGGTTTCGCAGAGAATACACCTCGTATAACGAGAAGTATTCAAACGAAACCAACTACAGAAAGAGAAGTGAATGAGTAATAGAACTACTAATGACAAGAAGGAAGAAGGGAATACTACAAGAAGAGAGAGAGTAAAAAAGCACTTTCGAGACAATCGGAGAACCTATATTGCAAGTAGTATTAGTACTGTTGTTACATCTGCCGCAACTGTGCTATTCATGCGAAATCGTGCAGCAATCACAGCGACCATTGCTACCATAATCAAAGATAGCAAGGATGTAACCGTAACCACGTATCAACAAACGATATCTGTCTACGGGAACAAACTTGGTCGACCTGGAATCCCAGTTATCGACATAACAACCGGGAAAAGATATGAAAGCGAATCCCTTGCTGCTAAAGCACTTGGGGTGAGCGTAAGCAATCTGTCAAACCATTTACGTGGCAGAATGTCAAATCTAAATGGGCATGTATTTGAAAGGGTGTTCGATTGATCAAAATGGGAGAGCTTGCATTAGCTTTCCCTTTTCAAAATTCGCAGACTTTACATACTTTATAATGAGAGACGTATAGTCAGTGACCGATAACAAATTGCTGTTAAGCAAACACTGCGGTGCAAAATTGCTGTTAAGCAAACACCTAACCTAGCAAGCACTAGGCAATGTATACGTTTCTCTTCAATTTTTCGTACCTAATGAAAGGACTTTTTAATGCCCATGGACGAGGAGAAGCTTCAAAAGCTGATGCTCAAATCGTCGATTCCTATAGGTCATCGAATGATGAAGGCGATGATCAGTAGTGTTGCCGGTTTGGGGACATCGGTTATGGTGGAGAATCTTTACGACAGGCTATTTTTATCTCAATACATTAATGAGATCGAGAATTTCAGATCAAAGAAAACTTAGCCTATCAAAGGATGAGAGATGCTACCCCGTGAGATTGAGTACGAAGATTTCGACGGTAATAAGCAAAAGGAAACCTTTTATTTTCATCTGTCAAAGCCAGAACTGATCGAACTGGAAGTAGGAGAGTCAGACGGCATGTCCACAATGCTCGAACGAATCATCAAATCCGATGATCGAAAAGAGATCGTCAGTTGGTTCAAGAAAATTGTTCTTCTCTCCTACGGAATAAAGTCTGAAGATGGAAAACGTTTCATCAAATCCGATGAGCTTCGTACAGAGTTCTCCCAGACAGCCGCATATGCATCCTTGTTCGAAGAGTTGGCTACGAATGCGGATGCAGCTGCCGAATTTGTGAATGGCATACTGCCCAAGGATTTGATCAATCAGGAACAAGATAAGCCGGTTGTCACAGTTATGCCTCAACGGGCTGCTCCACCTATGCCGCCACTGCCACAGCAAGGATGATTTATGCCTGATTATCAGAGTAATGCAAAGAAATTGAAAGAGCAAAAGGAATTACCGAAAGGAACAGAGAAAAAGAGCGAACCGATCGTTTCTGAAGTCATAATCAGAAAAAAGCCCATTGGTAGGAAACTGAAAGATCTAATCATTGAAGCAGATATGAAGAGTGTCGCTGGATACGTGTTCTTCGACGTACTAATTCCTCAGGCGAAGATTGCGATTGTGGATGTTTTTCATAAGGGCATCGATAAAGCAATTTGGGGAGACAGTGCAGTAAATCATCGACGAGTAATGGGACGAGGTCATCCTCGAACGATCTACAACAGTCCCATCAATCGTGATTATCGTGACGAATATCGGGGTCTGACCACAACTCGATACACATCCATCAATCAAGGAAGAGCACCTAGATTCGAGTCTCCAAGATTGATGAAAGAAGAGTTGATTTTGCCGGATAAAGCAGAGGCGGATCTCGTATTAGAGAGAATGGCCGATATTCTCAATGAGTACGAAGTGGTTACCGTAACCGATCTGAATGAGATGCTTGATCGCGAGTCTTCGTATGTAGACAACAAATGGGGATGGACAGATCTCAGAGGTGCTCGTGTCGAGCAAATTCGTGAAGGTTGGATAATCAATTTCCCGCCAATCGAGCCAATCACATAAGGAGGTTCTAATGGATTTTACACCAGTAACAAGAGCGTTCGGTAGAACGACGTTGCAATTGAGGAAACACTCTCCTCATATTCTGTTCGTGACAGGTATCGTAGGAGGTGTTACGACAGTCGTCCTTGCATGTCGGGCAACTCTGAAGCTCGAGAAAACGACGGATGAGATCCGCACGGATTTGCACAACGTCAAAATGATGCGTTCAGATGCAATCCTCAAGGACGATGGAGAGTATTCCGACAGGGATTATTATCGTGATCTCGGTTATGTCTATGGGAAGACGATCTACAAGTTCGGTAGTTTGTATGGTCCGACCATCGTCGTCGGTATATTTTCAGTCGGATGTCTGAGTGGTTCTCATGCGGTAATGGCCAGGCGAAATTCAGCTCTTGCATTCACCCTTGCCGGAGTTACGCAGGCGTTCGACGAATATCGTGCTCGTGTCCGAGATGAGATGGGCGAAGAGCGAGAACGTGATATCTATCGTGGTATTCGTCGTGAATCAATCGAAGTTGATGGCAAAGAAAAAGTCGTAGCAAGGATGGTTAATGATGATCTTCCGTCGCCTTATGCAGTGGTCTTTGATGAATTCTCTTCTCCTAGTTGTTTTCAAAAGAAGAGTGCTGAATATAACCGTATCTTCCTCCAAGTCCAGCAATCGGTTGCCAATGACAAACTCCGAGCACAAGGACATCTCTTCCTGAATGAAGTTTATGACATGTTGGGTGTGGATCGTACTCCAGCAGGAGCGGTCTGCGGTTGGATCTATGGATCCGATGAAGGAGATGGACATGTGGACTTCGGACTCTGGGAAGCGTTCAATCACAGGGCAATGATTGAAGAACGGAAATTTATCTTGGACTTCAATGTCGATGGTCAGATCTACGAGAAAATTTAGGAGTAATGAATGCACGAATCGACAATTATCAAGGAGGTGGGGCGGCAACGTCCCATCCTCATCGCTGTCATATCCTTCACTGCAGGAGCAGCGATTGGATATTTTCTAGGCAAAAAATTCGGAGTTCCACAGTACGAGGTCCATGAGGTTCACGAAGTTCCAAAAGTCAAGAAGACTATGGACATTGAACCAGACGAGATCGTTGAGATTGACGAAGAGTTCGAGGAGCTTCGAAGACGAGCAATAGAGAGTGAGGGGGATGACCCTGATGCCCGGATGTACATCGAGCAAACTCGACAAGAAAAGACAATTGTAGTGGCAGATCAAACAGATCTCACTCAACGTTTGACAATTTACTCTCATTATGATGACGGTACGGAGGATATTTGGAGTTACGAAGAAGAAGAAAAACATCGTAGTGAAGAGCGTCCGTATGCTTTGAGTCGAGCCGAATTCTTTGACGAGGAAAAAGGCTATACTCAGCTCACCTTGACATATTGGGCTGGTGACAACAAGATGTCAGATGACAAAGATGAACTTGTTCATAATTATCTGATGGTCACCGGTCCTCTGTTGTTCGGTCATGGATCAGAAGATCCCAACGTATATTACGTTCGAAACGATCGACTCAGAGGTGAGTATGAAGTTTTGAATGATCCTGGTAAATACGA